>Ga0209013_10001098_pt1 | contig 24886 bp, 18 predicted proteins | sample Cruoilmetagenom2_FD_187291 | JGI IMG/M metagenome (GOLD analysis project Ga0209013, IMG submission 187291) | Oil polluted marine microbial communities from Coal Oil Point, Santa Barbara, California, USA - Sample 2 (SPAdes) (version 2) | ecosystem: Environmental > Aquatic > Marine > Oil seeps ... | reverse complement strand
TGCGCCGAGAGGTCCTGCAGCCTCGTAGCAAGCCACTGATCAACCCCCGCCGCGCGGACGCTGTCGGCGACGGCAAAGCCGCCGCCGAAGAGTAGCAGCACGCCCCACGGCACGCCGCGCTGAATTTCCTTCCAGGTCAGCATGCGGCGACCCTCGGCGGCACCCGACGGCAGCAAAGTCGCAAGCACCGCCGCCGCGATGGCCGGCACCGCATCAGTGATGAGCTTTGCGTCCGGAATCACGCCCCAGCTCTCGAGCATCTCGCTCCAACCTGGAATCGACACAAAGCCGAAGTCGAGCCCCGCGCGCGTCACCCACGCCACCGCCGTGATACCGAAGAGGATCGCCACCCGCCGTTCAGCTGCAGTCATCGGGCCGAGGTTTTTTCGCTCTTCTGCGAGGCCCGAATCGTGGGCGGCGCCGACTGACAATCCACGCCCAAGCTGCAGACCGACCACCGGCAGAAAGAGGAACACGAAGGGAACTCCGAAGAGCATCCAGCCACCAAAGGTCAATGGCTCGAGGTCAGGCACGAGGCTTGGCGCCATCCCCGCGAGAACTAGGTTGGGTGGTGTGCCGACGAGGGTGCCGATGCCGCCGATGGAGGCGCCGTAGGCGACCGCAAGCATCAGCCGCACCGGTGCCTTTTCGCTGTCGATCCGTGACGCGACGCCGGCTGCAATCGGCAGCATCATGAGCGTGGTCGCGGTGTTCGAAAGCCACATCGAAAGGAGAGCGGTCGCGATCAGGAACCCCCACACCAGCCGCCGCGGCGACGCGCCGACGGTGTCGAGGATAGCCAGGGCGAACCTGCGGTGGAGGCCTGACCGCTCGACGGCGAGGGCGAGGACGAACCCGCCGAGAAAGAGGAAGACCATCTGGTCGGAGTAGTTGGGCGCGACATCCCTCACCCCTCGAACGCCGAGCAGGGGGAACAAGACGAGCGGCAGCATTGCGGTCACCGCAAGCGGCGCGGCCTCGGTCACCCACCACACCGCCATCCACAGGACCACCGCGACCACTCTTTTGCCCGAGCTCGAGAGGTCCCCGCCGGAGGTCAGCATGAGGATCAGAAAGACCAGCGGGCCGACGACACGACCGACCACCGGTGCGGAAAGACGCGGGCTACTCATGTGAATTCCGATCGGGCCACCAACGGTAGACCTCCAGATCGAGGGTCCCGTTGGCCCGGAACTCGACTCCCTCCGCTTCAAGGAGCGAGCGCTGCAGCCCCCTTGGAAAATCGGGCAAACGATCGGTCGAACACCCGCCCGATGCATTGACCACCCGCTGCCACGGGATTTCCTCCGGGCAGCGATGGAGCATCCACCCGACCGCGCGCGGCGACAGCCGACCGGCCATCATCTCCGAGATCTGACCGTAGTTCATCACCCGGCCGTGCGGGATGCTCCGCACCAGCTCGAAGACATCCTGCTGGGCGCTCGCCCGCTCACCCTCGATGTCGCCATGAACTCGTCGCGTAGCCATCCGACTCACGGTACCACCGCCACCTGCCATCAGTTTTGAGTTTTGAGTTCTTAGTTGTCACAACTCCCGACCTCCGGCGAGTGACTGATGGGGGGCCGCGAGCTCCCTCTTTATCTCCCCCTCATTTCCAACGCTGGAGGGAAAGACTGAGCCTCTTGCAATATTCAATACCGAATTCGCCCGCCGTCGGACAAAACGGGATCAAAACGTGCGGGCGAGACGCCCGCACCACAAAAACACACATGCTGGATTTGTGGTGCGGGCGTCTCGCCCGCACATCGCAAAAGCCCGCCAGGCGCCGAATCGAAGCTCGATTATTGATTATTGAAAGAGGCTCAACTGAAAACTCATAACTCAAAACTCAACACTCCGGCCGAATGGCCGGCTGCTCCGCGCTAACATGTGACGGTGTACGCCAAGGTGGCTATTCCCAAGAGCGCTCCGGAAGCGTTGACCTATGCCATTCCCGAGCATCTCGAGCCTTTCGCGGTCCCCGGGGTGCGAGTGCGGGCGCCGTTGAGAAAGCGCAGCGTCACAGGGGTGCTGCTCGAGATCAATGAGTCCACCGACCTCGATCCCGCGGCGGTGCGGCCTCTGACCGAGGTCCTCGATCCCGAACCTCTGCTGCCACCGCACCTCTTTTTTCTCGCCGATTTCGTTGCAAGCTACTACCGCTGCCCGATCGGCGACACACTCGCAACCATCCTTCCCGCCGGTCTCCTGCGGACCGATGGCCTGGTCGCTCGATTGACCCACAGTGGCGCGTCCGCCGACCCCGCCGCGCTGCCCGCAAAACAATGTGCCGTCCTCGCCGAGCTCCAGAGCGCAACCAGGCTTGGTGTGCCGGCGCTGCTCGGCCGCGCCGGGGTCCGCAGCCGCAGTCCCCTCGACGCTTTGGTCGCGGCCGGTTTCGCCTCCCTCAGCCGCCGTCGGCGCGATCGGGCGCCGGAGGCCGAAGTGACGGCCGTTCAACTCCCCGACATACCAATCGAGGAGCTCCTCGAGCGTTGCCGGCGCGCTCCCCGGCGGCGTGAGATCCTCGAATGGCTCTCCGAGCAAGGCCGGCCCGCGCTTGCTGCCGAGGTCTGCGCGGAGGTCGGGTGCTCACCGGCGACCCTGCGAACGATGGCGGCTGCGGGCCTCCTCCTCCGTTTCCGCCAATCGGCGCCGCGGCGTCCGCGCTGGGTCCTTCAGCCGACCGCCGAACGCCTCATTCTCACCGACGAGCAGCGGTTGGTGGTCGAAACGGTCGAGAGTGCGATCGCCGAAAGGCGCTATGCACCGGTCCTCCTCCAGGGCATCACCGGATCCGGGAAGACCGAGGTCTACCTGCGGCTGCTGGAGACGGTGCTTGCCGCCGGTCACAGCGGTATCGTCCTGGTACCCGAGATCGGGCTCACCCCCGCGGCCTCGGGCGCGGTCGAACGCCGCTTTGGATCGCAGGCGGCGGTCCTCCATTCGGCTCTCTCGGACGGCGAGCGATGGCGCGAATGGAAGAGGATCCGGGCCGGGGAGGCGAAGGTCGTCGTCGGACCCCGTTCCGCCCTCTTCGCACCCCTCGAGGACCTCGGTCTGATCGTCGTCGATGAGGAGCACGACGCCGCGTATAAGCAGCAGGAGGCGCCCCGCTACAATGCCCGCGACCTCGCCCTGGTGGCCGCCAGTCACCTCGAGATCCCGGTCCTCTTGTGCTCGGCGACCCCGTCGGTAGAGGCATCCGCCCTGGTCGAGCGGGGGCTTGCCGAGCGGCTGCAGCTGACCCGCCGGGTCGCCGGTGGTGAGCTGCCTTCGGTCGAGCTCGTCGATTTGCGCGGTGAACCGCCCGAACCGGGAGAACAGGGGCGCACCCTGTTTTCCCGCCGGCTGCGCGAGCTGCTGACCGAGACCGTGGAACGGGGCGAGCAGGCGATCCTGCTCATGCAGCGGCGGGGCTGGGCGCCGATTTGCCTCTGCCGCGACTGCGGCCATCGCATCAAATGTCCGGCGTGCTCGGTGTCACTCGTCGTCCACCGGCGGTCGGGCGATCTCCGATGCCATTACTGCGGCCACCATGAGCGGGTGCCGTCGAGATGCCCGGCGTGCGGCGGCGACCTTCTCGATGCCGTCGGCGCCGGTACCGAAAAGGTCGCCCACCACCTCCGACGCATTCTGCCTGAGGTTTCGTCGGCAATCCTCGACCGCGACACGGTGCGCCGGCGCTCCGGCCTCCAGGACACGCTGGGGGCGTTCGCGGCCGGCGCCGTTCAGGTTCTTATCGGCACCCAGATGGTGGCCAAGGGGCACCATTTCCCCAACGTCACCCTGACCGGGGTGATCTCGGCCGACGCCATGCTGGGGCTGCCGGATTTTCGCGCCGGCGAGCGCACCTTCCAGCTCCTGACCCAGGTCGCCGGCCGGGCGGGGCGTGGCCACCGCCCCGGGCGGGTGGTGATCCAGACCTACTATCCGGAGCACCCCGCGGTCCGCCTCGCCTGCAACCACGATGTGACGACCTTCCTCTCCGAGGAGCTCGTCTTCCGCCGCAGCTTCTCCTACCCTCCGGTGACCCGTCTCACCCTCATCCGTTTCGAGGCCGCAAGCGAACGCCTGGCCAGGGATGCCGCGGAAGCGGCTGCGCGGGCCGTGGCGCCGCTTTCGGAGAGGGTCCGCCTCCGTGGGCCCGCGCCGGCGCCGCTGGAGAGGATCCGCAACCACTGGCGCTGGCAGATCTTGCTGTCGGCGGCCAACCGGGAGCTGCTGCGGGAGCTGGTGGAGAAGATCGAAGCGCAGGCGATACCGAAAGGGGTTCGGCGGGTCATCGATGTCGATCCGATCTCGACGCTGTAGGTCCGGAAGAGTTTTGAGTTTTGAGTTTTGAGTTTTGAGTTACGGGGCTTCCCGGAACCGGTCTCCATGATTGAGGACGGTTCCTAACCCGGTCTTCTCACCGGGTTTCGTGACGAGGGTGGCGAGGGGTAGTGAGATGTTGGGTTTTTCGCGAATTGGGCGACGCAGGCGTAGTTGCGCTACGTCGAGGAGCACGATTTGAGACAAACACGGCGGGACGCAGCGATCCGCCGTCCGTAGTAGACACCCGGTGAGAAGTGCGGGCTAACCTTGACTGTCGCCTTCCTCGCCTCTCAACGACGGAGACGCCGACCGCTTTGATATTCTCTCTTGGCAGCATCGGAGGGGCATGAGAGACACGGAATTCGGTGAATGGCTGGTGACGCAGGGGCTGCTCCGCGACGACGGGCTGCGGCGGGCGTTGGAGATACACAAGGCGACCGAAGCTCGCTTCGATTCTGTCCTCCTCGACCTCGGTCTGATCCACGAGTCAACTCTGCTCGAGGCTCTCGGGCGATTTCACAAGACGCGAACCATATCTCGGAGTGAGCTCTCCCAGATAGGGGCATCGGTGGCCCGAATGGTGTCGCCACGAATTGCGACGCGGCTGCGGATCGTGCCGTTCCGTCTTGAAGGCAAGACCCTGTCGGTGGCCGCCCTCGATCCGGGCGATCTCCTGGTGGAGGATGAGCTGGGCTTGATCACCGGCTGTTTGATTGCCAGCTACGTGACCCTCGAGGTCCGGCTGATCGAAGTCCTCCACCGGCTCTATGGCGTACCTCTTTCGACCCAGTACCAATCCCTGATCCGCCGTGCCGACGCGAAACCCCGGATGCCGGATCGTGCGACGAGCGTCACCCCAACACAAAGCCGGACGGCGCCGGTGCCGAACGACGATGCAACTCAGACCCAGCGGCGGCGGCCGGGCGACCGACCCAGACGACACGAGACGTACCGCGAACCTCTGGAGATGAGCGACGAAGACCTCCACCTCTTCCCCTCCATGCGTCAGGAAATTGAGGGGATCGCGGCTGCGGCGCCCGTGCACCAACCGGTTGGCGCGTTGGAACCGCCGGCCGCCGACCTCAGCCCGGAGGAGCGGTTGGCCGCCACCGCCCTCGCCCTCCAGAACGCCGAGATGCGGGAGGACATCGGCGATGCCGTTCTCGGTTTCTGCGCACCGCTCTTTCGCCGACGGATGATGGCGGTCGTACGCGGCGACACCGTGATGGGTTGGCGCGGAGAGGGGGACGGCGTCGACCCCGAAAAGGTGCGTGCCATCTCGATTCCCCTGACTGAGCCGTCGGTCTTCGTCGGTTTGAACCAGGGGACGGATTTCTGGCTCGGACCACTGCCGGAAATGCCGCATAACATGGACATTGTCACCGGCCTCGGCGGCGTCACCCCGAAGGAGTGCGTCATTCTGCCGGTGAGGGTGCGATCGAAGACGGTGTGCTTTCTCTACTGTGACAACGTGGACGATGGCGTCGCGGGACTGGCAATGGCCGATTTGCGCCGACTTGCCGCCAAGGCCAGCCTCGCCTTCCAGGTCTACTTGATGAAGAGCAAGATTCGGAATTTGTAAGGAGTCTCGTCGGTAGTCGTCAAGGAAATGGGATGAAGCGAACCTTTCAGATTCCGATGCGTAAAACAGGAGCGTATGGAGACCGAAGGAGGATCCAAGGTGAAAACGACTAGGAACATGCTGCTCGCTGCAACTCTGTTGCTGTTGCCCGCCGCGGTCGGCAACTCGGCAACTCTCGATGTCTCAGCACTTCCAACACAGATCGGAGGCCTCCCGGCGACACCGGGAGATATTCTGAGGCTGGATCTCGCAGGCGCCTATCAGCTCGCCCTGGCCCGCAACCTCGACCTTCACGTCGGGCGCTACGACCTTGCCATCGCCAACGCGGATGTGCGGGGCTCCGGTGGCATCTTCGACCCCAATTTCAGCACCTTCCTCGACTATGACTCGACCAAAGCCCCGACATCGACGATTCTCGAGGGCGCCAACGTCGCGGAAAGCCAGAACATGCGTTTCGGGCTTGGCATCAACCAGCTGCTGCCGAGTGGCACCGAGGTCGGTCTCGAGTGGTCATCCCGGCGCGGAGAAACGAACTCAACCTTCTTCTTCCTCAACCCGCGCTGGGATACCCAGCTCCGCGCGACCCTCGCTCAACCGTTGCTCAACGGCTTCGGGACCATCGCGACACGGTCGCAGATCATCATCGCCGAGAATATCCGTGACCAAACGGCGGTCGGCTTCGAGGTCCAAATAATTCAGCTCCTCGCTGATGTCGAGCAAGCCTACTGGGAGCTGGTCGCCACGAGATTGGCGATCGACGTCACCGAGCAATCCCTCGAGCTCGCAGAGCGACTCCTCGAGGAAACTCGGCAACGGGTCGAGGTTGGAACCTCAGCGCCGATCGACACGGTGCAGTCGGAGGCCACCGTCGCAACCCGCAAGCAAGAGCTCATCTATGCCCAGAACGCCGCCGCAAACGCAGAGGACAACCTTAAAGGTCTGCTCGGATTCGACCAGCCCAACGAGTGGCAGGTGCGGATCGAGACCACCGATTCGTACATCACCGAGCCGATCCTCCCCAACCTCGACTCGTCCATCGAGACGGCGCTCGAAAAGCGACCGGCGATCCTCCGCCAGGAGCTGGAAATGGAACGGCTGCAACACAACGTCAGGGTAGCGAAGAACCGCGCCCTCCCCCGCCTCGATCTCAATGGAAGCTATGCGTTCGGCGGCGTCAGCGGCACCTCGACGATCGAGGGTCCGGACGGCAATCCGATCACGATCCGCGAAAATCTCGGAGACGCCGCGCAACAGGTGTTCGATTTCGAGTTCCCAGCCTGGACCGTCGGTCTGACCTACTCGGTGCCGATCGGAAATCATCGGGCAAAAGAGCTGCTCGCCCGTACCCGTTGGGATCGGGACCGCACCGCCACCCAACTCGCCGCCCTCAAGCAGCAGATCACCCGCGAGGTGCGCTTTGCGGTGCGTTCTCTTGAGGACGGCGCGGCGGCCATCGATGCCGCGGTTGCCTCGCGCCGTCTCGCCGAGCGCAACCTCGAGGCCGAGCAGACCAAGTTCGCGAATGGCCTGTCCACGAACTTCCAGGTGTCGGAGATCCAGGACGCGGCGGCCACCGCCCAGTTCAGCGAGATCCGAGCGCGGGTGAATTACCGCAAGGCGCTCGCCATCTACTACGGTTCGACCGGCACCTTCCTCGAAGCCAAAGGCGTCGAAATTGCCGATCCCGGGGCGCCGGACTCAGTGCACGACTACTGGAAAGACGTGAAATGGCTCCAGTTCTCCAGCTTCCACGATTCAAACGAGCTGGTCACCATCCCGGCGGAGCAGGTGAATACCGCCACTGATTGATTCTCAGTTCTTAATTCTCAATTCTCAATGACCATCCGCCCTCCCCCTCGGAGGGCGGTTCCGTTTTTCGGGCTCATTGGTGAGTTTTGAGTTTTGAGTTATGAGTTTTGAGGTATCCCCAACCGCCCATCAGTGATTCGGGCGGTCAGGCGGGAACTCAAAACTCAAATCTGCGAATTCGCAGCAGCGAATTCGGGTAGAATCTCCGGCCATGGACTTGAAGATCGTTCGCCAGCTTCCTGGCACGCTGTACTCGGCCGTCACGATGGAGCTCTTCGAGCGCTTGGCCTACTACGGAATGGTCATGGTGCTCGGGATTTATCTCATGGGCCATCTCGGCATCCGTGCCGATGTCTACGGCATCGTCTACGGTCTCTTCACCAGCACCCTCTACTTCCTCCCGGTCCTTGCGGGCGCGCTCGCCGACCGTTTCGGCTACAAACCGGCCCTTATTGTTGCCTTCGCCACCTTGACCGGAGGCTACTTCCTGCTCGGCGCCTCCACCAAATTCAGTTTCATCTGCATCGCTCTCGGTCTGATTGCAATTGGCGGCTCGATCATCAAACCGACCATCTCGGGCACCGTGACCAGAACCACCGAGGAAGGCAGCAGCAGGCCGGTGGGATTCGGTCTCTATTACATGATGATCAACGCAGGCGGGCTGATCGGCCCGGTCATCGCGGCCCAGGTCCGCAACCGCACCGAGTTTCGATACGTCTTCTGGGTGTCGGCTGCGGCCTGCGCATTGATGTTCCTGCAAGCGGTATTCGCCTACCGCGAACCGGTGTCAGTGGAAGAGCGTTCCTCGGGCAAGAACATGGGCGATATTTTTCGAGAGATCGTGATGGTACTCGCCAACTGGCGCTTCATGCTGCTACTGATTATCTTCTCGGGATTCTGGGGAATGATCAACGTCCTCTTCGGCTTCCTGCCCCCTTACGTCAATTCCTTCACCAATCTCCATGCGGCTGAAGCTGCGATCGACCACGTCGTGCCCCTGACCCGTTGGGCGGGCCACTGGCTCAATGCCGAGGTCCTGGTGTCACTCGACGCCCTGCTCATCGTGCTCTTCCAGGCGCCGATCTCGTACCTCACCCGCCGCTGGCCGACGCTGCGCGCCATGCTCATTGGCACAACGATTGCGACCTTTGCGTGGATATTTCCAGCGATGTCGCCGGTCGCCGCCGTGGTCGCCCTCGGGATATTCGTTTGGTCGCTTGGTGAGATGATCTGCTCGGCACGGTTCTTCGAGTACTGCGGCACCGTCGCCCCGAAAGACCAGGTGGCCCTCTACCTCGGCTACTCGTTCTTCGCCATCTTCATCGGCAACCTCTACTCGGGTCCGTGGGCCGGGTGGCTCTACCGACGCTTTATCCAGGCCCCTCACGAAGCCGGGACACAGATCCAGCCATGGCCCTTCTTCGCCGGGGTGATGCTGATGGGCGCGTTCTCGGTGGTAGGCCTCGCCCTCTACGGGCGCTTCGTCAACCCTGACCGTGCGCGTCGGACCGAGGAGACGTTGCCATGATTGAAAGCCTGAAGTCTCTCGTCACCGATTCGGCATTCCCCAGCCTGCATGTGATGATCATTCACTTTCCGATTGCGCTCCTGTTCGTCGCGTTCTTTTTCGACATCGGGTGCATCGTCTTTCGCAAACGAGTGTGGCTCGACCGGGCCGCCATCGTTCTTTACGTGATGGGAACCGTTGCCGCAGGCGCCGCCTATCTCACCGGCCAGCGTGCCGTCGCGGCCCTGCAGGATCTTTCTCCGGCCATCGAGTCGGCGATCGCCGATCACGAGAATCTCGCAGTTCTCACCCTGATCACGCTCTCGATCGTCACGCTCGTACGCCTCAGTGTGAGTTGGCTCGCCCGCTACGACCGCCGCATTCACCTCGGCTTCTTCCGTCTCGTGGCCATTCCAGTGGCCCTCGCCGGTCTCGCCGTGCTCGCCCTCACCGCCGATCGCGGCGGCAATCTGGTCTTTGGCCACGGAGTTGGCGTCACCCAGGAAGCCGTTGGAACGGTAGAACGTTAAACGTTGGAACGTTTCTTTTTCCGGGCGGGCGTGGATGGAACGTTTTAACGTTCAAACGTTGAACGTTTTCGGCTACGAGGGCGGTGACGACGGTGTTCATCTCCCCGAACTCACCGGTGGCGGTCGCCCAGAGCTTCTCGAATTTCCTTGACGCCGGCCGTCAGTAGAACTACAGTGATGTGAGATTCAATTCGAAGAGGAATCATGCGAAAAAGTCTATCCATCGCATCCCTGTTTTTGATCATTCTCAGTACCACCATCCTCTCCTCTGCTCAGACTACGGTAACCTTGAACAGCACGTTTGGAGTGGATGGTTTTGTGACTTCCGGCGGAAGTGTGGTCACTTGGACTCAGGCGATGGCCGGAGACACGGTTGTTGATACCGGCGTTCGCGGGTTTGTGAGCTTTGACATTGGCACTCTGCCCTCGGGTTCGAATATCATCTCAGCCACATTGAGGATCTACCAAGAAGCAGTGAATGGAGCGCCCTATACCGATTTGGGAAACCTCCTTGTGGACCATTTGGATTATGGCGGAACCTTGGTTGGGGCAGACTATAACTCGGCCCCTATTCAAGCCAACATCGGGACGCTCTCGACTGATGCGGTCATCGAATTCAAGACCCTGGATGTCACACTTCGTCTCCAGGATGATATTGACAACACCAGAACTCGCTCGCAATACAGATTACTTTTCCCTATTGAAACTGACAACGACTCCGTAGAGGATGCAGCGTTTTTTACGTCCGCTAATATTGGTGGTAATACCCCTGAACTGGTAGTTACATATGAATCGGTCGCGGCTGCCTCCGGGATTCCGACGATGACAGAATGGGGAACAATCATCTTCATAGTTCTTGTGGGATCCGGAGCTTTTTTCTTCCTCAGAAGAAGACGGTTAATTCACCCCTGAGGACTATTCGACCGCCACCTCCAATGCCGCAGCAACCCGGCCCATCTCCGCTAGCTCGCCGGCAGCTGTGACCATGATCTCGTCGAAGCGGACCGCTGTGCGGTATTTCTCGATCTCGTCAATGTCATACCGGTCGCTGGCCAGCAGCAACCGCAGTCCGGTCACCGCCACGTCGCGTGCCGCAGCGCCTCCGTGGAGGCGCGCGCAGGCCATCAACAGCGCCTTACGCGAGCTCGAGTCCTGAACCGCCTTGTGCGCCAGCGCCACCGCAGTCTCCACCTCGGCGGCAAGCCGCGCCAGCTCGAACATGGCCCATTGCTCGCGCGGCAGCTTCTTGGTGTGGGCGGCGAGAATCGTCTCCGCCAGCGCATCCGCCGCGAGGGCGGTCGCCTCACCGGTTCCCAGCTCCCGCAGCGAAGTCGCCATGTCGCGGTAGAAACCGCCCTTGGTCTTGACCACCATCCGCCAGCGGTGGGTGCCGATGATGTTCTGCTGGATCTCAGACGTCCCCTCGAAGATGGTGGTGATGCGGACGTCGCGGCGGATCTTCTCGACCTCGTACTCGTGGGTGTAGCCGTACCCTCCATGCGCCTGGATGGCGGCGTCCGCCGCCGCATTGCCGGCCTCGGTGGCGAAGAGTTTGGCAATCGACCCTTCGACCTGTAGACCCGGCTCACCGCCGTCGAGCCGGCTCGAAACCCCCTCGCAGTAGGCGCGGGCCGCCTCCAGCCGCACGGCGTGGGGAACGATGAGCTTGTGGGTAAAACCCTGCTTGCGATACAGAGGCTCGCCAAACTGGATCCGCTCCAACCCATAGGCAACCGAGCGGTTGAGGGCCTCCTCGCCGGCGCCGAGACCAAAGGCTGCCACCATCAGACGGGTGAAGCCAAAGACCTCGTTGGCCTGGTGGAGCCCCAGACCCTCCTCGAGCCCGAGGAGGTGATCCGCCGGCACCTCGACGCCGTCCATGACGATTTGCGCGGTATTGGAGGCACGGATCCCATGCTTGTGCTCGGGCGCACCGACCGAGAAACCCGGGGTATCGCGCTCGATAACGAAGAACGAGGGCCCGCCAGGGGTCCTCACCAGCACGGTGTAAATCTGGGCCACCCCGCCGTTGGTGATGAACTGCTTGGTTCCGTCGATCCGGTAAGCCGTGATCTCCCCTTCTTCACCGAGGATCGGCTCAGCCACCGTCTTGAGACGGGCCACGTTCGAGCCGGCCTCCGGTTCGGTCACCCCGTAGGCGACGATCAGACCCTCCTCGCCGATGCGGCCGAGCCAGTAGCGCTTCTGCTCCTTGGTGCCGCCGACGATAATCGGATCGACCCCGAGAGCGATCGCGAGAAAGGCGGTGGCGACCCCGAGATCTACCCGAGCCATTTCCTCGGAGACCCGAAAGAGATCGCGACCGCCGGCGCCGAGCCCTCCGACCTCTTCGGGCAGAAACAAGAGGTGCAGCCCGAGCTCGGGACCGAGCATCTCGTCAACCAGCTCGGCTGGAAACTCCGCATCCTCGTCGAGATGGAGCCGTGTCTCCTGGTCGAGACGCCGCTCGGTCACGGTCTTCAGCGTCTGCAGCACGAATCCCAGAGTCTCGTCGTCCAAACCCCCGCGCGTCCTGTCCATCAAACCACCTCCGCCGGACCGCGCATTATTGCACAAGCGACTGGCACCTCGTGCCAACGCGCCGACCCCATGAAATTTCGGATTTCGGATTTCGGATTTCGGATTTGCCGTCCCGAATCTCCATTCCCCGCCGGGAGCATCCAACCGGCCCGACGCTTTCGCGGAAGTCCTCATACCGAGGGCCCGTATGAGCCTAGAATCCTCCGGCATGGTGTACCTGGAAGTGCTCGTCACGCGGAGAGCGTCCAGCACCGTCGACATCCTAAAATCAGCCTCCAAGGCCATTTATCACTCCTACCTCTCGGAAAGCCTCGCCGGGCGTAGCCCGTCGTGGCTTTCCGTGGGCGGGTGGGCGGGGGGTGGGGGCGGGAAATAGAGTTCGAGGGTGTCCGCCCACACGAATGCAGCCCGCCGGCGCGCCAAGGGCGCGCAGCGTTCTCGGATGGCGCGACCGATGAGCGCTTGCGCTCGGAGGGCACGCCATCCGAGAACGCGTGGCCGCGGGCCCTGCCCGCGGTTGGCGGGCGAGCGACATGATTCGGCGAGTACAATGGTCGTTCTTGGGAGGCTTGCGATGAGTCTGGATATGGTGATCGAGGTTGAGAGCGTCGAGCTCCATCTGGCGCGGCCGGTTACGGAAATCCCACCGTGGATCGGCCAGCGCGAGGTGCTGCTGCAGCTTCTGGCGGCATGGTCATTGTTCTGTGACGACGACGTGCCGTTGAACCCGCGCCTCCTCGGCAAACCCGGGGTCGGCAAGACCACCCTCGCGTGTGCCGCCGCGGTCGAGCTCGAACGCGAGATCTACATCGTTCAGGCGACTACCGACACCCGCCCCGAGGATCTACTGGTGACCCCGGTTCTCAGCCCCACAGGCGGGGTGCGTTATATGGCCTCACCGCTGGTCACCGCGATGGTGCGCGGCGGTGTCTGCATCCTCGACGAGGGCAACCGCATGAGCGAGAAGTCGTGGGCCTCGCTCGCCCCGCTGCTCGACCACCGGCGTTCGGTCGACAGCGTGGTCGCCGGGATCACCATCCACGCACATGACGACTTTCGCTTCGCCACCACCATGAACGAGGACGCGTCCACCTACGAGGTGCCCGAGTACATTCACTCGCGGCTGATGCCGCAGATCACCATCGACTTCCCCGAGGAGGACGAGGAGCGCGAGATCCTCCGCATTCAGGTCGGCGGCGTCTCGGACGAGGTCCTCAATTACGTGCTCTCCTTCCTCCGCGCCGCCCACCTCGCCGACCTTCGCTATTCGGTTCGCGACGGCATCAACATCGCCCGCTACGCGATGAAGATCCTCGAGAGCCACCAGGCCCCCGACGCCAGGCAGTCGGTCGACAAGGCCCTCCGGTTGGCACTGGGAGACGAAGAAGCCGAGCCATTTCGGTTTACCACAACATGATTTCGGAATTCGGAATTCGGAATTCGGAAATACGCCCACTCACCCACCGTGCTTCCGGGACGTTGAGCGACATTCCGAATTCCGAATTCCGAATTCCGAATTTGGACCATGACGGTGGGAGAGTTGATTGAGCACGCCCGATCTGGATCTGCTGGCTCCCGAAGCTGTGCCTGGCATCCGCGTGATGCCGGTGCTGCATGAGCGGGTCGATCTTGCGCCGGTGGTGCGTCGTGTTTGCGAAGCGCTACGACCGGCCGCCTTGGCGGTCGAGCTGCCGACCACCCTTTCAGACGCCGTCTCCACTGCCGTGGCGCGGCTGCCGAAGATATCGGCGGTGGTCTCCGAGGAACCGGGCGAGGACGCCCTGGTGTGGGTGGTCACCCCGGGCGACCCCCTGGTCGAGGGCATGCGTTGGGCCGCCGAGAACGAGCGCGAGATTCTGCTGGTGGATCCCGACCTGCGCTACCAACACAGGCGGCACGATCGCCTTCCAGATCCCCATTCGCTGCACGAGCTGGGCGCCGAGAGATACCTCGATCTCATCCGTCGACTCGCCGGTGGGGCGCCCCACGACGAGCGCGACACCCTCCGCGAAAGCGGAATAGCTTTCCACCTCAAGACGGCGCTCGAGCACGTCGACGGCGTCATCCTAGCCCTGGTGGGCGCCGCCCACGCCGATCGCGTCGCCGAGTTCCTGGCGGGTCCCACAGCACCACCGCTCGCGAGGCTGCGGCGGAGCCACGTCCATCTCCGCCATCTGCACCCGGAGAGTCTGACCGCGGTCCTCCCCGACCCTCTGCTGGCACACGCGGTCTTCGAGCTCCTGCGCACGACCGAGCTGCCGCCGGCGCCCGAGTTTGCCGCCACGATCGCATCGCGTCTGGAGCTCCCCCATGGGGTGTTGACGGTGGTCACCGGCGGAAGAATCGAGGATCGCCCCGAGCGCGAGCGCGCGGTGGCTGCCTTTGCCGCTCATCACGGGAGTCGCCGGATCGAGTCCGGCTCGATCGTCCCTGACCGCGCGGCTCTCACGCGCGTGGTGTGGCAGGTGGGCGCGGCCTCCTACGAACAGCAAACGCAGACCGAAATTGCTCCCTGGCAGCGGCGTCTGTTCTTCGATTTCGTCCACCGCTACGCCAGGATCCAGGGGCATCTCATCCCCGGGCTATACGAATGGGTGGTCGGCGGACGCGGCGTCGGCGATGACAACCTCGCCTGGGAGATCTTCGACGTCGCTCGCTGTTATCCGTGGCAGGAGGACTCGGCCGAGATCGAAACCGCCAGGGTCGATGGCGAGCTCCTCGACCTCGGAACCCGTTCGGTTCGGTTCCGGCGACGGTTCATGCGCGTCAAACAGCGGCCGGTGTCGGTGCCGGTGAGGCGCCGGCCTACGCCCGACGATCCGGGTGAGTGGCTGCGCGCCTTTTCGGGTGACAGCATCTGTTCCTACCCGCCCGAAGACGTCGTGGTCGAGGACTGGGGGCAACACCTCAAGCAACGGGCGGTGTCGATCCTGTCGGCCGAAAGCTCACACTCCGAGCCGTTCACAACCAGCATGCTCGACGGCATCGATCTGCGTGAGACCCTGCTCCGCCACCATGAGGGCAGGATCTGGGTACGGGAGCGGGGTCGCGAGGCAGGGGCGGTGGGGTCGGTGGTGATCATCTTCGACGACGATCGCAGCGGCGGTGAGTTCCCCTATCTCATGTCATGGCTCGGCGAGCATGAACAGGAATCAGACATGGCCCTCTATGCCACCGATCCTCTGCAACAGGTCGTGGGCCCCGGCATCATGCGCGCCACCTACGGTGGCTTCATGCTCAGCTATCCGCCCGGCCGTCTCTATGACGTGTGGCGGGATCCGGACTATGGCATCGCCACATCCAAGTCCGATGTCCTCGTGATGGCGGCGGTGGACTACAGCGTCGACAAGCTCGTGGTGCATGTGGGGGCGCACCCGCCATCGTCGCGGCTTCGGGACTATGCGGCCGCCCGGACCAAGCGGATCGTTCACATTCCGCTCGGCAGCCTGTCGCCGGTCAGCCTGCGAAAGGTGCGCGTGGTGCACATCCTCGCCGGCCGCGACAAGCGGGAGATCGCGAAGGACTATGTTTGGTAAGACCTTGCGGACAGTTTTAAGTTCTTAGTTTTGAGTTTTGAGTTACTCGCGCCCTGCGGGCGCGGCAAGGGCGCGCCCCTTGGAGGTGCCTGGCATCCCGGCGTGATGTTGTCCTCAACATCATGGCGGCGTGCCTGGCATCCTCACGGGAAGCGCGCTGAGAGAAAAGCGCTTTGAAGTCGGTGAGAAGTGTCGGCTAAAGCGCTCTTCGCCGTTGCCCTGGATACGTTTCAAAGGTCGGCTTGTCGTCGAGAGCCTCGCCCTCTTCCATGCGGTCCGCAACCCCGAGATACGTCTCGCCGCGGGCCCCGCCGGCATCCTCGGCCGCGCGCCGCTCGAGGGCGATCGCCTCGTCGACCGATCCTGTCACGTAGAGCAGCCGGGCGAGCGTGTCGGCGGTGTCGAAGTCCGGTTTCGCAGCAAAGGCCTGCCGCGCAATCCCGATCGCGGTCTCGAGCTCGGTCCGCGCGAGGTAGAGTCTCCAGGCAACGTCGTTGAGACTGTCCGGTTCGGCCGCCGCACCCGCAGCTTCATACCAGCGAAGGTAGAGATCGGCCGCGAGATCGAAGTGGCCGTTGCGAAAAGCGAATCCTGCGACATCGAGGAGGTTTTCCGCAGTAGCGGACTGGAGCTCCGGGATCTTGAGTAACGCGGCCGCGTCCTCGTACCGTGCCTCTCGCAGCAACGGCGCCTGATCGTCGGCGGGAAGAGACGGCAGCTCTTCGGCAATCAGCGTATGCAAGGCGGCGGCGCCCTGGGTGTTGGGAACCTCGAATCCCCGATCCCATCCTCGGCGGTAAAGCTTGGCCGCGCGTTGGTAAACACGCGAGTGAAGCTCGACCCTCGCCGTAAACATGAGCCGGCGGCAGGTCTCCAGCTGATGGCCGTCGGTCGCCCGATGGAAGGCCTCGATCCGGTTGATCGCCCCCTCCGGATCCGATCGTTCGAGGAGGCCGTCGACCGATCGCTGGATGGCCTCGACGTTTCCGGGGTCTTCGTCGAGATCGCCGAGACAGGCAAGGAACGTATCGCCTGTTCGGATCCTCCGCACGCGTCTCAGGAATCTGTCCGGCGGCAGATACCCGAGAATGCGGTCCGTCTCGTTGCCGTCGGGGTCGAGAAAGATCAAGGTCGGGTAGCTGTCGATGCCGAATGTCGCCGCGAGATCGGCGCCGGCTTTCTCTCCGTTCACTTTTATTGACACGAGATTTGCAATCTCACGCCGGACTTCCGGAACCGAAAAAGTGTCGACATCGAGACGGCGGCACCAGTTGCACCAGTCGGCATAGAACTCGATCATGACCATGGTGCCGCGGGTCCGGGCCTCGGCCCGGGCGGCCTCCAGATCTCCCTTGAACCACGTCTTCGACGTGTCCGGCTGACACGCAGCGATCCCGAGGATCCCAAGCACGGCCAGCAGCGATAGAGCTCGTTTCATTCAATCCTCCGGTGATGGGCGACATGATCCGCCCTCCCACACTTCATTGTGCCGAAGATTTGCTCCTGGTTGCACAGCGACTCATCACAATGCCCGCGCGGGCAACGTACAACACATCCTACGTTTCGCGGAACCATGGGTTGCAGCGACGTTGCCGACACCTCGAGATACGTCCGCCTCACTCGGTGCGCAACGCCTCGACCGGATCGAGCTGGGCGGCCCGTCGCGCTGGCGCCACACCGCTGACCACCCCGACCAGAAGACACATACCGAGCGCCGCGGCAATCGCCATCGGGGGCGTTGAAAGGGGTAGCTCGGGCGCGGCCGCCCGGCCCAGACCGACCACCGCCAAACCCACCGTGAGACCCAACGCGCCACCCGCCGCCGCCAGCAGGACGGACTCGAGTAGGAACAACGCCTGTACCATCCCCCGGGACACCCCGAGGGCTCGCAGCAGGCCGATCTCGTTGGTCCGTTCATGGACCGAAATCCACATGATGGTGAGGATGCCCATCGCACCCACCAGCAACGACACTCCGGCGATGCCTGAGACGGCGATGGTGATCATCCCAATGATCTTGCCAAAAGTGTCGAGCATCTCGGTCTGAGTCGTGATGGTGAAGTCCTCTTCCCCGCGGTGGCGCTCCATCAACATGGCGCGGATGCCGGCGACCACCTCGGGGATGACGTCGGCGTTGGTGGCAACCAGATCGATCTCGTTGAGCTCATCGACGTCGAATATATCCATTGCCGTTGCGACTGGAATGTAGACGGTGTCATCGAGATCGAAGCCCATCATCTGCCCCTTGGCCTCCATCACGCCGATGACGAGAAAGGTGTAGCCGCCGATGCGCACCCGCTTGCCCAGGGGCGAGGCGTCGTCAAAGAGCTCCCGTGACAGCCTGGATCCGAGTACCGCATGGGACCCACGTCGGTTCGGGTCCATCTTGGGCAGAAATGACCCCTGGGCAACGCGAAGACGAAAGGCCTTGGACGCCTCCCAACCCACCCCCTGAACAAACACACTGCGACCGCGCCCGCCGCCCTCCACCCGGGCCTGGCCGAAAGCCACCGGCACAACCTCCACCACCTCGGGAATGCGTCGAAGAGCCTCGGCATCGTCGATGGTCAGCTTGTGGGTGGTGCCTCCGAGAACACCCGGTATCCCGACCGTCTTCACCTTGCCCGGTTTGATACCGACGATGCTCGTGCCGAACTGGGTGAACTGGCCGACGATGTAATCGCGGGTGCCCTCGCCCAGCGAGGTCAGGAGGATCACCGCCGTAACCCCGATGGCAACCCCGAGTGCCGACAGGAACGAGCGCAACCGTTGACCGCGCAACGCACCGCCAACAAAGCGGAGAAGCTCAAAGAGGTCCATCTGGCGGCCCTTCTACTTCTACTGATTTCGAATTTCGAATTTCGGATTTCGGATTTGTCGGCGCGGGGAGGCGGTTGAGTGACTCGAGGCGTATTCCCCGCGCTTGGGCGCGCTGCTTCGGAGGTGCCTGGCATCCCGATTCGCAGAAACGCTTGACCTCTGCTGAATCGCTTCCGAGCGAATCGGCTTCCCTGCAGTCATTTCGGAATGAGCGACAGGAAAAGGCTACACCGAGATTGGAGGCGGCTGCCCGGAGCAGGCGCGATGGTTCAGAAAATCCGAAATCCGAAATCCGAAATCCGAAATTCATCATCGTCCCACCAGTGCTTCCACCGGGTCGAGTCGTGCTGCCTGGCGGGCGGGAACCACCCCGAAGAACACGCCGACGACCAACGACATTACCAGCGAGGCGACCACTGCCCACACCGGCGTCGCCGCAGGAAATGTGGGGTAGACCTGGACAAACGCCGCGACCGCCGCCCACCCCGCCCCCAGACCAACAAGCCCGCCGAGGGTCGACAACACCGCCGCCTCGGTGATGAAGACCCCGAGGATCTGGCCTGTGCCGGCGCCGAGGGCCTTGAGCAGCCCGATCTCCCGCCGCCGTTCGGACACCGCCACCAGCATCACGTTCATGATCCCGACGCCGGCAACCGTCAACGAAACCGATGCGATCGCGGCGAGCGTGAGCGTGAGAACCTGGAGGATGGAGCCCAATGTGTTGACCACCGCGTCCTGGGTGATGACCGTGACATCTTCGGCTCGGTGACGGTCGGCGAGAAGGTCGAGCACCGCCTGCTTGCCGGCCTCGAGATCGTCCTCCGAATGTAGCTCGATGAGGATTCGAAAGAGCGAGCTGCGGTTGAAAATCCGCATCGCGGTGCGCACCGGCACCATGACGAGATCGTCGAAATCGAAACCCAGAGACCGTCCGCGGGGTTCGAGCACCCCGACCACCCGGAACCGCCAATCGCCCAACCGAACCACCCTGCCGAGTGGATTCTCCGACCCGAAGAGCTCCCGGGCCACCGTGATTCCGAGCACCATTTCTGCGCCCCCTTGATCGGGATCGCCCTTCGTGAGAAACCGGCCGGAGCCGACCTTGAGTCTCCGCACCTCGAGTAAGTCGGCGGTTGTGCCGATCACCGGCACCGAGCGCCCCTTGCCGCCGAAGCGAACGGTTTCGGTACCCGTTGCCAGGGGTGCGGCGCGCATGACCTCCGGGATCCTCGCCGCAACCGCCCGATAATCGTCGATGGTGAGATCGTGAACCACACCCCCGAAGGGCATCATTCCGGTGGTCTCGACCTTGCCGGGAATAACGATCAGGAGGTTTGTGCCGAGCGAGCTAAACTCCTGCACCACGTACTGGCGGGCCCCCTCACCGAGGGCGGTGAGGGCGATGACCGCAGCGATCCCGACCGCCACCCCGGCCACCGATAGGGCGGTTCGAAGGCGGTGACCGCGGAGGGCCCCGATTGCGAATGCAATGAGTTCAGACGGAGCCATTTAACAGCCGATTTCGGATTTCGGATTTCGGATTTCGGATTTTCCATCGCACGCACGGCGGGCGCCCCGAGGGGTTGGTCGGCATTCCGAATTCCAAATCCAGAAATCGCGGACCGGACTCCCCAATACCGCGGACAGGTGGAGAAAAAATCCGAAATCCGAAATCCGAAATCCGAAATTCCTATTCATCGTCTCTCCACAATTGCACCATCGTCCATTCGCACGGCGGAGTGCGCACGCGCGCCGACCTCGGGGTCGTGGGTCACGAGCACCACGGTCCGGCCGTCGGCATTCACCGCGCTGAGCAACTCCATGACCTCTACCGCCGCCGCCCGGTCGAGGTTGCCGGTTGGCTCGTCGGCGAGCAGGAGCTCGGGATCCATCACCACGGCTCGAGCGATGGCGACCCGCTGGCGCTGACCCCCCGAGAGCTGATCCGGACGGTGGTGAACCCGATTGGTGAGCCCGACCGCCTCGAGAGCATTCAGCGCCCGTCGCCGGCGTTCGGAGCGGGAAATGCCGGCAAAGAGCATCGGCAGCTCAACGTTGCCCTGTGCGGTAAGCCTGGGGAGAAGATGAAAGAACTGGAAGATGAATCCGATCTCGCTTTGCCGCAGCGTGGTGCGCTCCGCATCCGACATCGACTCGACGTCACGACCGTTGAAGGTGTAGCTGCCGGAGGTGGGACGATCGAGACAACCGAGGATGTTGAGTAGGGTGGACTTTCCGGAACCCGAAGGACCCATGACCGCAAGATAGTCGCCCTTCGCGATCTCGATTTCGATGTCGCGCAGCGCATGCACGTCCGAGTCGCCGACATGGTACATGCGCCAAAGGTCGCGGAGGGCGATCATCTCCAACCACCCACCCACGCAAATTCAGAATTCAACCTGCTCATTCAGTCTTCTCCACCGCCCTTGTTCCCGCCTTGATGTCCGGGGAGTTGCGGGCCACCACCACCCTCTCGCCCGGTTCCAGCCCTTTTGAAACCTCGGCGAAGCGCCAGTTGCGGAGGCCCACGTCGATCGTCCGTTCTTCGAGGAACCCATCCTTCAAAACCAGCACCTTGCCCCCTTCAGCGACCGCCGACGCCGGGATGCGCAGGGTGTCGTCGCGATGATCCAGGATCAACTCGACATCGGCCGAGGTGCCCGGCAGCACTCCCTCCAAGACCTGTTGATCATCGAGCTCCACCTCGACCTCGACGGTGCGGTTCTGCTCGAGTACGTCGAGGACGTAAGGCGCTACCCGGGCCACCACTCCCGCAAAGTTCTGATCGGGCCGGGAGTCCACCGTCACCCGTACCACCTGCCCGACCCTCACGCGTTCGGCGTCCACCTCGTCAATGGGGGCGCTGATGTAGATCGAGGCCGAATCGAGAAGATCGATGACAGGCGGGATCGGCAGCCCCGGAGGCGAGGGCGTGATGAACTCGCCGACCTCGGTGCTGACCTCGGCGATGGTGCCGGGAAAGGGTGCCACGAGCCTGGTGAACGCGAGCTGGACCTCGGCCGCAGCGACCCTGGACTCGGCCTGCCCGACCGCTGCGCGGCCGGCGATGCAGCCGGCTTGCGTTCGATCACGATCGGAGTGCAGGACATCGAGATTCTGGTCCGAGGCGAGACCCCGAGCGTGCAGGTTTTCCGTCCGCTTGAGCTCTTTCACCGCAAGGTCGGCGGCGAGACATGCCTCATCGGCCCTGGCCTTCGCCGATTCAACCGCGGCCTGCGCCGATCCGAGCTCGGCGCGCTGGGCGCGGTTGTCGAGCTCGACCACGACGTCACCAGTTTCCACTCGTTCTCCCTCACGGTGGGGAATGGCCACCACGAGGCCGCCCACCTGGGGCGAGAGCTCGGCCCGGAGACGAACCTTGACGGTGCCGGCACGGGTGTTGGTGACGGTCTGCTCGACCACTCCCCGTTCGACCGCGGCGGTCCGCACCTCGACGACATCGGGGGCAAAGATCGTGTACCGGAGCAGCAGGCCCAGCGCCACGATCGCGACCACGGCAAGAATCCACTTCCATTTTTTCATGATGTGGGATTCTACTCCGAACCAGAGGCAAAAGTTGCTACGACCTCGTTCGGAGGCCGGATCGTTTGGTCACGACGGGAGTTCGCGCTACAGTTGCGCGACCGACGCCGCCCGCAAAGGGAGATCAATGACCGAAACCTCCGAAGCAACAACCACCGAGAAACCAACCTGGCGTTTTCCGCGCACGTTCTGGACCGGCAACGCCGCCGAGCTATGCGAGCGCGCCGCCTACTATGGCACCTTCATCGCCCTCCGCACCTACCTCATCCGGGTGGTCGGTCTCGACGACGTCCAGGCCGGCGTGGTCGCCGGTCTTTTCGGCGGCTGGATCTACCTGGTGCCCTTCTTCACCGGCGCCGCCGCCGATCGCATCGGCTTTCGCAAGGCGCTGGTTCTCGCCTTCGCCCTGCTCACGGTCGGTTACGGAACCCTCGGTGTCTTCTCCACACTGACCCCGGTGCTCGGTGGTCTGGCGCTGATCGTCCTCGGCGGCGCCTTTGTCAAACCGGTGATCACCGGCACGGTGGCGAAGTCCTCCGACGCGACCAATCGCGCGCGCGCATTCTCGATCTTCTACATGGTGGTCAACATCGGTTCCTTCACCGGCAAGACCATCGTCGCCCCGATGCGCATCGAGATGGGCGTCGAGACCGTTCCCTTCTTCTCCGCCGGCGCCAGCCTCTTCGCCCTGCTCCTCGTTCTGTTGATCTTCCGGCCACCCGACGACGGCGCGGCGCAACCCAAGAACCTCAAGGAAACCCTGCAGGGCATGTGGATGGCGATGTCGAACATGCGATTTCTCGCCCTGATCCTGATCACGGCCGGCTTCTGGGCGATCCAGGGCCAGCTCTACGCCTCGATGCCCGATTACGTGCTACGAATGGCCGGTGAAACCTACAAGCCGGAGTGGTACGCCAACGTCAACCCACTGGTGGTCGTGCTCTTCGTCGTGGGAATCACCCACCTCGTACGGACCTGGAAGCCGCAGAAATCGATCCTCGTCGCGATGGCCTTGATCCCGCTGTCGTCACTCGCGATGGCGTCGTCGTCGTGGTTTCACGACTACGTCCATGTCTTCGGCATTACGATCCACCCCATCACCCTGATGATGGTGATCGGCATCTCCATCCAGGGTCTGGCCGAGTGCTTCCTGTCGCCAAAGTATCTGGAGTTCGCCTCCAAGCAGGCGCCGCGCGGCAAGGAAGGGGTCTTTCTCGGCTTCGCCCACGTCAACACATTCTTCGCATGGGTTTTCGCCTTCATTTTCTCCGGCTATCTGCTCAAGGAATACTGCCCGGAGCCGTCAACGCTTCCTGCAGCAATCCAGAAGCAGCACGCGCTGGCGTTGGCTGGCCAGGGGCCAATGCCATCCGTCTACGCGCACGCCAACTATCTCTGGTACGCCTACGTCGGCATCGGCGTGGCCTCCTTCCTCGCCCTCCTCGCGTATATCTGGGTCACCAACCGGATCGACGCAAAGACCAACGAATCGGAGTGAACCATGAACCACCCATCCCCCACCGAGATCCTGCTCTCAGAATTCGAGCTGAGCCCCGCCGTGACCCTGTCAAACCGCCTCGCCATGGCCCCGATGACCCGCAGCATGGCGGGTGAGGGTCTTGCGCCCACCCCGGCCATGGCCGAGTACTACGCGCGACGCGCCGCCGCCGGTCTGCTCATCACCGAGGGCGCAATCGTCCGCGCCGATGGCCAGGGCTACCCCGACGTGCCCGGCATTTTCACCGACGCCCAGGTGGAGGGGTGGGGTGAGGTCACGCGCAGGGTTCACGAGGAGGAGGGCCGAATTTTTCTCCAGCTGTGGCACGTTGGACGGGTTTCCCATCCTTTCTACCTCGACGGCGAGTTCCCCATCGCTCCGTCCGCCGTGCCTCTCGAGGGCCGGGTCCCGCGCAGCGGGGGCCTCGAGTACGGGACGCCGCGCGCGATGTCAGAGGATGAGATTCACGATCTCGTTGAGGCCTATGCCGACGGCGCGGCCAACGCCCTTGCCGCAGGATTTGACGGGGTCGAAATTCATGGCGCCAACGGCTACATCATCGACCAATTCCTCCACCATCACACCAACCGACGCGATGATGCCTATGGGGGCTCACCCGCCGCCATGTCGCGCTTCGTCCTCGAGATAGTCGATGCCGTGGTGGCGAGGACCGACGCCGGCCGCGTCGGCATCCGCCTCTCTCCCGGCGCTTACTTCAACATGGCGCCGCATGCGGACGATGCGGAGGTCTTTCGCCATCTCCTGGGTGAGTTCGAAGAACGCAGCCTCGCCTACGTTCACGTCGGCATTTTCGAACGCACGACGGTCTTCGACAACCTCGGTGGGACGGCGGAGAATTTCCTCCGGGAGAACTACTCCGGTACCCTGATCGGCTGCGGTGGTTTCACGCCTGAAAGCGCCGTGGCCGCCGTCGCGGACGGCGCGGTCGATCTGACGGCTTTCGGCCGCTCGTTCATCGCCAACCCGGATCTCGTCGCCCGCATCCGCGCCGGGCAACCTCTCGAGCCATACGATCAGGAAATGCTCACCACGCTCGACTAACCCGCATATCTCACCAGCTTTCGTAGCGAGGGCGGCGAGGTGCCGTGCCGAGCGGGGTTTTCGACCTGAGGGGCGCGGAGTCGTACTTGACAGTACGTCGAGCACCCCGAAGTGAGAAAACACCACTGGGTGGGGTGCATCG
>Ga0209013_10001097_pt1 | contig 24895 bp, 20 predicted proteins | sample Cruoilmetagenom2_FD_187291 | JGI IMG/M metagenome (GOLD analysis project Ga0209013, IMG submission 187291) | Oil polluted marine microbial communities from Coal Oil Point, Santa Barbara, California, USA - Sample 2 (SPAdes) (version 2) | ecosystem: Environmental > Aquatic > Marine > Oil seeps ... | reverse complement strand
ATGGGACGTACATCGCTTTCGATTCACTCGCATCCGATTTCGTCAGTGACGATGACAATCTTGCCCAGGATGTCTTTCTCGCCTGGGGCCCGGAAGTGATCAAAGTGGACGGATTCGAATCTCCTGACTAGCCTGAGAAATAGAAAGGGCCCGGCTGTAACACCGGGGCTATGAATCGTCTGCCGATTTTTTTAATAACCGGCTCGAATGAAATATTAGTTCAATTAATTTTTTTCAACCCCAATTATGGCTCCGTCAACGAAAAGGCCACTACCCACGCAGGAATCTTCCGAGTAAAGTCTATTTTCACGGTGATTCATCAATTTCAGCTTCCAGCCGTCAAAAGACACGGAAGTCAATTCCTCGGGAAGCCAGTCTTCTGGGTCATCAAAAGACCCTTCGAGCGTTAAGAGGTACATAAAATCCATATTTCCGTTCATGTCGTGGCCCGGGAACGATATTTTGAGGATTGCCGCACCATCATCACTATCACGGAAAAACTGTACGCCATTCATGGCAATATTGCCGCCGTCGAAGCAGAGCGCCGGGAACTCCGTGGAAAGGGGAAATTGGCCGTTAAAATATGCCCCATTAATTTTACCCTCACTCCCCTCCAGATGATCGCTCGCCCAATAAGTGAGGCTTTTTTGTTTCTTGCTCGATTGCCAGAAATAGCCGTGCCCTTGCAACTCACCAACAAATGCAACATCGAACGTGGGATATGGAGGGCCGTACTTTCCTGCAAAGGCGGAAACAGAAAAGCCTAAAAAGACCAGTGTAGTTAATAGGATTAAGTATCGAACGTTCATTGCATTTCTCCTCGGAGGTTCACCTGCCTCAACAGCACGGTTAAATCAGGATGCTTTGAAGAGGATTCTGAACCCTGCATTCCCATGTGTATGTGCGCATACGCACACTTATCAAAATCTTTATAGTTATATACACGGACAGAAACGGGAGAATTTCGAAATGGACATCAATTGACCCGTCCACATCCGTGGCGATGCATCCGTGCCAATTGATTTTGTTAGTCCTATTTACTAAGCATAGAATATTAATTCCGGGTGTCTATTTGATTCCAACAATTGAATGATATGGTGCTCATCTCCCCTTGGTCGGGGCTTTTTCATATTCAACCTGGAGTTCTGACTGTATAATCCCGTCCTGCACGATACTTCTGGAATTTTTTTCAATTAATTTTCAGTACCGCCATACAGGGAGTGCTGAATGGAGTATCGAAATGGCAGAAGCCACATAACTGCAACAGAATTAGCAGGTTAGGGAATGAACTGGTAGTGAACCTAGCCTCCGTTTGTCCCTGTGCGGCCCGGGTGGCGAAATTGGTAGACGCAAGGGACTTAAAATCCCTCGGATTAACATCCGTGCCGGTTCGAGTCCGGCCCCGGGCACCAGTTATAGCAATGCTTTCAGCGGTTTTTCGCACTAGAAATAACATTTCCACTACACAAAATAAAATTTATGTCAGGGTTTGTGTCAGGGTTTTGACCAGAATGTAGGTAGTTACAGGGTCACGACGAGAAACGCGCCCAGAAACGATCTCAAGTGGTCGAGACACCTAATTCCACCAGCCGATAGAACCCAGACAACAGCTTCTCCACATCAAGCGAATTAGTAACCGACTGGGCGTCAACCAGGTAGTATGTAAATTATCCACTTCGCGTGGAACCGTAGCTCAGTTGGGAAAACGTCGTGTTCGTAATGCGTTGACCGGGTGTTCGAGTCACCCTGTCGACCCGCGGATTTTCAGTCCGCACGGTCAAACTCCTAGGCTTTATATATCAATTAGTTACCGGGGCGCCCGATGCGCTGATTTGCAGGGCTGTGCATAACCGTGCATAACTGATTCACGCAAAACCATGCAGCAATAGTTCGACAATGACTGGCTCAGGTCTGCATGTACAGTGCAAGCTAGTTTTTTTGTATTGTCTCGAATCAGCAACTACTTTGTCTCGAGAATTATAGCCGAATTGACGTCAATGCTTCTCTGAATTGATAAGTCACAATTCTTACAAACCCTTATAGTTGGAACTAGGTTTCGGCTACGTGGCCCGGTTGCATGTCGGTATCGCCGAACGATTGCAAATACTCCGCTAGGCAGGTAGTTGGCATATGACAAAAGAGCGCAGAGTCTCCCCCTCATGTACTCACTGGCGTTACTATCTGGTGGAATCAGATGGTGAACGGATTCTGGCGATCCACCACTACGAAATCGATTCTGATCCGACTCCAATTGGACAGTTCCTCCTCAATGCTCTTGATCCTGGGGTCCGCATTCCCCAGCCCATGGTCCGTGTGGGGCTTCAATCCACCTCGTCAGCCCGTAGGAGGGTGGTTTCCTCGGCTGTATCCGCATGGCCGAAGAGTTTGGTGCCTGAAGAGCGGATATGGGTATGAAAGGCATATTTGAAAACAATGTGGCCGTGGTTACCGGGGCTGCTCGCGGAATCGGGGCCGCGGCCGCGCGAATGTACGCTGCCGAAGGAGCATGCGTGGTACTGACTGATTTACTGCCTGAGGTCGAAGACCTGGCAAACGAACTCACCAACAGCGGAGGGCGCGCCAGGGCCCTGGTTGGGGATGTTTCCGATACTGCCAACAGTGAAGCCCTGGTAAATTTGGCTCTGGAGGACTTCGGTCGCCTGGATTTCGCCTTCAACAACGCCGGTATCGGCGGCAAGCCCTGTCCGGTTGAAGAACTGACGCCTTATGACTGGAGGAAGGTCATTGAAATCAACCTGAATGCAGTATTCTATGGCATCAAGCAGCAGATTCCGGCGATGATCCAGAGTGGTGGCGGCGTCATCGTCAATAATTCCTCCGTCCTGGGACTGAAGCCGATACCCGGCCAGAGCCTGGAATATACGGCCGCCAAGCACGGCGTCATCGGCTTGACCCGCCAGGTTGCGGTCAATTACGGCGGAAAGGGCATCCGCTGTGTGGCCATTTGCCCGGGTTTTATCGAAACACCACTGACCGATTTGAACAGCGCACCGGATGGTTCCCGTGCGGGGACCGAATGGTTCCGTGAGCGCACCCCGCTGGGTCGTACTGGCTGCCCGGAAGACATCGCCGGCGCCGTTCGCATGCTGTGTTCTGACGATGCCAATTACATTAACGGCGCCAGCCTGCAGGTGGATGGCGGCTTTCTTTTAAGTTAAATACTAGTGTAATACTTTAAAAAAGAAGATTAAATCTATGATTAAATTAAATTATTATGTACGAAAGAAGCCCGGGCTTTCGAGCGAGGCTTTCGAAAAATACTGGAGCGAGTCACACGGCTCCCTGTGGGTCAAATTTGCGGACACACTGGGATGCCGCAGATACACGCAGATTTACGATCGCCCGGATCACCCCGTGGCTACCGCATTGAAGACAGGCTACAGTGTCGTCGGCGAGGCTTACGACGGGTATTCTGTCGCCTGCTGGTCTGAAATCGCGGTGCTGGAAAAAGCTCTTGCGAGCGAGAACGGGCGGGCTGCGTGGCAAGCCATCCTGGAAGACGAAAAGGAATTCATCGATCATTCGCGCTCCATGCTGGCCTTTGGTACCGACCACGCCGTGATCAACCCGCGTGGGAAGCTGATTGCCTCGAAGGATTCCGAGATGGTTCGGGGGGCCTATTTCCCCCAAGGCCTGCCAGGGATCGAACGCGGCGAACTGCACCGACACTGGATAGCCATCCACGGCGGCCTGACGCACGATCTCTCGGCCAATTCGCCCAACAAGCGTTACTTCCAGGTGCACAGCGTGGAACACGCCATTGCCGATGAGATGCGCAAGGCTCGCGGCATGACCGCCAATCCGCTTTATTTCGGTCACGCCGAGGTCTGGACGGACCAGGCGGAACTCGAAAAGGCTGCTCTGAATCCCCGGCGTACGGAACTGTTCCCGCTGTTCATCGCTGATATCGAGGCATTCTGCGACATGGACTCGGGTTACTTCATCATCGGTAAGGAGAATCCGCTGGTCGACAGGGACATCTACACGCTGCCCCTGCCGCAACCGGCATTCGAGACCGCTTCCTGAGAATGGGAAGTTATTTCGCCAGGGTAGTGCTGGTACCCTCGGCGGTCTTTCTTTCCGTATTGTTCGGCGGGGCTTACGGCTCCGGGCGTGAAGTCGTCGAATTCATCAGCCAGCACGGACCTGTCGGCGGATTCATCGCCATAGCCACCATCGCCCAGGTGTACCTGTTGTGCCTGTTCATGGTTTATGAACTCGGGCGAATTTTTCAGACACATGAATACCGCGGTTTTGCCAGGCAGTTGTTGGGCCCGGCTCGTCATTTGTACGAGATCATCATCGTGATCGGGCTGACGCTGGGCCTTGCCATTTGTGCCTCGGCCGGGGGTTCCATCTTCGAAAGTCATTTTGGACTGCCGGCCATCACGGGCGGCATCGGCGTGTTGCTGATCATTGTCACGCTGACTTACTTTGGCCGGCAGATCGTTGAGAAATCGATGATTGCCGCCGTATCGGCCCTGGGCCTGGTGCTGATCTACCTGGTCTACGTCGTGCTCGACCAGCATGGCAACGAAGTCAGCACGGCTTTTGTTTCCCAACCCGTGGTAAGCGATGGTATCAGCACCGGCCTCAAATACGCCCTGAGCAACTGTGGATTCCTGCCCCTGCTCCTTTATTCTGCGCGTGACTTGCAGTCCCGAAGCGAATCGGCGGTGGCCGCTGCTTTTGCCGCTATGGTAGGGGTGATACCGGGCATCGCCTTCCATTTCAGTTTCATGATGGCTTACCCGCAGATTGTCGATCAGCAGCTGCCGACCTACTGGTTGTTCGAGCAGATCACTTCCAGCACATTCCTGAACGTGTATGTGGCAGTGGTTTTCGTGCTGGTCGCACAGACCGGTGTGGGGCTGTTGCAGGGTGTGCTGGAGTCAATCGACCAGATCATGATCCGCCGCCGGGGTAAAGCCCTGCCGCCAGCCGGGCATGCCCTGTTTTCGGGCGCCGCGGTGATTACAGCTTCTCTGCTGACCACCATGGGCCTGGTAGCCCTGATTATTCGTACCTACACTTTCCTTTCGGCCGCTTTCGTGCTGGTCTTTTACATCCCACTTCTCACTCGCGGAATCTACATGCTGGTCCGGCATCGTTCGTAATACCCATTTTTCACCGGTCGCGCACTGGCCGGCTGTGATACCAATAAAATATGCGGGCTGGTTCTTTCCCTCGATAATGCCTGATGTAGAATAGGCTCAGGCGCAGTTTTCAGGAGTGGGGCCGGCACGTCCGGTATCACCGGAGAGATCCTGACTTGAGTACTTCTTCCATATTGCAGGACAACGCAAGCAGCACTTTTCGCAATGCCGTCGTTATTGGACGCGCACTGGCCGCGTTCGGGATCGACAGTGATGAAGTCCTGCAGGAAGCAGGCATTGATCTGGAAGACTACGTCCGTACCAAAAAACGGGTGCCGTATCGGTCCATGGACAAGCTGTACCGCCTGGTGGTTGAGCGAACCGGCGATCCCTCTATCGGACTGGATCTCGCCGAATTCGTGAATCCCACGGTCTACGAAGCAATGGGCGTGGCCTTGCTGTGCAGCAGTACGCTGCGCAACTTCTTCCGGCGCTTTGAACGCTATTTCGATGTGGTGACCACGCTGGAAAGCGGCCGCTTTTACGATACCGATTACGGGGGCTACTTTGCCACCCACCCGAATGTCGATTACCGTGCAGAAACTTTTGGCTGTCATGCCGACGTTTTTTCCGCAGTCATCCTGAAACTCATGCGTCTCGTCTATGTGCCGGACTACACACCCCGCCGTGTTGATCTGGCCTGGACACCTCCGGTCGAATATCAGCACAGATACCCTGAGTTTTTTGGCTGCGAAGTGGTGTTCTCGGCGCCCCTGACAGCCATTCATGTCGACAGCGGGGATCTCGATATACCTCTTCCCGGCAAGAACGCCAACCTGGCGTTCCAGAATGATCAATTAGCCAAAGTCGTGCTATCCGACCTCAAGCAGGACAGCCTGCAATCCCAGGTCTACTCCCGCCTGATCGAATTCCTGCCGGCCGGAGAATGCAGCCGCGAAAAGGTCGCCAGTTCGCTGTTCATGAGCGAAAGCGCCTTTCAGAAAAAACTCAACGCGGAAGGCTCCTCCTACCAGGAAATTCTTGACCGCACCCGGTCGGAACTGGCGCAGCACTACCTGGGCAAGGGTGGCATGTCGATTTCCGAAACAGCCTTCCTGCTCGGCTTCACCGACAGCAGTAACTTCTCTCGCGCATTCAAACGCTGGCTGGGCATATCACCTTCTGACTTCCGCGAAGCCCAGACCCAGTCGGAAAGGAAGTAAGGTGACCCCGGTTCCACGCAAGGGGTGTCAGGTAGCTCTTTTCATGACCGTAATCCGCCGGGAGTGGATTATCGAGCGAACAGGGACGTGTTCCAGCGTGTCATAAAAAGAGCTACCTGATACCCCCGATACATTTTATGCAATAAGACTCAAGCGCTTCTCGTAATTGACCTGCGGTAATTCCCAAAGTGACGGACTATCTCACCCTGCATCCATTACAAAGGCCGCACATTCGTGGGAAACACATTATGAGAATCAAACGCACCTTAATATCTCTGGCAATTGCCACATCGATCGGAACCGGATCACTCCAGGCCCAGGAGACAGACGATGGACCGATCCTGGAAGAAGTCATGGTCACAGCGACCAAGCGCGTGACCACCGAGATGGAAACCGCGATTTCCATCCAGACCATCACCGGAGACACCCTGGTCAGGAACAACCTGGTCAACCTGGACGACATCTCAAGCTTCGTGCCGAACGTCGATATCGCCAATGGTCTGACACATGCTTCGATCAGCATTCGAGGCATCGGTTCAGGCCAGGAGCGCTCGTTCGAACAGTCCGTCGCCATGTTTATCGACGAGGTATACATGCCGCGTTCCCGGCAGTACCGGGCGCCGTTTTTCGACATGGAACGCGTGGAAATACTCCGTGGGCCACAGGCCGTCCTGTTCGGACTGAATGCCACGGCCGGAACGGTCAACGTCACGACCGCGTCCAGCCGGCCGGGCGACGATCCATTCCTACAACTCACTGGTGGTTACGAATTTGAGTACGGCGGTTACACCGCTGACGTCGTCACCGGCGGCGGCGTGGGTGAAACCCTGGGCCTGCGACTGGCGGCCCGCTACCGTGATACCGGGGATGGCTTCTACTTCAACCGGTTCACCGAGCAAGACGAAAATTCCCTGGAAGAAAAAATAATCCGTGGCTCGATGGTATGGGCGCCTACCCAGAATCTCAGTATCACCGGAAAAATCAATTGGGCGGAGGGCGAGGAACTCGGCGACTTCGGCGAACCATATGGCGCCACTGCTGCCGCGGTAACCGGTGATGGCGAATTGGATTGGGTGCGTAGTACCGATCCGAGCCTGTCGGGAATTGTGACAGATACTCCCCCCGGGTTCGGCCATGAAACCATGTATGGATTGCTGGATATCGAATATGCGATCGGGGATTACATCCTGAAGGGGATCGCCAGTTACTCGAAAGACGACTACTTCTTCGTGGTCAGTACTGCCGAGATGCCGATTCCCTCTTTTTCCAACGTGCTGGACGAGGATTTTGAGCAAACCAGTTTCGAACTCCGGCTCGAATCCCCGGCGGGCAGGTTCTTCGAATACCTGGCCGGAGTCTATTACTCGGACAATACGCTGGAGACCTCGCTCAACACGGTCCTGGGGCCAATGTTCCTGCAGACCCTGGCGGTCAATTCCGCCTACCTCGCAGATACGGACACCAAGACCCTCTCCGCCTTTGCTTCATTGACCTTCAATATCAATGACGACATGAAAATCATTGCCGGCGGGCGCTACAGCGACCAGGACAAGGATCTCGACCGCGACCGCCTGGATTGCTTTATCCACGCCTGGGATGGCGATACCAATCCGTTAATCCAGACGGTTCCGGACGAATTGATCAACATTGCCGGCCTGGGAGGCCTGTGCGGCGAGTCAGGAGACCGGATCGATGAATTCAACTCCAGCAATTTCATGCCGGAAATCGCATTTCAGTGGTTTTACTCCGATGCGTCAATGGCCTATGCCAAGTGGGGTGAGAGCGTGAAGGCCGGTGGTATGACCTTCAGCAACATCCCCAGCCCGATCTATGGCAGATACGACGACGAAACGGCCAGCGGTTTTGAACTCGGTCTGAAAACACGATTCATGGGAGGGAGGGCAGAATTCAATATCGCCCTGTTTCACACGACCTTCGAAGACATGCAACTCAATTCATTCGTGCCCAATGAGGAAACCGGCATTCCCGACGCGGTCGTCCGTAACGCCGGTGAGGCGACCAACAAGGGCGCGGAAGTGGAGTTCAACATCGCTGCGACCGATTGGCTGACTCTGGGCGCCTCCGTGGGCTACCTGGATTCCAGCTTCGACCAGTTCGGGGCCGGGCCCTGCTACCCGGGTGAGGAGCAGGATGGTGTCCTGCCGGGTACCTGCGACAAGGCCGGACTGGACACGCCCAACTCTCCGCGCTGGAGTGGCAACGCCTATGCCGACATGGCATTCCCGATCAGCGGCAACCTGCTGTTGACCGGCGGCATCAACATGGGTTTCAGCGATGACTATTTCACCGATGGATCGATTGACCCTGGCGCTTTGCAGGACAGCTACACGCGCTGGGACGCGCGTATCGGCCTGGCACAGGCAGACGGGAACTGGTCCATTGCCCTGATCGGCAAAAACCTGTCAGACGAAGCGGTCAACAGTTTCACCCAGCCCCTGGTCGGATACCTGGGCTACATCGCGCCACCCCGGACCATCACCCTGCAGGGCACTTATGTTTTCTGAGTGTGTGGGTCCCGGTTTGCCCCTACTCTACGGTCCTTTGGACATCGAATGGCAAATCGGGAAAGAAAGGGCCGTAGTAATTTTACTGCGGCTCTATTTTTTGGATAAACAAAGTGAATCTCCGGCAGACTAAAATGACTCATTTCCACGCCAAAAATCTGAGACCATGGATCTGATCAGCTGATCAGCTGAAAGATCGAAGCGGAATTCATGAAGAAAAGTATCCTTACTCTGGATCCTGTCAAGCACGAGCCCCTGGTTCGTGAAATGACGGCGGAAGAACGGCCCCTCTACTATTTCGGGGAAGCGGTTGGCATTCTGCTGTTCCGCCCCTGGTATCACTGCATACCAACCCAGGGCCATGTTGCGTATGCTCCCAGCTATGATTTCCCGGTGCGTTTCAAGTTTGTTGGTCAGCCCTTCGATCCGGTCGGCTTTCTTGAAAGTTCTCCTGAATTGAAAGGCTGGAACCTGGAAGAATGGATACGCTGTGCCCGGGAGCTGCAGGAAGAGGGCGTACGGGCCATTGTCGGTGGTTGTGGATTGACCGGTTCCATCCAGGAGGAACTCTCGCACGCGGTTGAGATTCCGGTTTTCTCATCCACTATCCTGTTCGTTCCGGAGATTCACGAATCGATCGCCCAGGGCAGGCGGGTCGGTATTCTCACCGTTAGCCGGGAACAGTTCCTGGCACATGACAATGCCCTGTTCAGAGGCTGCGGAGTGGATGATTCCATTCCGGTCGCCATTGCCGGCATGAACGAATCGGCGGATTCAGAAACCTGGTTGACCATGACAACGTCTGCCTATGACAAGGAAAAAGTGGAGCAGGCCGTGGTCAACACCGCCCTGCAATTGTTGGTTGACTATCCCGACATCGGCGCCTTCGTCCTGGAATGCACCGACATGCCCCCATACTCAGACGCGATACGCCAGGCGACCGGCTTGCCCCTATTTGACGCTATTGACATGGTAAACCATGTTTATCAGCAAGTCGGTCGCTGAGTCTCAATCCTCTCCTGCACGTTGGATGCATTGAATGTGTTTTGAGTAAGACCCCTGGCCCTGACCGGTCTCTTGGCTCTCCTGCCGTGGTTGCCGCATAGGGCTGTCCTGAAAGGCCGCTTCATAATCGTTGCGGCCTTTTTTTTATCCGTTCGGATTCGCATTCAGGACGCTATTGACCAGAAGTTTCCTCGGGCATCTGAAATTATAGAAAGCTGAAATATTGACCGTGCCCGGAACATCCCAGGCAGCCGGTCCTGAATGAAATTTGGAGATGAACCCATGAACGAGTCCAGTACCAAATCCAGTCAAAAACCTGTTGTCGTCTACGGCGCCAGTGGCTACACCGGCCGCCTGGTCTGCGAATACCTGCGCCAGTACCAGATTCCCTTTGTCGCGGCAGGCCGTAATGCCGAACGCCTCGAAGCGGTGATGGACAAGGTGCCGGGCATCGAAACGGCCGAATACGAAGTTGCGGCGGTAGAACACGAAGTAGATGCCTTGACCGAACTGTTCAACGGCGCTCAGGTGGTGTGCAACGTTGTCGGGCCCTTTGAATACCTGGGTGAAGCTGTTGTCCAGGCCGCACTGAATGCGGGCTGCCATTACCTGGATACAACCGGAGAGCCGGCATTCATATCCATGGCCAAAGAAAAATACGGCGCCGCTTACGAGGCCGCCGGCCTTGCGCTGGCCCCCAGCACGGCCTATATGTACGCTCCTTTGGATATATGCGCCCATGTCGTTCTGGAACAGGAGGACATTGACAGCCTGGAGGCCGTCGCTTCGGCTTCCGCCATTCCCACGTATGCCTCTACCCAGTCCATCTTCGCCCTGTTCAAGACCGATGCGAAATACCTGGAGAACGACCAGTTGGTCTCCTGGGGTGCGCCAAAAGGCTTTGAAACCATCGTTCCGGGCCATGCACTGACACAGTTTGCCCATCCCTGGGGCGGCGGCAGCCTGCCTTTGTGGTTTCATGGTCACGACCGCGTACGCAACTGCCGGCAGTTGACCTCGTTCACCAACCGGCCGATGTTCGAAGCCGTAGTCGGCCTGCATCAGCACTACGTGGAGAACATTGCACCGCTACCGCAGGAAGAGCAGGTAAAACAACTCAACGAACTGGCAGCCGGCATGCAGCCCGGTGAGCCGCCGCGCGAGAACATGCTGATCCATCGCACGATCGACACCGTGACAGGAACCGGCACGGCCGGATCACGCACGGCGGTGCTACGCAGCGGCCCCGCCTACCTGCAGACCGGTGTGTACCAGGCGGCGACGGCGGCCAGGTTACTGAAGTGCGGCACGAACAAGGCCGGCTTTGCATCTCCCAGCGAGGTGGCCGGCTACGAATACCTGCTGGGGCAATTGAAGAATTTTCTGCCGACCGAGGTCGAAGTCAGTTAGCCCGGGGAATACGGATCATGAGAATCATCGATTTTTTTGACCAGGGAGTAGCCTATTACCCCGGAAACGTGGCTTTCATCGACGGAGAGGAGCGGCTGAGCTACGCCGCAGCCGCACGGAAGTCCCGCCGGATAGCATCGGCGTTGCACGGGCGTGGTTTCGTCAAGGGAACGCATATCGGGGTCTATTCACCCAATGCGAACCGTGCTTTCCTGGCTCTGCTCGGGCTGATGCGGGCCGAGGCGATCTGGCTGCCGATCAATCCGCGTAATTCGGTGGAAACCAATATCGACCTGTCGGACCGCTTCGACATGGAGGTCCTGTTCTATCACAGCGCGTTCGCGGATCAGACTCGGGCCATCCTGGTTGCCGTGCCGGGGATTCGGGAAGTGATCTGCCTGGACGGTGATGGCGGTGTCGGCACGCCTCTTGATCAATGGCTGGACGGATTCAGTGATGAATTCGAAACCGGCCCGGAACAGCCAGATGACCTGCTTGCCATTTTTCCGACCGGCGGCACGACCGGAAAATCCAAGGGTGTGTTGATGAACCACGCCGCGATCGAGACCTGGTACGCCAACTACTATTCCAGCCTGGGCTACTACGAGAACAGCGTGCACCTGGTCGTGGCGCCGATGACCCATACCGCCGGTATCCTCGGCGGGGCGCATTTCGCCCGCGGCGGCACCAACGTGATCATGGCCACGGCCAGCCCGGAGGGCATCATGCAGGCCATCCAGGAGCACGGGGTGACACATCTGTTCCTGCCGCCGACCGTGTTGTACATGATGCTGGCGCACGAAAACGTGAATGATTACGACTATTCTTCACTGCAGCACTTCATTGTCGGGGCCGCGCCGACTTCCCTGAACAAGCTGAAAGAAGCGGTCGGAGTGTTCGGGCCGGTCATGACCGAGGCTTATGGGCAAGTCGAGGCGCCGGCCGCTGTGACGCTGAAAGCACCCTGGGACTACCTGGGTGCAGGGGGCAATATCAACGAAGCACGCCTGAAAGGCATTGGACGGCCCGGTGTGTTCAGCCAGGTCGCGATCCTGGATTCTGAGGGCAATGAACTGCCGCGCAGGGAAGCGGGGGAGATCTGCATCCGCGGCCGCCTCGTGACACTGGGCTACTACAAGAACCCCGAAGCCACCGAAGAAGCCCGGGCTTTCGGCTGGCACCACACGGGTGATGTAGGCGTGATGGCAGAGGACGGTTACATCACCATTGTTGACCGACTCAAGGACATGATCATCACAGGCGGGTTCAATGTCTATCCGAACGAAGTCGAGCAGATGATCTCCAGCCATCCCGCCGTCCAGGACGTGGCCGTGATCGGTATTCCTGATGAAAAATGGGGAGAGTCCGTCAAGGCGGTCGTGCAGCCCAAACCTGGCCAGCAGGTCAGCGAGGATGAATTGATCGGCATGGTGAAGGAAAAACTGGGCAGTGTGAAAGCACCTAAGTCCATCGACTTCATGGATGACTTGCCGCGTAGCGCCGTGGGCAAGGTGCTGAAGACCGAACTGCGCAAGCCTTACTGGCAGGACCAGGGCCGTAATGTATCCTGACTCATGCTTTGCTAAATTGGTGCCGTCGAGCGCGGCCGCCTTCCGCCCGTGGCGGGAGCAGGGAAGCGAGACTCTTTGAATGAAACAGAACTGCTACATAGCAGGCGTCGGCATGACGCCATTCGGCAAGTACCTGGACCGGTCGATCAAGTCGCTGGCGGCAGAGGCTATTGATGCCGCTCTGGGAGACGCGGGACTCGATAAATCCGCGCTGCAGGCGGCCTGGGTGGGCAACGTGGGCGCGGGCGTCATCTCTGGTCAGGTTTGCGTACCTGGGCAGGTGATTCTGCGCGACATGGGCATAGGCCGGATTCCGGTCATCAATGTCGAGAACGCCTGCGCCTCATCCGCAACAGCTTTTCAACAGGCCTGCTCCATGGTCACGCTCGGCGCGCACGACATCGTGCTGGCCTGTGGCGTGGAAAAGCTGCACAGCGAGGACAAACAAAAGACCTTCAGTGTTTTCACCGGCGGCGTGGACGTCGAAAAAAACGATCAATTGCTGCAGGAAGTTGAGAATCGGCTGGAGGCCGCAGGCGTCAACGTCAGTACCGAAGGCGCCGGCAGCAGTCGATCCCTGTTTATCGATATTTACGTGGTCTGGGCTCTGGATCACATGCAGAAATATGGTACTACACAGAACCAACTAGCCGCCATTTCCGCCAAGAATTCCGTGCACGGCAGCCTGAATCCCTACGCACAGTACCGCGATGTTCTGACGGTCGAAGATGTACTCGCAGCGCGCGAAGTGATGTGGCCGTTGACCCTGCCGATGTGCTCGCCCATCGGCGATGGCGCTTCCGCGGCAATCATCGTGAGTGAAAAGAAGGCCAAAGAACTCGGAATGGCCCGGATGATTGCCGTGGAAGCCTCATTGTTGGCCAGCGGCTACGACTACGCCGCGGGCGAGGAGACACCGCCGGAATCGGGCGCCCGGGAAGTATTTGAACTGGCCGGCATCGGACCGCAGGATCTGGATGTGGTCGAGTTGCACGACGCCTCCGCCATATCGGAAATCATCTATTACGAATACCTGGGCCTGTGTCCGGAGGGGGAGGGCGGTCTGTTCGTCGAAGCCGGACACAGCAAGTTGGGCGGCCGTATACCGGTCAATACCTCCGGCGGCCTGATGCGTAAGGGTCACCCAGTCGGCGCCACGGGCACCGCGCAGATTTTCGAATTGGTTCAGCAACTGCGGGGCGAGGCAGGCAAACGGCAGGTCGAGGGTGCTTCCGTCGCCCTGGCCGAAAACGGGGGGGGATACATCGGCACCGACGTGGCGGCTCTGGGGCTGACCTTGCTCTCGTCCAGGCGCTGAAACAGATATTGCTGATGACGACAACCCGGAACTGGCCTCCGCGATACACCATGATTACGCTGCTGCTTGCGGCCTTGTTGCTGTGTTATATCGACCGCATCATCGTTTCGCTGGCCGCGGTTGAAATGCAGAAGGAATTCGGCTGGTCCGATTCCGAGAAAGGTCTGGTTCTTTCGACCTTTTTCCTCGGTTACTTGCTGATGCAGACCCTGGGCGGAATCATTTCTAACCGCTACGGGGGACGAAACGTTTTCCTGATCGCGGTGCTGCTTTGGTCGGTGTTCACGATCCTGACGCCGGCGGCCGCCTACCTGTCTTTCGGATTCCTGCTGTTTGCCCGATTCATGCTCGGCTTTGGCGAAGGCACCTCCTTTCCCTCGGCCTATAACCTGATTCACGCCTGGATGCCAGTTCGGGAACGTTCACGCTCCATCGCCGGGATCAACGCCGCCGGTGCGGTTGGCACCGTCGCAACATTGCTGGTGGCCGGCAAAATCATCGAAGCCTACGGCTGGCCTTCCGTGTTCTACCTGTTCGGCTCGATGGGTTTGCTGTGGGGCCTTACCTGGTGGCGCAAAGTGCCCACGACACCGGTCGCACCTGACGATGACGCACTTCCCGGCGCTGAAACGGGCAAGCGCAAAATCCCCTGGAGGCTGTTGCTGACGCACCCGGCCGTACTGACCATTTACGTCGCATCAATTTCCGCTGGTGGCATCTCATTCACCATGGCCAGCTGGCTGCCCAGTTACTTCGTCGATACCTTTGATCTCAGCCTCACCCAGGCAGGAATCTACTCGATCCTGCCGTGGATTGTTGTGGCGGTCTTTACTTTTCTGGCCGGCGTCTATGCCGACCGGAAGATTGGCGCGGGCGACGTGCCCATTCGTATCCGCAAGCGGGTCACGGTGACCGGCTTCGCCCTGATCGCGGTCAGCAGCGCCGCCTTGATTCACGCGCCGTCCGCATTTGCTGCAGTAGGCATCATCTGCGGCATTTTTGCCGGGCTGGGTATCGCAGTGAACGGCTATTCACCTACTGCCGCCGAACTGCTGCCGCATTTCGGTGATGTACTTTACGGCTTCGCCGCCGCTGCCGGTTCCCTTGCCGCAACCGTCATCGTGGCCGCAACCGGCGTGCTTCTGGAGAAGACGGGAAGTTATGATGCCCTATACATCGGCATTGCTGCCATGTGCGTACTGACGGCCGTGGTCTACATGATGTTCGGGCGGGCGGATTCCATTGAATAAGGGACCACAAAGGAAAAACCATGATTGATTTTGGAATGAATCCGGAGCAGGAAGCGCATGCAAAGGCGCTCCACGACGATCTGATTGTCATCGACATGCTGACCGAGTCGTCATTTCCGGACGGGCTCTTCGAAGACATGCTGGCCGGCGGGTTGACCTGCGGCAGCTTTACCATCGGCACCGGTGGCCTGGATCACTTCATGGGTGATACCGTGCCTCTGCTGCGCGAGTGGTGGAGCTGGGAAGCAACGCTTCGCGACCTGGCTATATGGCAGGGCATTTTCAGCGAACAGCGAGACAAGCTGGTTCACGTGCGCTCGGTGGATGACATCCGCCGGGCCAAGGCCGAAGGCAAGGCCGGAATTCTGCTCAACACACAAAACTCCATCTGTATCGGTACGGACCTGGATAACATCGATTCGCTGTACAACCTGGGACAACGGGTCATGCAGCTGACCTACAATCTTCAGAACTTTATCGGGTCCGGCCAATTGGAAGACCCCTCCAAAAACCTCAGCAAATTGGGCATCAATGCGATCGGGCGCATGAACGAAATTGGCATGTTGGTGGATACCGGCCATACGGGTGACGGCACGATCAAGCACGCGGTGGAGGTTTCAGAAAAGCCCATCTCCTGTTCGCACGCCGGACTCGCGGCCCTGTCGAAATCGGAGAACCCGCGCGTGGTGCGCGATTCAGCACTGCGCGCCATCGCGGACAAGGGCGGCGTATTCGGCATGTCCGCCATCCCGGGCATGCTGACCGGGGATCTGCGCTGCACAGTCAACGACTACATCGACCACATGGAACACGCCATCAAGGTGATGGGCATCGACGGTGTCGGTCTGGGTACCGACTTCATCGCCGGCGTGGAGCTTTCTCAAATCGCCACTTCCCCGGACTGGCAGGGGCAGCAGGTGCCCACCTCGCTGGAGGTCTGGCCCGTGTGCGCAGGCCATGACGGACTGGAAAATCACGCCATGTTCGGAAACGTGACCCGCGGGCTGGTGGCGCGTGGCTATGCCGACGAAGATATTCGCAAGCTGATGGGCGGCAACTGGTTGCGTCTGTTGAGCGACACCATCGGCTAGAATGTTGAAATGAGCGATCTGATCACCCGATTCGAAGTGGTACTCGGCCCTGATGCGGTTGTATCGGGTTCCGCCCTGGCCGAGCGGGCGACCTCCTACTGGGATGCTTCGCCAACCCGGGCACTCGCACTGCTGCGCCCGACCTCTACGGACGAGGTCAGCCAGGTCATGCGCATCTGCCACGAACACGGCCAGACGGTTGTAGTGCAGGGCGGTCTGACCGGAGTGGTTTCCGGTGCTGTGTCATCGGCCACTGACGTCATCATCACCCTTGAGAAGATGACGGCGATCGAATCCGTGGACGAGACCGGCGGCACGGCAGTAGTCCAGGCCGGCGCCGTGCTCCAGACCGTGCAGGAAGCTATGGCCGTGCGCGGTTTCCTTTTTCCCCTGGACTTTGGTGGACGAGGCAGTTGCACCCTCGGCGGGACGGTGGCCACCAATGCAGGCGGCATCAACGTGTTGCGATACGGCATGATGCGCCAGCAGGTCCTCGGCCTCGAGGCCGTGCTGGCGGATGGCACCGTCATCTCTTCGATGAACCAGATGCTGAAGAACAACACGGGTTACGACCTGAAACAGCTGTTTATCGGCAGCGAGGGCACGCTGGGCGTCGTAACGCGCATGGTATTGCGTCTGTTTCCGCTGCCGAAAAGCCGGCAGACGGCAATGGTGGCACTGGATTCATTCACTTCGGTCATCACCTTGCTGAAGACACTCCAGTCAGAACTGGCCGGCACGCTGAGTGCCTTTGAGGTGATGTGGCGCCAATATTTCCGGGCTGTCACCGTGGAAGGCACACACCGCGCCCCGCTGGACCGGGATTACCCCTTCTACGTCATCCTGGAAGCCGAGGGTTCGGACCCGTCTGCTGACGATGAGCGCTTCAACCGCCTACTGGAGCAGGCTTTCGAGGACGAAGTGATCGTCGATGCGGTGATCCCCAAGTCCGACACCGAACGCCGGCAGTTGTGGGACATCCGCGAGGAATTCGACCCCGTGCTGCCGGCCTACCTGTACGATGTCAGCCTGCCGCTCAGGGATATGGACAACTATACCGTCCAGCTTAACGCTGCGCTGCGGGAACGCTGGCCTTCTGTGGATTTCACCGTTTTCGGACACATCGCCGACGGCAACCTGCACCTGTTCGTCCAGCCCAACGATGAAGGCGATCACCACGGGGAATGCGACAAGATCGTGTACGGCTGCCTGGACGGTTTCGAAGGTTCCGTGTCGGCCGAGCACGGCATCGGCATCGAAAAGAAGCACTGGTTGAAAGCCAGCCGGACCGATGAGGAAATCGCCCTGATGAAGACTCTGAAGCAGGCGATGGATCCCGGCAACCTGCTAAACCCCGGCAAGCTATTCGAATGACAAGCCTGTTTGTTACGGCACAACTACCCAAAGGACTGACCCTGTGAGAGGCCGCCATGCGGCCGACCGTAAGAGCCAGCCTTGCTCGTGAATATCGATCTCGACCCAAAAAAATACGCGCTGAGACAAGCGCGGCCATCGCTGCAGGTGGCAAGATTCCATTCAATGAAGAATCTCGTCTCAGAATACTATTCCCGTGTCGATCGCGGTGACCTCGACTGGGTCCTAGCCATGTTCGCCAACGACGCCGTGTATACACGGGCAGACTCCTGCTACGAGGGAAAGAACGAGATTTCGGAATTCTATCGCGCAGACCGCAAGATCAACGGCAGGCATACCATCAACACGATCATGGAGTCCGGCAATACCGTTGCGGTACAAGGCGTTTTCAAAGGGCAGGGCGCAGACGGCAGCCCGAAAAATGTCCGCTTTTCCGATTTCTGGCAATTCGACAGGAATCTCGTCAGTTCCAGGAACACCTACCTGGCCCTCGGCAGCAGCTACGTAAAAGACTGACCTTGTCGGAGGCTGCCATGCGGCCGAATGTAAGAGCGAGCATTGTTCGCGAATCACAAGTGTAAGAGAGAAGTAGTCTACTGTAGTTGGAACAGCAGGAGTGCTTTTCCGGCTGTCATTTCGGGCTGATGTCAGTCTCGCCGCAGTCCTATATGACCAAATCGACCCAAATTATTGTGCAGTGGGATAGGGGATGATCATAAAGTAAATGGCACAATGGTCATCAGCTTTGAGCGATAGGCTTTTCTATGAAAGAACTGAACGGCAAGGTTGTGTTTATTACCGGTGCGGCTTCGGGTATCGGCCTGGCGCTGGCGCGGGGCTGTGCAGCCGCGGGCATGAAAGTGATGCTGTCAGACATTGACGAAGATGGCCTGGAAGAAGCGGCGCGTGAACTGGAGCGGGGGGGGACGGAAGTCGGCAGCGTCTATTGTGACGTGGCCGATTTGGAATCTGTACGGCAGGCTGCGAAAGCGACGATCAGCCACTTCGGCAAGGTTCATCTGCTGGCCAACAACGCCGGCGTGCTGGTGACGGGCGTCTTCGGCAGCATACCGGTCGAGGACTGGCGCCGGGCTATCGACATCAACTTGATGAGCACGATTTACGGTGTGGAGACCTTCCTTCCGCTAATCCGCGAGCACGGTGAAGGCGGTCATATCCTGAATACCGCTTCGGTGGGCGGGCATGTCGGCTTCGCCGGGGTAGGACCCTACAGCGTGACCAAATTTGCTGTGGTCGGACTGACAGAGTCGCTGGCAGGCGACCTGGAAGGGGAAAACATTGGCGTTTCCATGCTTTGTCCTGGCTTCACCAATACCAACATTGCGGAAAATGCAGAAGGCCAGGGAGAAAGTGTTGCTGAGGCCGTCAATCGAGGTATGTCCGCTGATGTCGTGGCGCAATTTACGCTGGAGCAGATCAGGCAAGATGCACTCTATATTTTCACCCACCCCGGAACCCAGGGTGAGGTTGAAGAGCGTTTCCCGAAGATTTCCGCTGCGTTTGAAGTGACAACTGCCAGCGCAACCATCAACAGTGACCCGGATTCAAAGCGGATTGCAACCAAGTCAGGGGTAGAAGACGTTTATCGTTCGTAGGACACTGCTTGAAGAGAAATAGGCCTGGCCTATGAACTTGGTGTACCCATGGGAAGTGAAATCCGGCCTGCCAGGGCTGGGGAGTCTGAAGCGCCCGACTTGCCGCTGGAGTACCTAGGACTCCATACACTCGGGATTACCCGTGATGACCGATGTTCCTGCGACGTTGCAAGATCGTGCGTGGTCATCGCCCATCTGGTACAAGCCTTCGGAATTGGGGTCAGCAGAATAGTAAAAAGGCCGGCTACACGCCGGCTTTTCCCATTCTTGATTGAAGACTGGTGTTCAGTACTTTAGTTGCAGCAATTTTCGAAGGCTGTCGCAGCGATCTTTATCGAGACTTTTGCCCAGATAGTCGCCTTTTTCTTCTGCGGAATTCCTGAATACCAAAGCTTTCAAGCGAGTATCTTCGTCAAGGTCGTCATAGGCCTTCAGAGTTTTGATTCGCAAAATATCGTACAAGCCGTCTGTTTCATCGTCTCCGTATTTGTCCTTGCAGTAACTCATTGCGCCAACGTCAGCGCCTAGCTGGGCCTCATCCGACACCAGATCTGCCTGGGTGAGAGGGCTGAATACAAGGGTAAGTATAAAAATGATCAATGAGCGTATTTTCACAATATTCAATTCCTGTTTTGATGGTAGTCCAAAATTTAAATTAAGGGGCCGGATGCGATAATGGGAAAGTGTATCCGGCCCCTTTTATGCTTTTAGTCCAGCGCCCCATCATGAATCGTAAACGTGTTCAGCCACTGCTCGGTCGTGGCCGGCACGTGGCGGCCCTTCTTCTCTACCGGGTAACGGATCGGCAAACCGGGCAGGGCGTCGGTGGGCTTGCCGTCGCGCTTGACTATTACGCCGTTGACGATCACGTGCGGCATTCCGTGGGGCGGCAAGCCCTGCATGCCGGCCTTGTAGTCGGAGCCTTCCTTCACGTTTTCAGCATCGAACACAACGATGTCGGCCGCCATGCCTTCCCGCATGCGGCCGCGTTCATCCATGAAAGCAAGGCCGGCTGCGCCAAGGTGTTCGGCAGACCAGTAGCTGAGCTGTTTCAGGGTGAACATCAGCGGAACACCTTCCTCGCGCGCCAGTCGCAGGACCTTGCTGTGCGCGCCTGAGGTGCGCGGATGGCCTGCAAACAAGGCGGGATCATCGTTGTAGCCGCGGTCTTCGGTGGCCCACATCGAATCGCTGCCCACGGTCATGTGGGGTGTTTTCAACCAGTGGGGCATCCAGGCATTACGTGCGGGATTCATGCCGACCACCGTACGGCCCGGATCGGTTTTGACAATTTCCAGGTACTCATCCTTGGTCAGGTATTTGTCCTGGGTGGGGTCGTACATCATGTCCTTGTACTTCAGACCTAGCTTGTCCTCGACCATTTCAGGCTTGTAGCCGTCCGCGCCGATCGAGCCGGAGCCGCCGGCGTACGGGTAATATTCGGACCACATGTTGAAACCCATTTCGCGCGCCATGGACAACTTTTCCTCGATTTCCCACCAGCCGTAATCGTTGTTGTGGCACACCAGCAGGGGCGCTTTCAACAACACGGCGTTGGTGAAGATTTCCGCGAAACCCATCTGGGCCTCGGTGGGCACGGTGTTGGAAATGTGGAAACGGGTGTGAAAACCGGTCAGCCGCTTATATCGTGCCGCAGCGCGTTGCACCTCGAATTGCTCGTACGTGCTGATGCCGTTGCTGGCGTAACCGGGAGTGCTGCCGATACCCAGAGCGCCTTCGCGCAAGTTCTCATCCAGCCGGTTGGTTATGGCATTAATCTGATCGAGGTTGCTAACGGTGACCGACCAGTTCGGAACGTCATCATCCTTGGATGACGCGGCGCGCAGATTGAAGATATCGGTCGCATCGATTGCGTCATCGAGCACCAGGCCGTCGTGCACCGCCATGCGCACCATTTCGTGGGAAACGGTGGTTCCGTAGTGCATCGGCCACTTGCCGGCTTCCCGGTCATACCATTTGCCGATGTTTAGCGCGCCCAGTTCCATGTCCATAGCGCTGGTCACGCCGTCCATCATGCTCATCTTGATGCTGTACTTGTCCGAGCTGTGGGTGTGGGTGTCGATGAAGCCCGCGGTGACAACGTGGCCAGATGCGTCGATCCTGTCCTTGCCCTTGATTTTGTCTTCTGTAATAACGGCAATTTTGCCGTCCTTGATGCCGACGTTTCGAACCGCCTCGAAGTCGGATTCCGGGTCCATGACCCGGCCATTGAGAATTACGATGTCGTAGTCCTCGGCTTGTAATGAAGTACTCTCAAAACCGATGATCGAGACACTGAGCAGTGCAATTAATGTTTTACTGATGTTCATTCCGTTTCTTCTCCCGTTTCAGAAAATTGGCTTGAATCAAGCGGTTTAGCCCGAAATGGGAAAGATTTGCAAATCGCTTTCTTCAATTTCGGAAAGTGGTTGTCCAACTGGAAGAGTTTATAGGGACTGTTTCAATAATCCCCGTCAATTCGAATAAATTGTCGGTCAATTTGACGCACAACTTTCCATCTCGATGGATTGATTCGAAATGAAGGAGGAGTTGTGCGAATCGATACGTGGGTTAGCGAGTGGCTCGCCTTATAATTCATCGATGCGGTCGTTTCTTTTATTCGTGGTTTTGTTCCTGGGTATGCCATTGTCCTGGGCGCAGCAGGGCGATTTGGAGGATGGCTCCGGCCCGGCCGGAAACGGGGGGGCAGAAATCGCCGAAAATCCGGGCGGCCCGGAGGATGACAGTTACGCCAACCCGGAAACCCTGGGCCACCGTGCAGGCTACGACCGCCGCGCCGACTTCGGCTCGGCCGCCAACACCGTGAACCAGTTGGAAGAGGACGACCGGGTCAAGGAACCCATCATCCGCTTTCCGCGGATCGACGAGGGCCTCAAGGGCTGGTACGACATGAAACGCCGGCTCAACGAACAGTCGGGCGTCAAGTTCGGTTTCGATTACAACTCGCTGTACCAGTCGGCCAACAAGGCGCTGACCGACGCCGACAACGCCTGGAGCAGCGTCTTCCGTATCCTGGGTACCTGGGAATTCGTCAATCGCGGCCAGCAGAATGCCGGCACGCTGGTGTTCGGATTGGAATCACGGCACAACATCGGCCACCGGATAGCGCCAGCCCAATTGGCCGGGCAGATCGGCTATATCGGTGTCACCGGTACGTTGTTCAGCGATGTGAACAGCATCCTCGGCAACCTGTACTACAAGCAGAACTTCCGCGATGGCAAAGCCGGTTTCCTGGTGGGCCGCTTCGATCCCAACGATTTCCAGGACGTGCTGGGTTACGCCAATCCATGGAGCACCTTCAGCAACGTGGCCATACTGCTCAACACGTCGATCGCGCTGCCGGACTGGAGCTGGGGAATCGGCGGCGGCTCCTGGCTGGGGGAAAAGGATAACTGGTATGTGCAGGGGACGATCAACGATGCCAACGGTACCACCACCGACGAGAGTTTCTTCAGCGGCGGGGCGGAGTTTTACACGCACGCGGAAATCGGCTGGACTCCCTCCCGTGCGGAGCGCTATTTCTCCAATATCCACCTGACTGCCTGGCACGTGGACGATCGCGAAGACGCGGGCATCCCATCGTCACACGGCATCGCCATCGGCGCCAACAAAACTTGGAACGAGACCTGGATGCTGTTCGGTCGGGCCGGCTGGTCTGATGGTGCGGCACCCATCTACAATCGAACCGCAACGGTGGGTGTCGGACGGCTGATCCGCAAATGGTCGGACGTATTCGGTGTTGGCGTAAATTGGGGTCGGCCGCCGGATCGTTCGCTTTCCGACCAGTGGACCGCGGAAATTTTCTACCGCCTGCAACTGTCGCAGAATCTCCAGTTGAGCCCCAGCCTGCAGTATTTGAAGGATCCGGCCCTGAATCCAGAACATTCGTCCGTCTGGGTGGCGGGTCTCCGGATGCGTTTGAGTCTCTGACAGCAGGCAGGTTTCGTAATCAGATTGCTTTCTCCAAGTATTCACTTTACGCACTCGAGGTAAAAAATCATGAGTGAGAAGAAAAAAGTCCATTTCATTCTGACCACAATCATCGGAAGCGTAATTTTCCTGATCCCGGCCGTCGTCCTGGCCGTAGTGATCATCAAGGCCTTCGGTTTCATGATGATCATTGCCGAGTCGATGGCAGACCTCCTCCCGGTGGACAGTATCGGTGGTATGGCGCCGGCCAATCTGATTGCCCTGCTGGCCGTGGTCCTGGTCTGTTTCCTTGCCGGCCTTCCAGCACAATGCGGATCTTCTCTTCTGCGGAATACTGCCGCCGGGTAGCCCGGCGAATGTCTCGAATGGCCTTCTCGACACTGTCTTTCTGCTTGGTCATCATCGTTCCTCTTCTGAGTTACGATGAGCCAAATTTCTCTTATTCAAACCCCTTCGTTGGGCCGACTATCGCTGACGGGGCACAGGAAGACTCTATTTAAACGCAAATTGCACAGTGACGCGGAATTATTCGCAAAGGCATATCGGTACATTGAGACTTACTACTAAATCAATTCGAATAGTCTGATAAGGGAAATTTTCTAAAACTGTCTACTTTAGAAAATTAGATCGCAAGCATTTGTTCGAAAAACTGCTCTTTCTCATTCCTTGAACTAAGCTGGGTGATTGCATCAGAGCTTGTAACGAGGCCCAATTGGTCTGCGTGCTTGGCACTACTGGGAGTGATTTTTGGAAGTACGTAAGGCAGAAGCTTGCAGAGTATTTCCAATCTTTCTTTTGGCGGAAGCTCTGCAAGGAGATTCGGCAGCTCCTCAATTTCACCATCTAGGGCTTCGAGCAAAATCAAACGTGACTGGTACGTAAGTCGATTTGGTGTTCCCTTCTTTCTCCCACCGGTCTTTTTGCCTTTCGCCATGCTCTTTCCTTTTCACAGCATTTGTGACCAATTTTCATTTTAACACTGATTCAATACCCTGATACAGCTCTGCAATGAGAAATAAATCTATCTAATACATAACTTTAAGAATATTTATGAGGGATAACATATCCCTTTTGTTATATATCTAAACCGAGCTAAACTCAAATCTTAGAAGTCTTCCACACTGTACTAAAAACCATCCAGTTACCAAGAATGGGAAATCTTCCGCGTAGAATTGTTGCCGAGACAGGATTCGACAAGGCTGAATTCTCATTGGGGATAAAGTTGTCACAAGCTCGTTTGCCGATGTTGCTGTCAACCGAATTACGTGCAAGCCCTATACGACTAAGTGGTCATGCGTGTATGCGTCACTGAAATCAATAAGAAATGGCGCTGGCCGCAGTTTTAAGGTGACGTCCTTAAAGTCTTGGGCGTGTTCTTGTGAGAAAACTTCCTTGTAATAATAGAGCGTAACCAAACTTAGGGCCGCTACAGAATTGAGTGCAT
>Ga0209013_10001096_pt1 | contig 24908 bp, 24 predicted proteins | sample Cruoilmetagenom2_FD_187291 | JGI IMG/M metagenome (GOLD analysis project Ga0209013, IMG submission 187291) | Oil polluted marine microbial communities from Coal Oil Point, Santa Barbara, California, USA - Sample 2 (SPAdes) (version 2) | ecosystem: Environmental > Aquatic > Marine > Oil seeps ... | reverse complement strand
GGTTTGGCCCACTCATAGGCGACCTGCGCATCCAAGCGCACGAACCACGGAACACGCTGCACATACTGCTGCACCACGCCGGACGGATCGAGCCAGAGCCAGCCTTCCGCGCGGCCGGATCTGGCGAAGAGACGAGCAGAGATGATCAGCCCGAACTTCGCCTGCCAGGCCAGCACGCCGTTCATGACGTGTCGAACGTCGTACGAGGGAGTGTAGTCGAAGGTCTGTGACGGCATATTGAGCAGGAGTGCTGTCGCGGTGAGGTCACTGAAACCAAGCGTGTAGCTCACCAAGGTCGAGAATCCGATGTCGAAGGGACGTTGGAGTAGAAGCTCGAGGCCGTAGCTCTTTCCATCTGCAGCATCGTCGAGAAGCCCCGCCGGAAGGGGACTCACGTTCGGATCGTCTGAGATCTCAGGCTCGGTGAAGACATCGACGAAGCGGAGATCGCTGTACAGATTGAGGTAGCCGCGCGTTTCGAACGTTAGATCGTAGGGGAGGAAGAAGCGGACACCGCCCTCGGTTTGGTTGGCCCGTTGAAGACCCGGCTCGAGGGGGACATCACCGAGCCCAGGAAGCGGAATGGCAAACGTCGCAGGCCTTGTGCCGAGGCCCCATCCGACGAAGACGTCGGCGACCTCATGCGCGTGGAACGTCGCCCGCGCGCGCGGATTGACCGAAGCATCTCGCTGACCGGCGGTGTTCCATACGTCAGCGCGCACGCCGAGTGATAGATCCAACCACGATAGCGCCGATATGTTTGCATCGACGAACGTGCCACCGAAAAGCCTACGATCTTGCCTGGCGAAGGCCGGATCACATGGAGCCGAGACGTTCTGGATGCCTGGCGTGCATCGCGCTGAGCCAAACAGACCAGACAGGTCCCCACCGATGCGGAGCTGAACTTTGGGAGCTCCATAGACCGCCCAAAACCTCGGTCCAATTCGGTGGATATTCGCCCCCGCATCGGAGACCGCGCTCGCGGACGCGTCCTCGACGTCGGAGAAATCGTAGCCATAGAGCATCGTTCCGACGAGATCCCAGCGCTTCACCTTCCCCATGAATCGCGCTTCGACACGATGGAACTGAAGGTCGAACGCGAGCCGCTCCATCGGGTCGCTGGCGTCGATCGTCGAGCCATCGCGCCCACCGAGCGCCACCATCTCGAAGCGGGACCTGGAGCTCATCGCTACGCCTGTGCGGTATTGGTAGTCCCAATAATCGGCGTTGGCGTCGACGCCGATCGCGCCGAGAACGACGTTGGGAAAGCCGTATCGGCCGGCAAGCGTCGTCGAACCCTCTCTGGGCATGGGTACGTTGAGCAAACCGGACACGTCGATGGCACGCAGCTCGGCTTCGCCGTGAACCCTGTCATTGGGGATCCGGCGAGCCTTTGCGGCCATGACGCCTCCGGTGAATCCTCCGTAGCGCGCAGGACCGGCACCGGAATACAGATCGACGCCACCGATCAAGCCCGAGTGCACGGTCGCCGGCCCGAGCGCGGAGTGGAACAGCAGCGGAATCGGGATATCGTCGTAGAGGTACACCGTCCCCGACGGTGGGGCTCCACGAACGTAGACATAGGGTTGCCCATTGGCCACGGGGACGGTGCCCGGCAGCACCTCCAAGATTCGAAACGGCTCGCCAAACGTCCCCGGGATGTTGCGAATCCCCTCGAGCTCCAGCTTGATCGGGGCTTGTGCGCGCGCGTCTACCTCGGCGGTCTCCGAAAAGACCAGCTCCTTCTCGACCTGAGCACGCGAAGGCTCCAGCACGGTTTGCTCCGGAGCAGAATCCGCCGCCTCGTCGAGGCCCGGCTCCCTCAGGCGCAAGTCCACCCTGACTTGCGACGGAACGGGGTTCCCGTCCCGGGTCGCGGGTTCGAACTCCGCGCGGGCTATCGCTTCGATGACGACGTCGCAAAGCGCGCGGCCGGCGTCGCACGTCTCGACGACACCCTTCCCGTCCGGGTCGATGCGCACCCGCACCTGAACCACACCCGACTCGGGCACATCGATACCCGCAGGCACCTCTACACCGGGAAGCGACTTCACCCTCGGCGCAACAAGATCCTGCGCGCCAACCGAAACCGCCCACGCGCAGATTCCCAGAGCCAGGCCAAGCCCGAAGCGCCCAAGCGGTCGCATCCTAATGATTGTACGGCACAGGGATACGTCGCGTGTCCCTATTTGATCGTGCGGTGGAGCCTCTCCAGGCGAGCGATTCGGTCCTTCAGCATCCGCTTGAGCGCGGCTCTCAGATAAGGCTCGATGTCGGCATCGGTGCTGCCCGTGTGCGAAACGATCTGCCGATAGAGGTCGGCAGTTTCTTCCGACACCGCAAGCGTGATCTTCGAATCGCTCAAGTGGTCGTCGATCAGGCTGCGGATCAGTCCGCTCATGTTCACGCCTAGGTCCAGCAGCCGACCGTGCTGGTCCTCGCGGATCATCAAGCTGATGCGTCGAAACTCTTCGCTCATGACTTCCTCCGGATTTGTACGTTTATACACGAAAGCGAACGAATATACAAGCATATGCTTGCTTATGCCTCTTTATGCCTTAGTATATAAATATCAAAACAATACAGGAATAAAGGAGGAAACCATGCGCCGCATCATCACCATCATCGTGAGCGCCTCGTTCTTGATCGCCGCGACCCTCGGCACCGGTGGCTGCACCAACCCGCACGCCCCGGCGGGCCACGAAGGCTACGTGTTCGAAGACCCACGGGTATTCGGCGAAGGCGGCTTTCGCGGAGCAGTCCAGGGCCCGGGCAACTATGGCATCAGCGCCTGGCGTAACCGTGTCGTGAACATCGACGTACGCCCGAGCACCTACACCGAGGAGTTCAGCATTCTCGTCAAGGACGACCTCAATGTCGCCTTCCGCGTACACGCGGTCATGAAGGTCGAGCAAGGGCGAGTGCGATCCGTTGTCGAGGACTTTGGCTCCGAGCATTGGTACCCCCGATTCATCAAAGAGCCCTTCCGCACCATCGTGCGTCAGTCGGTGCAGGAGTATGTGAGCCGAGAGCTCAAGGCGGAGCGCGACACGATCGCCGAGAGCATCGAGTCCGAGCTGAGCGCCTATCTCGAGACGACACCTTTCGAAGTCGTTCGGCTAGCCGTGGGCAACATCGACTACCCCCCGGTGGTTTCGCAGGCCGTCGAAAAGAAGCTGGCAGCGAAGCAGCTTCTCGAGGAGAAGGAAACGCAACGAGAGATCGCACAGCGCGATGCGGAGATCCGAATCGAAGAAGCCAAGGGCATCGCTGAAGCGCAGAAGATCATCAACGCCACGCTCACTCCGAACTACCTGCAACACGAAGCCATCCAAGCCCAACGGACCATGGCCAACGCCCCCAACCACACCACCGTCTACATCCCGGTGGGCACCAATGGTCTACCGCTGGTCCACACCCGCTAGATTCCGCGAGGCCCGGCGAGGGCTCCGCCAAAACGGGGCCCTCGCTTGACGCCCGGGGCAACCAGGGTTAGTCATTCCACCTCTTTGCGGGAGTAACTCAGTGGTAGAGTTCTTGCTTCCCAAGCAAGCTGTCGCGGGTTCGAATCCCGTCTCCCGCTCCGACACTTCCACCGGTTCGACGTCACTCCGCGTCAGCGCGAGTTTCCCTGCTGCCCTCGTTGTCTTGCGATTGCCGCGAAGAGCTTCGAGATGCCAAGCCACTTCACCATCCACTGCGCCAAGCGGGGTGCGACCAAACCGATTGCGAGCAGTAGACGATACGGGATTGGGTTTACGATGGGCTCTGGAAGATCGCGTTTGACCGCTCGAACGACCGCGCGAGCGACCCGGTCCGGAGGAGAGCTACCTAGGGCTAAGGGCGCTTTCACGCCGAAGTCTCGTGCCACGTCGCCGTACATACCGGAGTCGACCAGGCCCGGGCACACGACGGAGCAGCTCACCGGATAGCCCTCGCTGAGCGCGGTCGCTCGGAGACTGCGGGTGAAGCCGACCAGACCGTGCTTTGTCAGGCAGTATGGCTCTGCGTATGGGACGGGGCCCAAGCCAGCCAACGAGGAGATGTTGACGATGTGACCTCGACCCCGTTGGAGCATCTTGGGGAGCAGCAGCCGAGACAAGACAACGGGAGCCCTGAGGTTGATCTCAATCGCTTCGTCGATGAGCTCAACCGGTAGTTGATCGAAAATCATCCAATCCTCCACGCCGGCATTGTTGACCAAGACGTCGACGCCGCCCCCCTCCCCTTCTGCTCGCTCCACGAGCTCGCTGAGGGAGTCCCGAACGCTCAAATCGGTGGGTATGCACAGTACCATGCGCCCCGTCGCACGAATGTCATCAGCCACTTGCTCGAGCTTGTCCGCGGAGCGCGCGGCGAGGATCAAGTTCATGCCCTCCGCAGCCAAGGCACGGGCAATGTAGACTCCAATGCCCATCGACGCCCCCGTCACGAGCGCCGTACGGTTCCGCAGGTTTCTCATCGCTCCGACCTCAGTCCCTCCGCCGCGTTTTCGATCCTGCGCTCACCAAACCGAGGTCCATCGCGTGAATCGGCGCCGGCGTCAGTGTCGTTGTGGGTATGGGGGCCTTAGGCCTCTAGCGTGTCCTTGATGTTCTGAATGTTTACTTCGCTCTCTCTTTCGTTCCGGTTGAGCACTAGCTTCTCGGCCAGCTTGCCGAGTACGGGGACGGGAATGGTGTAGTCGATCTGCACGTCCAGCTTCGTCCCGCCTTCATGCGCTGCAAAGGTCCACACAAAGGAGGCCGTAACCCCTCCCTTGCTCTCGTAGGCGAAGCGCTCGTTCGGGACGTGCTCCGTTATCGTGGTTTGTCCGTGCAGTGGAATCCCGGCCATTCTGTATTTCCAGTGAAAATGCTGGCCGACGCCTGAGCCGGTCACATCGGTCACTTCCGACAAACTGACCATCCACTCCGGCGAGTTCGCCGGGTCGGCGACGTACTCAAACACCTTGTCGACGGGTGCATTGATTTCGGTGCTGTTGTTGATTCTCGGCATGGTTTCACCCTCCTTGATGACGAAGATGCGCCCTTTCTCTCAGCTCGTATAGGGTCGACGCGACTGAGACAGATGACCCTTGCGGGCCTGTCGTTCGCCGTGGATAGTGTCGGCTCGATGGACCCGAACCAGGCCGCGGCGATTGACCTCGTCGAGGCGTCCTACAATCTCGAGCTTCCGGCGACCGAATGGCTTCCCAACGTGCTGCACGTGGGCGAGTCTCTCCTCGACTTCGGCCTGGGGTACTATGGGGCGGTCTCCGCCGGCGTATCCGAGCAAGGAGTGCCGATCTTCACGCAGGTGCGCGCCGCGGAAGGTGCGGAGGAGCTCCCAATCCAAAGCTTGCGTGCGGCGCAGGAAGCCGGTCCGGATTCGGTGAAGCTGACCAGCGAGGGCTCACTAGGACGAGTCGTCGTCCTGTCGGAGAACCGGAGCCGATGGCCACGCGCGTACGAAGCGCTCACCAGGAACATCGGTTGCAAGGACTTGCTCTCGCTCGCGGCAGTGGATCCGGATCACTGCGGAGTGAGCATCGGCATCCCTTTGCCAGAACCGCTCGCGCTGGACGCCAGGCAAAGGGAGTACTGGCAGATGATCGAGGTTCACCTCGCCGCCGGGCACCGACTGAGGAGGAGCTTGGGCGTGCAGGGCACCGCACCAGGAATGCCGATCACCGAGGTACCGCTCAACGCCGAAGCGCTAGTCGACCCTACCCGATTCGTCGTCTCGGAAGCGAGAGGAAGCGCGCAGGGGAAGGAGGCTGCGTCAACCATCCGCGAGGCAGCGCGCCTCGTCGACAAAGCGCGTGGACCACTTCGGAAGCGCGATCCTGAGGAAGCACTCCGAATCTGGGAAGGGCTGGTCCGGGGGAGATGGACCTTGGTCGATTGGTTCGACACGGACGGCCGCCGATTCGTGCTGGCCAAGCCGAACGCCCCCAACGTCGTCGACCCGCGCGGGCTCAGCGAGCTCGAAGCGCAGGTCGCAACGTACGCATCCAACGGAGAGAGCAGCAAGATCATCAGTTACCGTCTCGGTCTGTCCCCGTCGTATGTCTCCCGCCTGCTGGGAGACGCGATGCGGAAACTCGGCGTCAAAACGCAACCGCAACTCGTGGAAAAGATGCGCGGGGCTCCGGCAAGCGTGGCGTAGCGCCGTTTGCACCCAGGCGGCCCCCTCGACATCAGCAGCGGAAATTTTCCATCTCAGAATCTGATCCAGGGGAAACAATTACGTATGGACCCGGGGGCCGATCGAACGAATTCTAACAAGATAGGTGTGGGCCGAGGTGGGTGCCTCTGGCACCGGCTTGGCGAGAGGGGTGTGACCTCATGGACCGCATAGGCTCAGCGATCATCGACTTCACAGAGGCGGCGTACGACCTCGAGGTCGGCGACGAGGACTGGCTTCCCACCATCCTGAGGCGCGGTCTGCCAGTGCTCGAGCAGGGGCTCGGGGTTGCAGGCATGCGATATGGCCGTCCACCGGACGAAGGGCCGTTCCAGCTTCTAGACATCCTCGTCGCCTCAGGCCCCGAAGACTTCGCGGAGCGACACGCCGCGGCCTTGGCAACGACGCCCCCCGACGTGCTTCGAGAGCAAGTACGCCCCGGCGGCGCAGGCACGGCGTCGATGGACAGCCAAGGCGATTCCGAGCAACTCGCTCACTACACATCACATGTGGACTACTGCAAGGACCTACTCTACATCACCGCGGTCGATCGCAAAGGCGCTGGAGTGGCCATCGTCGCGCCGCTCGCAGAGGTGACCACGCTGACCGAACACGAAGCCCAACGGTGGCAGATGCTCGCCGCGCACGTGGACGCCGGGCACCGCCTGCGGCACGGGCTCGCAGACAGTGACATCGGTGGCGAACCGCACACCGACCTCCCGTACGACGCGGAGGCCATCTTCGATGCGAACAGCTTCCGCATGACCGACGCGGTCGGGCAGGCGCAGGAGCGCACCGCTACGAGGAAGCTTCGCGACGCAGCGGTCGCAGTGGATCGTGCGCGCGGCAAGATGCGGGATACCGATCCCGAAAAAGCGCTTGAAATTTGGAAAGCGCTCGTTCGTGGCCGATGGTCGATGGTCGATTGGTTCGACTCGGACGGAAGGCGCTTCGTGTTGGCGCTCCCGAACGCGCCTCAAATCAACGACCCACGCGGGCTCACCGAGCGCGAAAGCCAAGTCGTGGCGTACGCGGTGCTGGGCCAGACCAACAAGATGATCGGCTATCGGCTGGGCCTTTCGAAGTCCCGAGTCTCCATGCTGCTGCGCAGCGCGATGCGAAAACTCGGCGTCCGAACGCGCTCACAGCTCGTCATCAAGCTGCGCGACTTCCAGGCGCTCCAGTAGCCCGCCCAGAGCGAAGAGCGCTTCTAGCTAGAGCACGAGGTTGACGTCATAAGCGTTGCAGTAGCTCTCAAAGCGCTCGCGGATCTGGCCGAGGGTCATTCCGAAATCCTCGCTCTCGTAACGATGGGCACCGTGCTTGCCGCGCGGGTTGTTCGCCAGAAAAGAGCGCATACGGCCCTCGATGTCGGAGGACCACGGAATGTCGAATTGTTCGTAGGCACGGCCGAGGACAGCGACGGGATCGGCAACCACCTCTTCGAACTGGATGTCGATGAACTGATCGGCCTTATCGCTGTGCTTGTGGCGCGCGGCCATCGCCAGGTCGGCCGCATCCGCCCACCACCGCAGCACCTGCTGCCCGAGCACATGGGGGTCAACCGAATCGCTCGCCAATCCGCGAATGACGTAATAGAGGCTCGCAAGCGAAGGCATGGCTTTGGCGGGGTCCCGGTGGGTGATGATGAACCGCGCGTCGGGATACTCGGCAAGCAGCGCGTCGAGCGTACGCAAGTGCACGGGGCTCTTGAGCACCCAGCGGTCTTTCATGTGCTCGCTTTGAAGGTGCTCGAGGTAGTGCCGGTGATAGGTGTACGCAGGTGCGTGGCTTTGCGCGTCCACCCAGTCCTGGTAGCTCGGTGCGTTGAAGGTCACGTTCAGCTGAGGGCCGAGCATGGTCTGCGCGAGGATCGGCATGCACTCCTGCGGGACCTCCGCTCCGACTTCATGAATGGAAGCAAGCGACGGCGCCATGGTGTCCATGTGACCAAAATACGCCCGAGCCTTCTCGATGCGCGGGTCGGTGCTGTACGTGTCGGCTCGCGGTGGGGGGTCCGGAAACTGCATCTCCCAGCTGAGGGGCACTCGGTTCGCGGGGTCTTGGGCTAGCAGGTTGAACAGAATCGTCGTGCCCGTCCGCGGGTAACCCACGACGAAGAGGGGCCTCTCGATCGGAACGCCGGCAACTTCGGGATGGGTGGCGCGATGCCGGTAGATGCTGAAGCGATTTTGGAGAAACCCGAGCAGCGACTGGCGGAACATCACCCGGCCCAACCAGCTCAAGTCCGCTTCCCGCTCGATCGAGTCGAAGAGCACCGGAAGCGCGTCGCGGAAGCTCTCATCGCCGAACTGGTCGGACTTGGCTGCGCGTGCGGCGGCGCGAACGATGCGGTCCGGATCCAGCGAGGGCCATCGGGGCGCCAGCACCGGGCCCACGCGGTTGAGCACGCGCATGGTACGGGTTCGGTGCGGGGGCGCTGCAGGCATGGCGTCGGCGCGCGGCCAGGGCGTTGCCCGACCGGCTTGCGTCGAGTAGCACGCGCATCCATAGCCGGCAAAACCTGGGAGAATGGATGACTGATAAAGACAAATCGGAGCGCGTGGCCATCGTCACGGGGGCATCATCCGGAATCGGCGAGGCCACTGCACGCTGCCTGGCCGAAGCGGGCTTCTCGGTGGTGCTGGCCGCGCGCCGGGCAGATTTGCTCGATGGCATCGTCGCGGACATCGCGACGCAAGGCGGCAAAGCGCTGAGTGTGCCCACGGACCTGAGCGACGCTGAAGAGACTTCGGCCCTGGTCAGGACGACCCTCGACACGTTCGGGAGGGTCGACGTGCTGGTCAACAACGCTGGGTACAGCCCAGCTCGTGCGCTCGAACAGATGAACCGTGGGGCGATGCGCCATATGTTCGACGTGAACCTTCTGTCGGGAATGCAGCTGATCGCAGAGCTGACGCCGACGATGCGCGAACAGGGCGGGGGCCGCATCATCAACATCGGCTCGTTAGCCGCGTACGTGGGCGCGCCCTTCGCCGCGGCGTACGCGGCTACCAAGGGCGGCATGGAGGCTATGGTGGCCTGCATGCGTCTCGAGCTCTCGCCATGGAATATCCAGCTGAGCGTGATCGTGCCTGGCTTCGTCGATACGCCGACATTCGACAAGGCCCGGGCGGGCGCGGAGCATCTGCGAGACGATCCGAGCAACCCCTACCGGCAGTTGATGGCGGATCTCGACGACTTCGCCAACGATCAGCTGAAAAGCGCGGTCCCTCCTGAGGATGTGGGCAAGGCGGTGCTCAAGGCCGCCACGGTCGACTCTCCGAAAACCCGATACTTCGTCCCCAAGTCCGCGCGGACGGCCACCCGGATGTTCGGGATGATGCCGGACCGCTTCGCGGACAGAATCCTGCTCAAGATGTACAAATGGGGGCCATGGGCCGGAAGCCAGGACCAATGAACGAAGCACCGAAACGAGCTCTGGTCACCGGAGCAGCCAAGGGTATCGGCGCCGCCATCGTGCGCCGCTGCGTCGAGACGGGACACCAGGTCGTCGCGGTCGACATCGACCGGGAAGGCTTGTTAAAGCTCCGCGGAGAGCTTCCCGGCATTGAGACCGTGGTTCTCGATGTGCGTGACCTCGCAGCCTGGGAGCGGGTCGTCGAGGGCGCCGAAACGCAGGGAGGCCCGATCGATGTGCTGATCAACAACGCCGGCGTGTGCTTACCAGGCCCGTGCGACCAGGTCTCCGCCGAAGATGATCGTCTGACCGTCGAGGTGAACCTCATCGGCGTCATGAATGGTGTGCGCACGTTGCTTCCCCGGTTTCTAGCGCGCAATCGCGGTCACGTGATCAACGTAGCCAGCATGGGAGCGTTCTCGCCCTCACCCGGCCTCGCCGCGTACTGCGCAACCAAGCATGCGGTGCGCGCCTATACGCACAGCTGCTCGTTCGACCACCGTCATGCGCCTATCCATTGGACCCTCGCATGTCCGAGCGCAGTCGAAACGCCGATGCTCCAGGACATGCGTCAACGGCGCGCGGGAGTCGTCGTGTTCACGGAGAAGCCGATGCCGCCAGAAACGATCGCGGGCGCCATCGTCGACGCGATTCGAGAACCGCGCCGGGAGATCTTGGTTCCCAACACACCCGGAAAGAAACTACTCCGCTTCATCGGACTGTTCCCCGGCCTCCTTTCCCGCGGCATGGACGACGCGGAACGACGCGGGATGGATGCGCTCGACGACTGAGCGAATTGCCTGCGTCGAACCACGAAAAACCTAGCGACGGGGCCCGAGAGCCTGGATGACCGCTCGCAGGACATCTCGCCGAGCCACGACACCCACGACGCGGTTGTCCTCCATGACGGGAAAGCGCCTGTGCTTGGTCTCCACGAAGCGCGTCGCCACGTCGAGCAAGCTATCTTCTGCATTCACGGCCTGCACGTCGCAGGTCATGTAGTCCCCGACACATCCCCCGCTCTCGCCATGATAGCCCGCAACGAGCGCCGCCTTTAGGAAGTCGCGTTCGGTGAGAACACCGACCAGATTGCCGTGCTCATCGACGACGGGCGCTCCTGAGATGCGCCTATCGAGCAAGATGCGAACCGCGTCGAGCAGCTCCGTCTCGCGCGTGAAGACTACGGGCTTGTCGACCATGAAGTCTCGAACTCGCACTTCCTTGACTGAAGTCATGCCGAACGCTTCCTTGGGCAATCGGCGGGGCCGCTCGCGGGCCTGCCACATGCACCGCAACCTTTCCCGTCGGGATTGTTGAGCCCACCGCAGCTCCCGCGAATGCCGCCGCGCCCCGCAAGCAGGCCGACGCTCAAGCCACTCAGGGCAAGGGCAAAAACCGCGAAGCTCAGGACGTAGACAGTCATCGTGATCAACCCCCGAAATCGTCAAACATGACGTTCTCCTCGGAGACGCCGAGGTCCGTAAGCATCTTCTGAACCGCCGAAACCATCAAGGGTGGACCGCACATGTAGTACTCGCAGTCTTCTGGAGCGTCGTGCTGCGAGAGATACTCGTCGTAGGCCACCTGGTGAATGAAGCCCACTGGGCCGTCCCAGTCGTCGTTCTCTCTCGGCTCCGAAAGGGCTACGACGTAGTTGAAATTCGGGTGCTCTGCGGCGAGGCGCGTGAACTCCTCGTGATAAATGAGGTCGCGCTTGCTCCGGACACCGAACCAGAACGAGATTTTGCGGTCGGTCTTGAGGCGCTTGAGTTGATCGAAGATGTGCGAGCGAAGCGGCGCCATTCCAGCGCCACCCCCTATGAACACCATCTCGTTGTTGGTGTCCTTCGCGTAGAACTCTCCGTAAGGACCCGCAATTGTGACGTGATCGCCTGGCTTCAAGCTGAATAGGTACGATGAGACGACACCCGGCGGCACGTTTTCGCCGGAGCCTGGCGGGGGGAGCGCGATGCTGACGTTGAGGAGGATGACGCCCTTCTCCTCCGGGTAGTTTGCCATCGAATAGGCCCGCGTCGTGGGCGTCTTGGTCCCCGCTCGGAATCTCAAGAAGTTGTGGCGTTCCCATTCATCGCGGAACTCCGACTCGATGTCGAAGTCGGAGAACTTCGCCTCGTAGCGTGGGCAATCGACCTGAATGTAGCCACCAGCCCGGAAGGGGACCTCCTCACCCACGGGAAGCTCGAGGGCAACCTCCTTGATGAACGTGCTGAGATTGCGATTCGAGCGCACAGTGCACTCCCACTTGCGAACGCCGAAGACTTCGTCCGGGATGCGCACGCGGATATCCTCGCGAACCGTGACTTGGCAAGAGAGGCGCACGTGTTGTGTGGCCTCGTGTCTTCCGATCAACGACTCTTCGGTCGGGAGCAATGGACCTCCACCGTGGGGCACCGTCACGCGGCACTGACCACAGGTCCCCTTGCCGCCGCATCCGGAGGGCAGGTACAGGCCGACGTTCGACAGCGCCGTCAACAGCTTCGCTCCGGCCGGCACCTGGAAGTCGCGGTCGTCGTTGACGATCATCTGTACGGTTCCGGTCTCGACGAGTCGCGAGCGGGCAAGCAGGATCACCGCAGACAACGAAACTACGATGCCCGTGAAGACGGAGACTGCGAGGACAATTTGGAACGCCATCCGCTCGCCCTCCTAAAGCTGAACCCCGGCAAAGGCCATGAAGCCCAACGACATCAGGCCGACGATGATGAACGTAATACCGAGACCTTGAAGGCCAGCCGGGACGTCGCTGTACTTCAGCTTCTCACGAATGCCGGCGAGACCGACCAACGCCAATGCCCACCCGAAACCGCTTCCGATGCCGTAAACAATGCTCTCCGGCATCGTGTAGTCGCGCTGGACCGAAAACAGGGTGCCTCCCAGGATGGCGCAATTGACCGTGATCAAGGGCAGATAGATGCCGAGCGCGTGGAAGAGAGGCGGGAAGTAGCGGTCGAGAACCATTTCGAGGATCTGCACCATGGCCGCGATGACGCCGATATAGGTGACCAAGCCTAGGAAGCTGAGGTCGACGTCCGGGAGCCCAGCCCAAGCGAGCGCGCCTTCTTCGAGAACGTAGTGGTAGAGGAACGTGTTGGTCGGAACGGTGATCAGCTGAACGACGATCACTGCGGTACCGAGACCCACTGCGGTCTGGATACGCTTGGAGACCGCGAGGAAGGTGCACATCCCCAAGAAGAACGAGAGAGCGAGGTTCTCGACGAAGACCGCCTTGATGAAGAGCTCGACGTAGTTGCCCATCACAAGGCCTCCGTTCGATGAACTTCGTGAATGCGGAACTCGGCCTTCTCGACCTGTTCCGCCTTCCAGGTTCGCACGGCCCAGATGATGAGGCCGATGACGAAGAAGGCGCTCGGCGGGAGCAGCATCATGCCGTTCGGGTTGTACCAACCGCCGTCCGCGACCTGGGGAAAGACTGTGTATCCCAGCAGGGTCCCGGAGCCGAGGAGCTCACGGGTGCTGGCCACCAGGATCAGGATCACGCTGTAGCCGAGGCCATTGCCAATGCCATCGAGGAAACTCAACCCAACGGGGTTCTTCGAGGCGAAGCTCTCGGTCCGTCCGAGTACGATGCAGTTGGTGATGATCAAACCGACGAACACCGAAAGCTCGCGGCTCGTCTCAAAGGCAAACGCCTTCAGCGACTCGTCGACGACGATCACCAGCGAGGCAATGATCGTCATTTGCACGATGATTCGGATGCTATTGGGAAGCCAGTGCCGGATCATGCTGACGGCGGTGTTCGCGAGCGTCGCGACCACGGTGAGCGCGAGGCACATGTAGAGGGAGGGCAGAAGCGACGTGGTGACGGCCAGCGCCGAGCAGATCCCGAGCACATGCAACGTGACCGGATTGTCGTCGACGACCGGTGCGAGAAGAGCGCGCTTGGCAGCAGAGCTCATGTGCCTTCTCCTCCTTGGATGTTTCGCAGGTAGGGCCCGTAGCCATGCTCTCCCAGCCAATACTGCATCATATTCGTGACCCCATTGCCGGTCAGCGTCGCCCCAGAAACCCCATCGACGTGATAGTCGGCTAGCGGGTCGTCCGTGGAGACACGGCCCTTGACGACCCGGAGCTTCGGGTCACCCGATTCGTCGAACGCTCGCTTGCCTTGCCACAGCTCACGCCAGGCCGGCTTCGCGATGAAATCTCCAAGGCCCGGGGTCTCGCCATGCGAGTAGAAGGTGATGTCGGCGACGGTGTTCCCGTCAGCCTCGAGAGCGAGGAATCCAAACATGGTCGACCAGAGCCCGTAGCCGGATACCGGCAAGATGATCTTGACGACCTCGCCGTCTCGGCGGAGCAGATAGACGAGGGCATGCTTGGCGCGGCTTCCGACTCGGGCGATGTCGATTGCTGCGGGCACCTCGACGCTCTGCGCAGGGTCCTTGGCGGCTTCCACCGGGTCGAAGGCTTCGGGGTCGATGTCGTCGACGTATGCCCCGGTCTCCAGATCCACCACGCGGGGCTCGATGCCGTCAAACAGCTCGTCGACGTCGCGGTCGGAATCCAAGAGCCCCGCCACCTCGAGGATGTTGCGCCGCATGTCGAGGATGGCGTTGGCGACCTGGCGTGGCTTCAGAACGACAGCCGCCGATGCCACCAGCGACGAGCACACGAGGCTGACGACGAACGCGACGAGCAGAGTCCCGATGACCGTATCGGTTTTGCGGCCAGGCTTTTGCGTAGGCTCAGGCACTTCGGCGTAACCTCCTCGAGATGTTGGCTCGCATGACGAAGTGGTCGATGGTCGGAGCAAAGATGTTGGCAAAGAGGATGGCAAGCATGATCCCCTCCGGAAACGCGATGTTGACCACACGGATCACGACCGTGATCACGCCGACGAGAACCCCGAAGATCCACCGGCCGGGATTCGTGACGCATGCGGTGACCGGATCCGTGGCCATGAAGATCATCCCAAACGCGAAGCCGCCAAGCACCAGGTGCCAGTACCACGGCATCGCAAACATCGGGTTGGCGTCGGAGCCAATCGCATTGAAGAGCATCGCGGTCGCCACCATGCCCAGCATCACGCCAGCGATGATCCTCCACGATGCCACGCCGGCGTATACGATGAGCACGCCGCCGATGAGGCACGCAAGCGTGGAGGTTTCGCCGATCGAGCCCTGAATCGGGCCCAGGAAGGCGTCCATCCAAGTCACGCCATGCTCGAGGATTCCGGGCACGCCGCTCTCAGCGCCGATGGCGAGCGGTGTCGCTCCGGTGATGACGTCGATGGGCGGCGTCCACACGGACTCGCCCGACATCTCGATCGGGTACGCGAAGTACAAGAACGCACGGCCGGCCAACGCTGGGTTCATGAAGTTCTTGCCCGTGCCCCCGAACACCTCCTTCGCCATCACGACTCCGAACGAGATGCCGAGAGCAACCTGCCAGAGGGGGGTGGTCGCTGGGAGCGTCAGCGCATAGAGGATCGAGGTGACGAAGAAGCCTTCGTTGATCTCGTGGTTACGAATCCCCGCAAACAAGATCTCCCAGAAACCGCCTGCCAACAAGGTCACCGCGTAGATCGGCAGGAAGTAGAGCAGGCCATAGAACGTCGAGGCGCCGAGGTTGCTCGGGTCGTGTCCGAGTCCGAGGCCGACCATCAGCGTCCCCCGCCAGTCGGTCGGCGCAGATAGGCCTAGCTGCTCGATCATGAAGTTCGCCTGGTGGCCCGTGTTCCACATCGCGACCAGAGCGCATGGCAGCACACCGAGCACGACCAGCCCCATCACGCGCTTGAGGTCGACCGAGTCGCGCACGTGCGGGGCGTGACGTGACACGTCCGGGGGCGAGTAGAAGAGGGTGTCGAGCATCTCGTAGAGCGCCTGATAGCTCTCGAAGCGCCCTCCCGTTGCGAAGTTGGGCTCGATCTTGTCGAGAAATTTTCGGAGTGGACGCATCAGCCGTCCTTCTCGAGCACATCTAGGGTGTCTCTCAGAAACGAGCCGTACTCGTACTTGCTGCAACACACGAACGAGCAGAGCGCGAGGTCTTCCTCGTCGAGCTCGAGGCAGCCGAGCGCCCGCGCCGTCTCGGTGTCTCGAACGATGAGCGCCTTCAGCAGGGGCGCTGGCAAGATGTCGAGCGGCATGACTTTCTCGAAGTTGCCGATGGGGACCATCGCGCGAGGGCTGCCGTGCTGCGACGTGGTGAGCGGAAACCGGTAGCTACGGGGACGCAAGACCGAAGCGAATGCACGGATCGCGGAGTAGTTGTTGATGCCTGGAGCGAGCCAGTTGAGGAAGTGGCGGCTGCGGTCCTCACGAAGGACGCTGATCTGAAGGTCGTATGGACCGAGGTACCGCGCGCGCCCAGCCGCGCGGCGCCCGCCTAGAATCGACCCTGAGATCACGCGGCAGTCGATCGGCTCCACCTCATCCTTCAACAGGTCTTGGGTGCTTGCGCCGCTCCGTGTGCGCACCAATCGCGGCCGGAGCATCAACGGCCCTCCGAGGGCAACGATGCGCTCCGTGGAGAGCCGCCCGGTCGTGAATAGAGAGCCGATGGCGATCACGTCTTGGTAGCTCAGGTGCCAGACCGACTTGTGGTCGCTGACCGGATCGAGGAAGTGGATGTGGGTCCCGGGGAGGCCAGCCGGATGCGGACCGTCAAAGACGACGGAAGTCACCGACTCCACTGGGGGCAGCTCGATCTCGGGCCCAGGCGCTTGGCAAACATAGACCGGGCCGTCGGTCAGGCGGCTGAGGACGGCGACGCCGTCTGAGAACTCCTGGGCGCGCTCAGCGATGACGATGCGAGGATCTCCACCGAGGGGGTTGGTGTCGATCGCCGTGACGAAGATCGAATGTGGCAACGCGTCGGCACCCGGGACTCTGCTGAACGGGCGCGTGCGAAACGAGGTCCAGAGGCCGGAAGCGAGCAAGGTCGCTCGCACTTCGTGTCGATCGAGCGTAGTCAGCGCCGCGCGATCGTATGAGGCAAACGTCTCCTCGTCGTCGCCCTCGAGCCGGATGACCACGGATTGCAATGAGCGCCGCTCGCCACGATGAATCGCGACGACCTCGCCGCACCCCGGCGAGGTGAACAGCACATCTGGGTTACTCTTGTCGGTGAGTAGCGGTTGTCCGAGACGCACGCGGTCACCGACTTCAACCATCAGTTGCGGCCGCAACCCCCGGTAGTCTTTCGCGACCAACGCCACCCAACCGACCGCATTGGCCTCGTCAATGCGCTGCTCCGGCGCACCGGCAATGGGGATATTGAGCCCTTTTCGAATCCTGATCCGCATTCGGGGTGGCGGCAGTCTATCCCAAAACCGGGGACTAGTGGGTAGGTGCTCGGACGGGATGGCGCGAACATTGCGCCCCACCCGATGGAAGACGCAAGAGATGCGCCTACGTTGGAGCTGTTCAAGTCATGTAAACGTGGTACCAATTCGTCATGCGTTGGATTGTCTGCATTTGCATCATGGCCGCATTGGGAAGCTGCAACAAGGAAGAGATCTATTTCATTCCGGGGACGGGAACGTTGCCGGATTGCAACGAAGCTGCGGTCACCAATCTGGACGGCGCTTGCTGGTTTGACCGCGGGGTCGTCACCATTCGCTCGGCGGGGTGCCCAGAGGCCGTGCCAGACGAGATGTTTACTGTGTGCGGACTCGGCTGGTCGTTCACACAGACCGAGAATGACGTCACGATCATCGTCGACGGGGAGTACCGAATCGAAGGCAGGTTTTGCGGCAATCAACTCTCTTTGCGCGGGGGCTGGTGGTTGCTGGTCGAGGACGCGGGCATGTGCGACTACCAGGACGAGGAGTCGGCCGACGAAGTGAGCATCCAAGAACCCAACGTCCTCACGTTCATCCCGGCTAGCCCTGACACCGGTGGCCAAGCACAGATGATGGGCACGTTGGCGGTCCAGGGCAGCTGCAGCGCCGACTACGATGTCGTTCTCCAACCGGGCGGCAGCTGCTTCTTCTAGCCTAGCAGGGCGATTCTTCGTAGAGGTGGCCCAGGACGTCTTCGCGGGAAAGGATGCCGACGATCCTGAGGCCGTCGAGCACGGGAAGGCGTCCGATGTTGTGGGCCGTCATTTGGTCCAGCGCTTCACTGAGTGGCGCGTCGGGTCCGACGCTTCGAACGCGGTGCGCCATGCAGCTCTTGACCGCGAGCGACCCTCGTCCCTCGCGTTGCGCTCGTTCGACGTCGCGGCGCGAGATGACACCAACCAGCTTGCCGTCTTCCACGACCGGCGCGCCAGTGTGGCCCCACTCCTGGAGCGAGTGCGCGAGCTCGGATAGCGGCATGTCGGGCGTGACGGTTCGGACCGGGCTCGACATCAGGTCGCGAACGAATTGCGGGTTACGACAGCAGCGCTCCACGCCCTCGTGCACGCGAGCGACGACCTCATCGAGCGACGCATCGTGCACGGTGGCCGAACCCGCACCCGCGTGCCCTCCACCGCCGAGCTCCTGAAGGATCGCGCCAATCGGAACCGCGTTCGCCTGGGCGCGTCCGATGATGTGTGTCTTGCCATTCGACAGACGATACGCACAGAACAGCGCATCGTGCGGCAGAATGCGAAACGCCTCGGTCGACACACGTGCGAGGCTCGCCGGCACGTCGTCCGTCTCGAGCGCGGCGACGCCAATCGATGCCCCGAACCGCGGGACGTCGCGCACCGCCTCGAGCAAGCGCACGAGCAGCTCGCGCTCCATGGCGTCTAGCGGCGGCCGCAGGAACCGCTGGAGAAGGCCTGCCTGGGCGCCCTGCCCCATCAGCCAGGCAAGCGCCATTGCGTCCCGCGAGCTCGAACGGGCGTAGGCAAGCGACCCCGTATCCTCGTGGATACCGAGTGAAAACAGCGTGGCTTCTTCGCGGTCGACCTCGGATCCGCGCGATCGAAGCTCTTCGACCAGCAGCGTCGTCACAGCGCCCACTGGTTGGACGTACTCCTCGTCCGCGTGCAGGTCGTCGGGCGCAGACGGATGGTGGTCCCAAACCAGAACGCGCACGCTTCGGGGGTTCTTCGCCGCGCGCTCGAGCACCTCGTCAACGTGCGCCAGGCGGCTGCGCCGTCGGACGTCGGTCAGCATCAACAGGTCGACCTGCGAGAGATCGAGGTCCTGACAACGCTGGGTCCGGAACCGATCGCTATGAAGGGTGAGATACTGATGCACGTTCGGCGCGAAGCCCCCACTCAGGCCGATCACCGAACCCGGAAAAAGCTTCTGCAGAGCCACGCACGATGCCAACGCGTCGAAGTCGGTGGTCTCGTGCGATGTGACCAGCTTCACGCCCCCGGTTCCAACGTCTCCTGAAGCACGCGCAGTAAATCGACGTAGCTGACGATGCCGAGCAGATCCCCGGTGTCGAGGTCGGCCACCGGAACTGCCCCGACGCGATGCAAGAGCATCAGCTCGACGACCTCACGGGCGTTGGTCTCAGGGTCGACTTTGACGGGACTGGTGTTCATGAAGTTGCCAACGGTCGACGAGCGCGCGCTCTCGACGGCCTCGATCGCGTCGTCGTCGGCAGACCCTGTAAAGCCGCGAAGGTCGCGGTCACTGATGATGCCTACGAGCTCGCGACCGCGGACCACCGGAAGGTGCCGGACATCGAGCTCATACAGCAGCCCCAGCGCTTCGGCGACAGACATGAGCTCCGTCGCGATTACCGGGTTTTCGGTCATGACGTCTTTTGCAAGCACAAGCTTCTCCTCTCCAGGTCCGTCCGCTACGGAGCTAGAACATGGGGAACGGCAGAGTTGGTTCCACCGCATTGAAATCCTGAATGATCTTTAGCGTGGTGACCACCGCTATTAGTGAGCAAAGATTCGCCGCGACGAGGCTCCACCCCATGAGACGCAAACGGCGGGCGGTCGGTTGAAGGACAGCCATCACCAGGACCACGACCGCCACGGGTACCGCCGCAGCAAGGACCCAAAGACCCACCTGGGATCCGTAGGGCGCCGCCACCCCGACGGCGATGACCGCCAGAGATACCAAAACCAGCAGGGCGCGCTTGAAGCGCACGCGCGCAAGCTCTTCGTCGGACTTGGCCTTGGTTCGCGCGACGGTCAGCCGCACCACCGCCGTCCCCAAAAGGGAGGTCACCAACCAGATCAGGGCCACTGCGAGCGTCGAGGTCAGGTCCAAGCCCGCCGAAAGTCCAAGGGGAATCGCGATCGAAGAGAGCGTCGAGGCAGCCAGCGCTTCGCCCACCATGCTGCGTTCGAGCCCCTGAATGGCCAGCATCACCAGCGCAACGCCGAGCAGGAGCGGCACGCCGACTGCGTATTGTACGACCGGGGCAGCGAGCAAGAGCCCGGCAATGCCGGTGCCGAGCGCGATCAGGACGAAGACCAGGAGCGCGCGTTTGGCGCGGTCGCTCTCCTCGCGCTTCGTGCGGGTGCCCCGCTGACCGAAGAGCACGAGCAGCGGCTCGTTCGCCAGGAAACACGCAATGGCGCCAATGGCCAGGAGCCAAGTCGAGGTCGTTGGCGAGCCTCCAAGCAATACAGCGACGATCGGGAACAGAAGCTCCGCGTAGGCGCCGTGCTCGCGGGGGACCATCTTGCGTTGTGCGGTGCCCATGGGTTCTTGGGGATAGCACCCGCTGCGACACGATCCATCGCATTTTCTGCACGCCCAAAAGCTCGACGCGCAATATGTGCGTATTCGGGTATAAGTAGACTCGCGATGTCCTGGTGTGCCGGTTACAAGGTGACCGATCCAATGTTCGACCCTAGGGAGGCCGTATGTGGACGGCCGTAATTGCCGGGGCCGCCGCAGGCCTCGCCTCGGTTCCACATTGCACGGCCATGTGCGGACCACTGGCTGCATACGCGTGCAGTGGGCGGCCAGGTGCGTCCGGGCAAAGCCGGTACCAGCTCGGACGCTTCATCAGTTACTCGGCCCTCGGGGCGGTCGCGGGGACGATCGGCGGCGCGACCGCGGTGAGTCTGCCGCACGCATGGGGCAGCGCCCTGCTGAGTTGGTCGCTTGCCCTTGGTCTCGGCCTGGCTGCGTTTCGCCTCTGGCGCCGCCCGGACCAACCGCTGGTGACCCTGCGAACCAAAGAAGGCGCTTCGAAGCCGTCCCTGGTTTCCCGCACGCTTGGAGGACTCGGCCGTCATCCGTTCTTCGTGGGTCTCGGCACCGCCCTGCTGCCGTGTGGCGCATTGGTCGCGGCAGTGCTGATCGCCGCATCAATGGGCTCGACCATGCTCGGGTCGCTGAGCATGCTCGCGTTCGCCGTGGTGAGCGGCGTCGGCTTGGTGGCGGCAACGTGGGTATTCGAACGATTCGCCCGACGTCCGAAGCCAGGCACCGCCCGCGTGCTCGCAGCCGTCCTCGCGCTCGGCGCGATCCTGTTCGTGATCCGGCCTGTTCACGCCTTGCGCACCGGCGACGCCTCATCGTGCCATGCACCTGCGGGCGACCCACAGGATCACGAAGCACTGCATCACCATTCCCATTCGCCGTGACCAGCCCTCAGCCAGCCGCTTGCGATGTTCCTGCGCGGCAGTCCCTGCGTTCAGCGTCTCGCTGCGATCACTGTGCGCAACCCTTGGTCAACGACGCCTTTGCGCCGTACTGCTGCCGGGGCTGTCGCGCGGTGCATGGAATCCTCACCAAGGCCGGCCTCACCCGCTACTACGACCTTCGGCGTGGCCCCGGGCTACCGCCCGCGGACCTGGAATCCCGCCGAATCGACCACAAGTGGCTGGAGCTGATCGAAGAGGAACGGGCCAAAGAGGACAGCGTCAAGCGCGTCGAGCTCGATATCCAGGGCATCCATTGCGCCGCCTGTGTCTGGCTGATCGAGGAGCTCTTCCGGCGACATGGCGGTGCGCGAATGGGCGTCATGTCGATCAATCCAGCGCTTGGCCGGGTCGATCTCCGCATCTCGCCCGACTTCGCCCTTGCTGACTGGGTCGACTCGGTCGAGGACCTCGGATACTTGCTGGGCCCGGCGAGAGCGACGGGCGCAAGGCCTTCAGACGACTTGCTGTTGAGGGTCGGGATCTGCGCAGCTCTGGCGGGCAACGTGATGCTGTTCGCCGCCGCGATCTACCTTGGCCTGCGCGAAGGTCCGATTTACGAGCTACTGAACCAGTTGAGCTACGCCGCGGGCGTCCTCGCCGTCCTCATCGGCGGCTCGGTGTTCATCGGCTCTGCCCTGCGGGCCATCCGAAAGCGCGTCCTCCACCTCGACGTCCCCATCGCATTGGGGATCGTGCTCGCCTTCGCAGGTTCGACCTATTCCTTCTTCTTCGCCTCGGGGCACGCGGCCTACATCGATACGCTCACCGTGTTCGTCGCGCTGATGCTGGCAGGCCGTTGGCTTCAGCAACGCATGCTGGAGCGCAATCGCGCGCAGCTTCTCGCCGACGACGGCACGGAGAGTTTGCTCACGCGCGAGGTCAAAGACGGGGTCGTGCGGATCGTACATTGCATCGGCGTGGCGAAGGGAGACCGTCTGCTGATCGCCCCAGGAGACCTCGTTCCGGTGGAGCTTCAGGTGCTCGACCAGGCGGCGAGTTGCTCTCTCGACTGGATCGATGGCGAGAGCCGGCCGCGCCGCTTCGAAAGCGGGGACGCCGTGCCTGCCGGGGCGTTCAACGTCGGCACGCAGGCCTTCTCCGGCATCGCGAACACCGACTTCGCCGCCTCGTCTTTGGTGGGGCTGCTCGGCAGCGACCCGGCCTCCAGAGGCGACGGCCCCTTGGCCACGCGGTGGTGGTCTCAGCTCTCGCGATACTACGTCATCGGCGTCGTCACTCTCGCCGCCGCTGGCATCAGCTACTGGTGGTGGCGAACTGGAGAGCCGCTCAGGGCCATCGAAGTAGGTACCGCGGTATTGGTCGTCACCTGTCCGTGCGCCTTCGGGATCGCGGCACCGCTCGCCTACGAGCTCGTGCTCACCCAGCTGCGCCGCGCTGGCATCTTCGTGCGCGTAGGCGACTTCCTCGACCGTGTGCGGGCGATGACGCGTGTCGTCTTCGACAAGACCGGCACGCTCACGACCGGTATGCTCGAGGTCGTCAATCCGGCGGCGCTCGAAACGCTGTCCGACGACGAGATCACCCTGCTCTACAGCATGGCCGCGCGTAGCGCCCACCCGAAAAGCGTGGCGGTCCGACGCGCCCTCGAAGGACACCCAGCCGCTCGCTTCAGCGAGCTCGAGGTCGAAGAGCAGACGGGCTACGGAACGAGCGCCGAAGAGCGCGGACGTCGGTACAGGCTGGGTGCGCCCAGTTGGGCCGCTCCCGGTGCCGCGGCGGATGGTGACGTCGTGTTTTCGACCGACGGCGAAGTCCTCGCCGCCCTGCGCACGGATGAACAGCTGCGCCCAGGCGCCCGTGCCGAGATCGACAGGTTGCAGAGCGACGGCTATCAGCTCGCAATCCTGAGCGGCGATACCCCCTCACGCGTGCTCAACCTCGGCGCGAGCTTAGGCATGCCAGAGGACCTGTGCATCGGCGGTCACGACCCTGAACACAAGGCAAGCTACGTCCGAGAGCACGACCCGGCTCAGACCTTGTTCGTGGGCGACGGACTGAACGACCAGGTCGCCATGAGGGAAGCGGCCTGCTCCGGCACACCCGCCGTGAATCGACCCTTCATGGCCTCACGATGTGACTTCTACTTCGTATCCCCGGGCTTGCATCCGGTGGCGCAAGTTCTGCGCGCCTCCGATATGCTCGCGCACGTGGTACGCCGCATCCTTGCCTTCGCAATCGCTTACAACGTGGTCGCCGTATCGCTTGCGATGGCAGGATTGATGAGGCCTTGGGTCGCAGCTGTGCTAATGCCGCTCAGTTCGCTCGTCACGCTGGCGTACACCGTGATGATGCTGGCGCAGAAGAGGCTCCAATGGAGATCTTGATCTTACTGATTTTCGTTTGTGTGGTGCTGGTTGGCGTCGCCGTGGCGTTCTTCGCGTGGACCGTGCGGCAGGGCACCTTTGATCAAGCCGATCGCCTTGCCCTGCTCCCGCTTGACGATGAAAAGCCGATGACCCCAACGACGGAGAGGGAAGAGGACGAGTATGGAAACTCAGCGGATCGTTTATAACGACAGGGTCGTTCGCCACTTTGTATGGGCGTCGGTGTTGTTTGGCATCGTCGGCATGCTGGTCGGAATCATCATCGCCCTGCAGTTGGCGTTCTGGCCCGCGAACCTGCCCCCGTTCTTGTCGTTTGGCCGCTTGAGGCCGTTGCACACCAACGCGGTCATCTTCGCGTTCGTCGGCAACATGCTCTTTGCGGGCATCTATTACTCGACGCAGCGACTGACGAAGGCGCGATTAGCGTCCGACATCTTATCCGCCATTCATTTTTGGGGTTGGCAGCTGATCATCGTTGCCGCGGCGGTCAGCCTCCCGCTCGGCTTCACGACCGGTAAGGAATACGCGGAGCTCGAGTGGCCGATCGACATTTCGATCGCCCTGATCTGGGTCGTGTTCGCAGTGAATTTCTTCTGGACCCTCGGCAAGCGGCGCGAGAAGCATCTGTACGTCGCGATTTGGTTCTACATCGCGACCATCATCACCGTCGCGGTGCTGCACATCGTCAACAGCTTCGAGATTCCGGTCGGCGCCTTCAAGAGCTACTCGGTCTTCGCGGGAGTCCAGGACGCGCTGGTGCAGTGGTGGTACGGCCACAACGCGGTCGCCTTCTTCCTGACCACGCCGATTCTCGGCATCATGTACTACTTCCTGCCGAAGGCGGCAGAGCGACCGGTCTTCTCGTACCGCCTCTCGATCGTCCACTTCTGGGGTCTGGTCTTCCTTTACATCTGGGCCGGCCCTCACCATTTGCTCTACACCGCCCTGCCCGACTGGGCGCAGAGCCTCGGCATGGTCTTCAGCTTGATGCTTTGGGCGCCGAGCTGGGGCGGCATGTTGAACGGCCTGCTCACCCTCCGCGGCGCATGGGACAAGCTACGCGCCGATCCGGTCCTGAAGTTCTTCGCGGCTGGCGTGACTTTCTACGGCATGAGTACGTTCGAGGGTCCGCTCCTCAGCATCAAGAGCGTGAGCGGCCTCGCGCACTACACGGACTGGATCATCGGTCACGTGCACGCCGGCGGCCTAGGCTGGAACGGCCTCATGGCGGCGGGCATGTTCTACTGGCTGATTCCCAGGCTCTACGGCACGAAGCTCCACTCCCGCCCGGCGGCGAACTTCCACTTCTGGATCGCGACCGTCGGCATCCTTCTCTACGTCATTTCGATGTGGGTTGCGGGCATCACGCAGGGCCTGATGTGGCGCGCCGTGAGCGAGACCGGCGGGCTTCTCTACCCGAACTT
>Ga0209013_10001095_pt1 | contig 24934 bp, 25 predicted proteins | sample Cruoilmetagenom2_FD_187291 | JGI IMG/M metagenome (GOLD analysis project Ga0209013, IMG submission 187291) | Oil polluted marine microbial communities from Coal Oil Point, Santa Barbara, California, USA - Sample 2 (SPAdes) (version 2) | ecosystem: Environmental > Aquatic > Marine > Oil seeps ... | reverse complement strand
GGGATTCGGGTTATCGCGACGCAGTTGCCTTCATTACCATCATTTTCATCCTTCTCTTGAGACCTCAAGGATTATTCGGTAAAAAGACAGCTCAGGCAGGAAGGTGATCATATGTTAGATGAAATATTAAATCCATATTATTTACAAGTAGCTGGTTTTATCATGATCAACATCATTTTGGCAATTAGCATTTACATAACACTCTCCTCAGGGCAACTCTCCTTGGGAAGTGCAGGATTTATGGGGATTGGCGCGTACACTTCTGCTTTACTGACCATCCACTTTGAATTGCCTATCATTGTTGGTATTCTTGCAGGTGCAGTGGTTGCTGGAATTATTGGGATTCTCATTGGAATTCCTGCTTTAAGATTGCAAGGTGTATATCTGGCAATTGCAACTCTTGGTTTCGGTGAAGTTGTGCGTATTATATTCGTAAACTGGGAATCCGTAACACGTGGATCAATTGGATTATCTGGTATTCCCCATATGGGCAGAGAACTCCTAAGATTCTTCAAGGATATTGGATTTGATCCTGAAATGATGGGATTAAAAAATAATCAATTCGTTTATTTACTTGTTCTTCTCATTTTAGTACTAATCAACATTGTGCTCATTTGGTTCTTTATCAGACAAAATAAATCTCGTATCGGACGTGCTTTTGCTGCGATTAAGATGGATGAAACTGCCGCGGAGGCTATGGGATTGAATATTACGTATTATAAAGTTTTATCATTTGCACAAGGAGCTGTTCTAGCTGGTTTTGCAGGTGCTTTATATGCTCATGTTCTCGCCTATATCAGTCCTGCCGATTTTGCTTATCACCGTGCCATTGAAATACTTATCTTCTCTGTGTTTGGAGGTAGTGAAGTCATATGGGGAGCTGTTTTTGGTGCAACCTTCTTAACGCTTTTACCTGAGGCCTTACGTTTTATCAGTGAATATCGTTATATGATTTATGGTGCAATCCTTGTATTGATGATGGCATTCCGACCACAAGGGATTATTGATGCGTCAGTTTTGAATTGGTTCAAGAAGAAATCGAAATCGAAAAGGGGGACTAACCATGGTACTAGAACTAACAAAAATAACTAAAAACTTTGGTGGGATCTCTGCATTAACTGATGTTTCGTTTAAAATTGAACAGGGACAAATTTTCGGATTAATCGGTCCGAACGGTGCTGGGAAAACAACCATGTTCAACATTATCACGAACATGTTCCTCCCCACTTCCGGCGAAATCAGTTTCGTAGGTGAAAAAATATCTGGAGTTAAACCACATCAAATTACCGATAAAGGGATTTGTCGAACATTCCAGAATATCCGTCTTTTCTCACAAATGACTGTCTTGGAAAACGTTTTGGTCGGAGGACATTGCCGAAGTAAATCAGGAGTCCTACACAGTGTTTTACGCACGAAGAAACAACGCAACGAAGAAAATGTAATGCATGCAAAATCACTGGAACTTTTGGAATTAGTGGGGTTATTCGAATACCAGGACGTCATAGCGGAAAACTTGTCTTATGGGCAACAAAGAAGACTGGAAATAGCTCGAGCATTAGCGAGCGATCCCAAATTATTATTACTGGATGAACCTGCTGCAGGAATGAATGAATCTGAAACGGACGACCTATTCGACTTGATCAAAAAAGTGCAGAAAAGAGGCGTGACAGTATTACTAATTGAACATGATATGCCATTCGTCATGAAACTCTGTGACAGAATAGCTGTGTTGAATTTCGGCAAGAAGTTAGCTGAAGGAACGCCGGAGGAAATCCAGAACAATCCAGCCGTTATCGAAGCATACCTCGGATCAGAGGAGGATGATCAAATTGCTTAAAATCTCAGGCATTGAAACTTATTACGGGAAAATTCAAGCATTGAAAGACATCAGTCTAGAAGTACATGAAGGTCAAGTAGTAACCCTCCTCGGTGCAAATGGTGCTGGTAAAACAACCACTATGAAAACCATCTCTGGACTATTAAAGCCAAAACGCGGAAAAGTTGAGTTCCTTGGCGAAGATATTACGGGACTAAGACCTGATCAGCTTCTCGGAAAAGGAATTGCATTGGTTCCCGAAGGCCGTGCAATCCTATCTAGCATGTCAGTATATGAGAACCTAGAGATGGGTGCGTACCATCGCAAGGATAAAGACATTAAGAAAGATATCGAAGGTGTAATGGCTCAATTTCCAATATTGGAAGAAAGAAGAGAGCAGCTCGGTGGTACTCTTTCAGGTGGACAACAGCAAATGCTGGCAATAGCGCGTGCCCTGCTTTCAAAACCAAAATTACTGTTGCTGGATGAGCCTTCTATGGGGTTAGCCCCGCTTATCGTAGCAGACATTTTTAAATTAATCAGAGAAATAAAAAACAATGGAACGACCGTATTGTTAGTAGAACAAAATGCCAAACAAGCTCTAAAAGTTGCTGACTATGGCTATGTAATGGAAACAGGTAAAGTCATTATCAATGGTGATGCTAAAGATTTACTACAAGATCCAAGAATTGTGGAAGCTTATCTTGGGAAAAGAGCCAGTGCTGTTGAGAGTTAGAAAAGCGCAAAGCGCCACTCTAGCCTGAAGCCGGTTGTTTGAAGGATGAAAGGCGAAAATCCGCCTTTCTTGACCCCATAAACTGGCCCGCAGGCTGGCGCTTGGAGCTAGACATAATAACAATGGAAATTATATTCTTTCTCGTCTTATCAATTCATAATTTTAAGTCAAAAGCCCTCTTACATAGAGGGCTTTTGACATTCTATTACCTGTTTAAAAATTTCTTTTTTCATTTTCCTGCTGTTTGTCTTGAACTTTACTAGCTTTGTCAGCTTTTCTAAATTCATCGTCATACAAAACCTCTTGTGTAGCAGAAAGTCCATTATTTTTTGTAGTCATATGTTCATGTGGTTCTTTCTTTGGCTTCATCTTCATTGCTCCTTTCAAAACTCCAGAATTATTATTAGTCTTCAATCAATGGACATTTTTATACAGCTTTGTTCTAAATTATTTATCTCTTTGTCTTTTTAAGACTTTACAAAGTGCTTCATCTCATTATTGAGAGAATTCATTTGGTTCGATTTTCCCTGCGATACTGTAAGAGATCGTGCAGAATTTGCTTTCTACCCGTTCAAACTTAGTTTCTACCTTTACCCAATTCCTTCTACAAGAGACCTCAAGTAAACGAGCCTTTCCCCAATCAATCAAGGAAAGGCTCGCAAAATTTCTTAAACATTATATCTATATGCCTTGGTTGAACCGGCAAAGGGTGGATTATAGGCAGTTCTGTATTGACGGAATTTTTTCATTGCGGTCTCTGATTATTACCCTAGGAACTTATTCTCACATCATATTTGGTGGTAAGTCAGGAGCATTAAGGACTGAAGGTGGTGTATCAAAAATATATGGCGGTGCTGGTTTTAATTTTGGGATTCCTCCGTAAGGTACAGGGCATTCAACATATTGGAAAGTCCCTTCCCCATCCATACTAGGACCATGTGCCCATCGACCTGCAGCACTTTCATTCCCTTGAGAAAAGTTGAAAAAGGTATATGATACTTCACGTTTTTCCAAGTCCCTCGGGAATGTACTTGGAACCACAATATTTTCTTTTTCCTCTAATTCTTTAATAGCCGCAATCCACTGATTTTGATGCATTGTATCACGGGCAATCAGCCACGACAGCATATCTTTGACGCCTCTGTCATTCGTCATTTCATACAAGCGACATACTTGTAGCCTTCCTTGAGATTCCGCATTTAAATTTGCTCTGAAATCTGCGAGCAAGTTCCCACTGGCTATGATGTAATCTGCTGTCCATCTATTCCCAACACTGTCGGCTGGCATAGCTCCAAGACCAGAAACAATGGCATGTTGAGGATTCATCCCACCTAGAATTGCTCCAAGAATTGGGTCTTTAGCAGCCGTTTCTAAATCGCCTACTGGAGCACCTTCTAATAGTCGAGCTATCATGGTTGCTAACATTTCGATATGAGCTAATTCTTCTGTCCCTGTATCCATGATCATATCTTTATATTTCCCATTGCCTCGCACATTCCATCCTTGGAATAGGTACTGAAGTGCAACTGAGATTTCTCCAAACTGTCCTCCCAGAGCCTCTTGCAATTGTTTAGCAAATAGTGGATCTGGCCTTTCTGGTTTTGCGTGATATTGCAATTCTTTAATATGAAAAAACAATCTCGATTTCCCCCACTCATCTCAGATTTATAGGATACAAGGTATTGTATTACAGGGAATTTGTCCCTGTTACACTCCATTAAACTTTCACCATTAATTTAGCAAACTGAACGATTTTATGAAACTTTAGATAAAGAACTAGACTGCCGTATAAAGGGAGTATTTCGGTACTCGTAACAAATAGTCAGAATTATCTGGTCTATTGAAACATATTATTGTTTTAACTAAGTTTATTGATCTGTTAGTCCTATAAATTGGTTGCAGATTAATAACAAAATAGTTTCTGTGCAGACACACAAAAATGGGGGGCATCACATGAGAAGAAGATTAATCGCATTACTAAGTTTTTTACTCATATTTTCGGTTGTGTTAGCTGGATGTTCAGAAGAAGCCGCAAAGGAAACAAAATCACGCCTGGAAGTAATTAAGGACCGCGGTAAATTAATCGGCGGTGTTAATGCTGACATACCTGGTTTCGGCTATGTAGACTCGGATGGTAGTTATTCGGGAATGGATGTTGATATTACAAAAGCAGTTGCAGCTGCAGTATTTGGAGATGCAACCGCTGTAGACTTTAGACCTTTATCTGCAGAGGAACGCTTCATTGCCGTACAAACAGGTGAGGTCGATGTATTAGCAAGAAATACGACTCATACTACTTCACGTGATGCTTCTGTAGGGCTTGCTTTCGCACCTGTTACTTTTTATGACGGCCAAGGGATGATGGTACGTAAAGATAGCGGAATTGAAAGTTTGGAAGATTTAGAAGGAGCACGTATTTCGGTTGAATCCGGTACGACAACGGAACTTAACTTAGCCGACCAAATGCGTAAATTAGGCGTAAGTTATGAACCAGTCGTTTTTGATAGTCAAGATGCGGCGGTTGCGGCATATGAACAAGGAAGTGTTGATGCGTATACAACCGATCGCTCAGGTCTTGTTTCGCGTCGTTCGACTCTTTCCAATCCAGATGATCATCTGATATTAACACAAGTCATATCGAAAGAACCGCTTGCTCCAGCAGTAAAAGATGGCGATTCGAAATGGGAAGATGTTGTATCATGGACAGTTTACGCGTTAATTCAAGCAGAAGAGTATGGCATTACGCAAGACAATGTTGCTACATTCCTGGATAGTGAAGATCCTGAAATCCGTCGTTTCCTAGGCGTGGAAGGAGACTTAGGTGAACAACTTGGTTTGCCAAGTGACTTTGTGGTCAAAGTGATTGAATCTGTTGGTAATTACGGCGAGATCTATGATCGTCATCTTGGACCAGGCACAGTCTTTGACTTAGAGCGCGGTCTAAATAGTCTTTGGACTGACGGTGGCTTACTTTATGCAGTACCTTTCCGTTAAGGTCTTGCTTTTTATTTAACAGTAAAATGTAGCATCAAATAAAAAATTGGCCTGCATACCTTGTCATACTTGGAGCAGGCCTATTATTTTAAAAACTTGTGAGGTGAACCATATATGAATAAACATTCATCTTCGATGGCTACTCCCTTTTGGCGCGATAAACGAGTGATTCCATTCCTTCTTCAAGCCATATTTGCAATACTCGTACTATTAATAGGAGCTTTCTTTTTTTTGAATGCCCTCGATAGCATGAAACAAATTGGGTTGAGTTTTGGCTACGACTTTTTAAGTAAAATGGCTTCTTTTGATATCGGTGACAAGTTGATTGAGTTTTCTTCAACTGATACGTATGGTAAGGCATTTGTTGTTGGGATATTAAATACGTTAAGAGTTGCTTTTATTGGAATCATCCTTGCTACAATTCTTGGTTTCATCGTGGGAGTTGCTCGTTTATCCAACAACTGGCTGGCAAGGTCAGTGGCTACTGTATATGTTGAGATTTTCCGTAACACCCCTCTTTTAGTTCAAATTTTCATTTGGTTTTATGCCGTATTCCTAAGTTTCCCAACGATTGAAAAAAGCTTGAATGCCCTAGGGTTATTCTTCTTTAGCAATAGAGGGACCGTTATTCCATGGTTTGAATTTACTTCATCTTCATTCATTTGGTTGATTTCCCTTTTCATCGGTCTCATTCTCTCGGTTATTATATGGAAGGTTAAACTTAGTCAACAAGTAGAAACCGGAAAGAAAAAGTATCCACTTTTTTGGTCAATTGGTTCAGTGATTAGCTTATTAATCATTGCATTTTTTGTCACATTCGAAACACCACTTCTGTTCAGTATCCCAGAAATCTCAGGTAGAGGTTTTGTTGGTGGCTACACGATTGGTCCAGGATTTTGTGCACTATTAGTAGCCCTTGTCATGTACACAGCTTCTTATATTGCCGAAATTGTTCGTGGCGGTATTTTGGCGGTTTCGAAAGGACAAGTTGAGGCAGCAAAAGCGTTAGGTTTGAAGAGTTCAACCATACTTAGACTCATTATTCTTCCTCAAGCGATTCGTGTTATTATTCCACCATTAACAAGTCAGTATTTAAATCTTATTAAAAATTCAAGTTTAGCTGCTGCCGTAGCGTACCCGGAAGTATTTGGAGTTGGGATTACTATACTCAGTCAAACAGGAAAAAGTGTTGAAGTCATATCAATCGTCATTCTCGTTTACTTATCAATGAGCTTATTGACATCACTGCTGATGAATATATTCAACAAATACTCTCAACTGGTAGAGAGGTGATCGAAATGGATAAACATACATTACAAACTAATAAACCTCAAAAACCTTCACATCATCGGACTATAGAGTGGTTGAAGAAAAACTTATTTAGTAGTTGGTTTAATACGATTTTGACATTTGTATTTGCCACAACTATTACGGTTATTGTAATCGGTTCAGTAAAATGGATTTTCTTAACGGCCAATTGGCATGTTATTTCTGCCAACTTCAGGTTGCTGATAGTTGGGCAATATCCTGTTGCAGAATTGTGGCGAGTCTGGATTTGTTTAACTCTTGTTTCATTCCTAATCGGACTTTCCTGGGGATTATGGAAAGGAACCATGGGGCATCTAACAATAGCTGTGACTAGTCTGTATGTGATTGTAGCTTGCTTACCTTTTGTCCTGATGGAAACCCGCATATGGTTGCTTATTAATATCGTCGTAATAGTAGCTACCTATGCAGTAGGAAAAAATTGGCCAAAGTTAAAGAAATCCACACTCGTTGGATGGTTTCTGATGTTCCCTGTTATTATTTTTCTACTCAATGGATTTGGCGTATTTAATCATGTGGGATCGAATCTTTGGGGTGGGTTTTTATTAACATTATTGATCGCGATCGTTGCGATTGTATGCTCCTTCCCTATAGGTCTGTTACTTGCTTTAGGAAGACGGAGTAAACTGCCAATCGTGCGATGGTTCAGTATTGGATATATCGAGTTGATCCGTGGCGTGCCGTTAATCACAATCTTATTTGTAGCCCAACTGATGTTGCCGCTGTTTTTGGGAAATGGGATCGACATCGATAATGTTGTCAGAGCAATGGTCGGATTCACACTATTCACTGCAGCCTATTTAGCAGAGAATATCCGTGGTGGATTGCAATCTATTCCTCGTGGTCAATTTGAAGCAGCAGAAGCTCTTGGCCTGAATGCAACGATTAAGATGACTTTTATTATCTTACCGCAAGCGTTGCGTGCTGTTATTCCCGCAATGGTCGGGTCGTTTATTGGAATATTTAAGGATACTTCACTTGTAGCCATTGTAGGATTGACCGATTTACTCGGGATGGGTAAGAATATCATTTCCAATCCGGAGTTTTTAGGTACCCAGATGGAAGTATTTATTTTCGTTGCACTCGTCTTCCTTATTTTCTGTAATTTAATGGCCTACGCCAGCCGCAGAATTGAAAGATCTCTTGGTGTTGGCAAACGATAGATAGAATAACTCAATCCAAGGAGGTACATGTATGTTAAAAGAATTCAACTCCGATACACCACTTGATCAAAGAGAAGATATCGTCGTTTGTAACCAATTAAATAAATGGTTTGGTAATCTCCATGTGTTAAAAGACGTATCATTGAATGTTAAACAAGGTGAAGTTGTTGTTATTTTAGGCCCCTCTGGATCTGGAAAATCCACATTTATCCGAACGGTTAATGGGCTAGAAGAGATCCAAAAAGGCGACATCACCGTTGATGGTATTCCACTGTCCAATGATGTTGCTGATATCGAAGCCATTCGTAAAGAAACAGGCATGGTCTTCCAATCATTCAATCTGTTCCCTCATATGACAATCTTAAAGAACATTACGTTAGCCCCTATCTGGGTTCGTAAATGGCCAAAAGCGAAAGCTGAGAAAATTGCCATGGAGTTACTCGAACGTGTAGGTATTCCTGAACAAGCCCATAAATATCCTGGACAACTATCAGGAGGGCAACAACAAAGGGTGGCGATTGCTAGAGCATTAGCCATGCAACCAAAAATCATGTTGTTTGATGAACCAACATCCGCGCTAGATCCTGAAATGATAAAGGAAGTATTGGATGTAATTAAAACGTTGGCTGGATCTGGTATAACCATGATAGTCGTCACGCATGAAATGAACTTTGCGCGTGAAGTTGCCGACCGAATTGTGCTATTCGATTTTGGGGAAATCATTGAAATTGGCACACCAAGTGAATTATTTGATAATCCAAAACATGAACGAACAAAATTGTTCCTTTCACAAATTTTATAAAGTAATAGCTATGGAGATGATGAAGATAGAAAAAGATCAGAAATATGTACGTGCCAAAAAAAAGATGGAAATGTTAAAAGCGTTTTATATTCATTTAACCGTTTATATTTTTGTGAACACTCTTCTTTTAGCTATCAACTTATTAACCGATCCTACTGTTTGGTGGTTCTTCTATCCTCTTGGTGGCTGGGGAGTTGGGTTATTCATACACGGTCTAACCATATTTGCAAATGGATTCGGATCTGATTGGGAAACTCGAAAGATCAAGGAGTATATGGAGAAAGATAAGAGAGAATACTAATTAACCACAATTCCCCCCTCCAGCTCCAGAGGGGGGTGAATTATGCCCAGTATGAAAGGTATTATCAAATATTTTTATTTAACAGAAATAAGCACTACATACCCACGTAATTATTTCCAACATTTTTCCCATTAATTTTTTCTCACGTATAATTCCACTTCTGCAAACAACATCGATAGCACTGAAACAAATGATGAAATTGCAAAACTAATCCATATTGATTGCAGAGGACTGAAATCGTTAAATACTGTGATACTCAAAATCCACCCTATTATGATTGAATACGGTAGCATCCTGGAGATCACACGTTTTGATAATAGAATTGTTAGCATGACAGGAATCGCGGCAACATAAAGATGACCATAGAAAAAAAGAAATTCCAGTAAATTAAATTGAACAAAATGAATGATAAATAAGAGGCACATTAGTAAAGCCCCTGAAAACACATAGGATTCCTGTCTCATTTTTCTGTCCGTCATCCCTTTTTTAAATGGGAGCCGGATGTGCTTAACAACGTGGATCGTCGTCGCATGCAGCTCTGCATGAATCGTCGTGGATAAAGTACCGAAACAAAATAAGAAAAACAGAACTGATAGGAACACGGGATCGATTTTTGTTATTAATTGAAATAAAAGAGAATACGTTTCATTAAAAGGACCGTCGAATATAACAATCATCAACATCGCTGATAGTGCTACTGGTATGGTACCCCATACAAATGCTGTAGACCAGAAAGTCATTCGTAATTTTTTCTGTTCAATCATATAAAGCCTTTGCCAAGTAGCTCGATCCGTTAAAATTTGTCCAAATGCAACTAACATGAACGTAACAATAAATAAATAACCTTCCTGGTTTTTAGTGAACAATAAATATGGATGGTATAAGCGAATGCCATCGTAAACTGCAAATGCACCTTCTTGTATAAAGAAATATAGCGGAATAAAGATGATGGCGGCAAAGATAAAGAATACGGAAATCCCTTCAAATCTTTGAATCCACTTCATTCCTCCTAAACCGGCAATAACAAAACAATATAGGAAGAATAAAAAAAGAGAAACTGTAAAAGGAATCTCGAACAACAAATCAAACAACACGGCCGCTCCAACTGCTTGCATGAACAGAGAATCTAAACCAAGAAAAAGAACGATGAAAGTCATAATCCAATATCCATCTTTTTTTAGTCGTTGTTGAAATAAATCGCCAATCGTTTCAAAGTTAGGAAATCTACTTCTTATTTTTGTTGCCATAATCCCAAAAGAAAAAATGGACATTGCCCCAACTAGTGAATAACCAATGCCCCCCAAAAGCCCATATTTAACAAGCGATTCTGGAGATGATAGTATGGCATTCCCTGTTATCCATCGTGCTAAGAGACTGATCATTCCTGTGGACACACCAAAGATTAACGAACCGGTAATATAGTGTCGATAGGTTTTCATGTGATATGGCCTTCTTTTCTTTTTGGGTTTGTGCGATATTCGGAAGGAGTCATACCAAATTGCTTTTTAAAAATTGAACTGAAATAATGTTGACTATTAAAGCCCGTTCTTTCTGCTATAACTGACATACTTAAATTCTTATTTTCAATCAATAATTTCTTGGCATTTTCAAGTCTGTACGTATTTAAATAATCTGCGAAACCGATACCAATTTCCTCATAAAACTTTCGACTTAAATAGGTAGCATTCATATGAATGCGATTGGCGATTAAACCGAGACTTAATTTTTCATGAAACTCTTCACGAATAATATGTAAAACTTCCTGAATGGAGTCATTCTGCGTGCTCCATTTCTTATACTTTTCTAGCAACACCAATAGTTCACTTTCCACTATGGGTTTTGTTAAATAATCATTTACACCAATTCTTAAAGAAGACTGAGCATATTCAAACGATTGAAACGCCGTAACAATAATAATATCCATCTCATAGTTCTTCTTTAATTCCTTTGCGAGTTCCAACCCATTTTTACCAGGCATTTGAATATCCAGAAAAGCCAAAGATATTTTGACTTTTTTAGCTAACTGAATAGCAATTGAAGCATCCACTGCCTTATAAAATGTCCAATTTGAAAAATGGGCTTTCATAATATACTCTAGTTGATCTAATTCCAATGCCTCATCGTCCACAAGTAGAATATTCAAATACACCTTCCTCCCATTCTAATTATTTGGTAAATGGAAATTTCACTTCAACCACGGTTTCATTTCCAATGTGTTTCATGACTAATGATGTCACTTGTTCAGGAAATAACAATTCCAGTCGTTTTTGTATGTTTCTTATTCCATAACCTTCTTCTCGTGGTTTATAGTCTTTTTTCTCATCAATTGGCTGAATAAGATGTGTATTCCAAACCTCGATATTTAGAAACCCTTCAGAATGATAGATATTTATCCTTAACATAGCAGGTCCACTATATTTTTCAAAACCGTGTTTAAACGCATTTTCCACAATGGTCTGAATGATAAATGGAGGTAATAGAGATGTTCCACAATGTTCTTCAATATCCCGGGTCACCATAAGACGTTCTCCAAATCTCAATCTTTGTATTTCTAAATAATCTTTCACATATGCCAATTCGACTTCCAGTTTAATAAGCGAAGAATGGTTAATATACTTAAACTTAAAGAACTTGGCCATAACTTCTAATCCTTTGATCAGTTCATCTTTTCTATCTAGGCGTGCCAAGCTTAGCATCGTATTAAGAGTATTAAAGAAAAAATGAGGCTGAATTTGCTGATTCAACTGATCGTAATGCGCATTTTGCAATTCCTTTTCCATCTCAAGTTTGGTCGCTTCTTTTTGTAGATTATCTATCTGCCTCTCGAAAATCATGACAAATGAAAGCGTAAAAGCCCCTACAAGAGGAGCTAATACGCAAATCAAGACGTATAATGAAAAAGTTTCCAATGGCATCATCATACATACGTCCTTTCCATACTCAATACTGTTTTACTTAGACTGAATATAACATGTTATCCAAATCTTAAGAAGACAATTTCTCAGCGTAATGACAAGCAACAAAATGCTGATCTGCCGATTCTCTTAATGTCGGTTCTTCTTTTTGACAAAGATCTGTTGCAAAAGGACAACGCGTATGGAACCTGCATCCTCCTGGTGGATTTATTGGCGATGGAACATCACCTACCAGAATGATTCGTTCTTTCCTTTGCGTTTGATCTGTAACAGGGATAGCCGACAATAATGCTTTTGTATATGGATGCAATGGATTCTTAAATAGTGATGCTGTATCCGAAATCTCTACTATCTTCCCTAAATACATAACCATTACTCGGTCAGATATATGTCGGACTACACTTAAATCGTGGGAAATAAATAAAAAGGTCAAATCAAAATCCTTCTGAAGTTTTTTGAGCAAGTTCAAAATTTGAGCTTGAATGGATACATCCAGTGCAGAAACTGCCTCGTCACAAATAATGATTTTAGGATTGACAGCTAGCGCTCTCGCGATACCGATACGTTGCCGCTGACCACCTGAAAATTCATGGGGGTAGCGTTCAAGATACTCGGGTCGCAAACCCACGTGGTTCATCAGTTCCAGCATCCGTGCTTCTCTCTGATTTGGTGGAAGAACTTTTTGAATGGCCATTGCTTCTTCCAACATTTGACGAATCGTTCTTCTCGGATTCAAAGAAGCATATGGATCCTGGAAAATCACTTGAATATCGCCTCTAATATTACGTAATTCTCTTTTGTTCATTTTCGTCAAAGATTGACCTCGAAATAACACATTGCCCTCGGTAGGTTCGTCTAATCGTAAGATTGATCTCCCAGTTGTAGATTTCCCACATCCAGACTCACCCACTATGCTTAGCGTTTCCCCTGGAAATAGGTCAAAACTAATTCCATCCACGGCTTTTACTACTTGTTTGGCTTGAAACATCACTTCTTTTTTTAATACAAAATGCTGCTTCAATTCGCTAACTTGCAATATTGCTTTTTTCTCTATCACAGTAGTTTTCATTGTGTCACCATCTCTCTTGATGAACTCTCTTCTTGCCATTGATTGGTATACTTCCAACATCTTACTTTCATGTCTTCATCGTATTGGATTAACTCTGGTTGCTTTTCGATACACATTTTTTGTGCGAATGGACATCTTTCCGCGAAGCGGCATCCGTCCGGATAGTCATATGGACTTGGCACGGTTCCTTCAATAATTTGAAGTTCCTCTTGGTCTTCGTACAATTTGGGAAGTGAACCAATTAACCCTTGTGTATATGGATGTAATGGATTTTTAAATAGAGTAGCTGAATTTTGATGCTCAACAATTTGCCCAGCATACATAACTCCTACTTGATCGCACATCTCAGCTACGACGCCTAAGTCATGGGTAATAAAGATAATCCCCATTCCAATTTTCTTTTGGAGATCTTTCATGATTTCCAAAATCTGTGCCTGAATGGTTACATCCAATGCAGTTGTTGGTTCATCTGCAATCAAAACTTCCGGGGTACAAGCTAAAGCCATGGCAATCATGATTCGCTGTCTCATTCCCCCACTAAGTTGAAAAGGTTCCTGCTTCGCTCTCTTTTCAGGTGAAGGTATCCCGACTAAACCAATCATTTCAACTGATTTATCCCAAGCCTGTCTTTTAGATAACCCTTGATGCAATCTCAATGCTTCAGCAATTTGTTCTCCAACAGGAATGACTGGATTTAAACTTGTCATAGGCTCCTGAAAAATCATCGAAATTTGATTTCCTCTGATTTTACGTAACTCCTCATTGGACATCTTGACTAAATCTTTGCCATTCAAGAGTATTTCACCATCTACAATTTTCCCTGGAGGTGATGGAATCAGTCGTAAAATTGATAAGGATGTCATAGATTTTCCACAACCGGACTCCCCAACAATTCCAAGAGTCTCTCCTCTTCTTAAAACAAAATCGATACCATCAACAGCTTTTGCAATGCCCTTTTTGGAAATGAAATGTGTTTTCAAATTTTTAACTTCCAAGACAATCTCATTTTTCATCGTTATACCTCCTAGTTCAAATCGATTCGTTTATTGAAAACTCTATACATGATATCAACCAGTAGATTCACGAACACAAACACTAATGAGGCTATCAGAACGCCGCCCTGTACCATTGGGATATCTCTCGTGCGAATCGCGTCTACAATCATTCGTCCTATTCCATTTATAGCAAATACAGATTCTACTAAAACTGTTCCTCCCAATAAACTACCAAACTGTAATCCTACTACGGTAATAACAGGGATTAATGCATTTCTTAAAGCATGTTTATAAATAATCACATGTTCTTTAAGCCCTTTTGCACGTGCAGTTCGAACATAGTCCTGCCCTACAACTTCCAACATACTTGAGCGGGTCATCCGTGCAACAATTGCCGCTCCACCTGCACCAAGGGTAATCGCAGGCAAAATAATATGAGCTGCACTATCCCAGCCTGCAACAGGTAACCATTGCAATTTAATAGAGAATACATACATTAGAAGTAATCCTAACCAAAAACTTGGAAGAGAAATACCCAATAAGGCAACAACCATGACCCCTATATCAGAAAATGAGTAGGGACGTATTGCTGAGATGATTCCAGCGATTAATCCAAGAACAATGGTTATCAATATACTGAAGAATGCTAGTTCCATCGTTATTGGTAAACGAATCAAAATTTCATCCAAAACTGGTTGGTTATTTTTTAAAGAATTACCAAAATCGCCTTGGAACACATTTCCAATATAGGAAAGGTACTGTTCATGTAGAGGCTTATTTAAGCCTAAATTTTCTCTCAATTCTTCAACGGTTTCTTTCGAAGCTCCTTCACCTGCTAATATAACGGCTGAGTCTCCAGGAACCATTTGCATTATCAAGAACACCACTAAAGTGACTCCCAAAATGACAGGTACAATTTGTGCTAAACGTTTTAAAATAAATAAGAACATAAGAATCCTCCTTCTATTTCTTCATCCTTGGATCCAGGGCATCACGTAATCCGTCCCCAAATAAGTTAAAACCTAAAACTAATATTGATATCATTAAACCTGGAAAAATGGCCATATAAGGAGCACTGAATATAAAATCACGCCCGCTTGATAACATCGCTCCCCATTCAGGAGATGGTGGTTGTGCGCCTAACCCCAAAAATGACAAGCCTGCTGCTGATAGAATAGCAGTCGCGAGCCGCATCGTGCCTTGAACAATAATTGGTGATAATATGTTTGGGAAAATGTGACGGAAAATGATAATAAAATCATTTGCACCCAAAGTTCTGATTGCATCAATATACTCCAATTGCTTTACTTCCATCGTGGAACCTCGAACAATTCTTGCAAATAGAGGGATAGAGAACACACCTACTGCAACTGTGACATTGATTAAACTTGGTCCAAGTGCACTAATGATTGCTAATGCTAGTAAAATTCCTGGGAATGCTAACATGACATCCAAACAGCGGCTGATGATTGTATCAATCCACTTACCATAATAACCAGCGACTAGTCCTAGAATAATTCCAATACTTGCCCCGAAAAAGACGGAAGAAAAACCTACACCTAAGGATAAACGTGAACCGTATAGGATTCGACTCAGTATATCTCGGCCTTTATCATCCGTTCCCATCCAATGGTCAACTGATGGGCTCTGTAATTTATCCTTCAAATTAATTTCATAGGGATCATAAGGAGCCAAGATAGGCGCCAGAAAAGTCATTGAAATATATAGAAGGATAATAATCCCTCCTACAACAGCCGCTTTATTTTGACCGATAGCAGAAAAAAACGCTTTACGTTTCTCACTTCGAACTTGTCTTCTAGCCAACAACAATTCTGCTGTATCCACTACTAATGATGCATTTACTGTCATTTAATACCCCTCCTCAGTTCTTCCTTTTCGTAATAAGGTAATCTCAAGATAGAAAAGAAAAGAATGAAAGTAAATAGCAATAGAATGATTAGTCAAAAAATTTAAAAAACATGTAAATATTTCGAAAATATATTCAATCCATTTTCTTTATACTTCAATTTAGAAAGACAAATACGGTTTTGGAGGGGAAAGGTTATGAAGAAAAGAAAATGGGTGAAATGGTTTGCTATAGTAGCTATTCTGATGTTACTTATGCAAGCGTGCTCAACAGGTTCGGCAGGAGACGACGCAAATGAAGGTAGTAAGGACAATGATAATGGAGATGGAACGGGTGGAACTTTGGTAGTTGTTCGTTTGTCGGATGCAACTGGTCTTGATCCTCATTTCATAACAGATATACCTTCAGCAAATGTTGTTCACGGCAAAGTTTATGAAACACTTGTTGCTTTTGACAAAGACATGAAAATTACACCGCGGCTGGCTACTGAATATAAACAAACGGATGACCTAACATGGGAATTCACCTTACAAGAAGGTGTTAAATTCCACGATGGTACTCCTTTTAATGCAGAGGCCGTTAAAATAACGCTTGAACGCTTACTAGATCCAGCAACAGGTTCTCCACAAAAAGATAAACTGGGAATGATTTCTGAAATCATCGTGAAAGACGATACACACGTTACGATTAAATTATCCCAGCCTTATGCTCCATTACTATCAATTTTAGCTAGTAATGAAGGTAGTATCATCAGCCCTAAATCAATTCAAGAAAGTCCTGAAGAATTAGCGACACATCCAGTAGGAACGGGTCCATTTGTATTTGATTCATGGAAATCGGGTCAACAAATTACATTAAGTAAGAACGATGCTTATTGGGGCGAAAAAGTCAAAATTGATAATGTTGAATTTAAGGTTGTTCCTGAGGATGCAACACGACTAGCTATGATTGAAAGCGGTGAAGCACACATATCAGATCAAGTTCCAGTAACTGAAATCGATCGAATTGAAAGCTCTGATTCGTTAAACCTTTTCAGAACTGAAGGATTAGCAGTTGAGTATTTAGGCTTCAATACAACTAAAGCTCCATTCGATAATGTTAAGGTTCGTCAAGCTGTCAGTTATGCAATCGAAAGAGAAGCAATTATTGATGGGGTTTACAATAACGTCGGTACTCTTGCCAATGTAGCGATGAGCCCTAAAGTATTTGGATACAGTAAAGATGTAGAAGCATATCCTTATGACGTCAACAAAGCTAAAGCCTTGTTAAAAGATGCTGGCTTTGATAGTGGGATGAAAATCAATCTTTTAACGAGCGATCGAAAAGAACGAATTAATATGGCTGAAGTCATTCAATCCCAACTAAAAGGTGTAGGTGTGGATGTAGAAATTCAGGTAATGGAATATGGTTCTTATATCGAACAAGTTAATAGTGGTGAGCATCAAATGTTTATCGGCGGTTGGGGTAATGCAACAGGTGATGGAGATTACAATCAATATAACTTGTTCCACTCTGCATCTGTCGGTTCTCCCGGGAACCATTTCTATTACCAAAATCCTGCAGTAGATAAGTTAATCGAACAAGGTCGAGTTGAGACTGACCCTAAACAAAGAGAAGAAATTTATAAGCAAGCTATGCAAGTTGAAATGGATGAAGCAGTGTACATTCCCATTCGTAATTATGAACATTTAGCGGTCTATAATAATAATGTAAAAAACTTCTATTTAGACGCTTCTAATTACCTACTTTTGAATGAAGTAACAGTAAAATAATAACGGATGAGAGACTGACTTAAACTCAGTCTCTTTTATCCAATTTGGAGGTCATTGAATGAGTTCATTACTAATCAAAAATGCACGTCTTGAAACAGGCTTTATATATGAAAATACACGTATTGTTGGTACAGAGACAAGCTTATATGATGTGTTAATTAAAGAGGGAGTAATTGTAGAAGTAGAAAAGAACATACCTCAATCAAGTTATGAAGTATTAGACGCTGACGGAAAATTATTAATGCCTTCTTTTAGAGAAATGCATATTCATGTTGATAAAACCTATTTCAGTGGTCCATGGAAGGCTTGTAAACCGATTACGAACGGGATTCTCACACGAATCGAGGAAGAACAGGTACTTCTACCCACTCAACTTCCCTATGCTCAAGATCGTGCAGAAAATATGATTCAATGGTTAATCTCACAAGGTCATACGCATATTCGTTCACATTGTAATGTTGATCCACAAATTGGTACTCAACATATTGAACTTACAAAGGCAGCATTCAAAAAGTTTGAAGAACAGGTTACATATGACATCGTTGCATTCCCTCAACATGGTTTATTACGATCAAAAGTCGAGCCTTTGATTCGAGAAGCAATGAGAATGGGCGCAACATTAGTTGGAGGCGTTGACCCCTCAGTAATTGATCGTGATATCGATCGTTCTTTAAACTTAACAATGGATATCGCGGTTGAGTCCGGAAAAGGGATTGATATTCATATTCATGATCCTAACTCTTTAGGTGCCTTTGAATTCTATAAACTTGCCGAGTTAACCAATCAAGCATATAAACAAGGCCAGGTCACAATAAGCCATGCTATCGCGTTAGGCGATTTACATGGGACAGAATTAGAAGAAATGGTATCAGCACTGGCTGAAGCCAAAATCGATGTTACGACAACCGTGCCAATCAATCGTCCAACCATCCCAATCCCTTACTTGCATGAAAACGGGGTTTCAGTTTCTATTGGCCATGATAGTTTGACCGATCACTGGTCACCTTTTGGAACCGGTGATACCATCGAAAAACTAAGTCTATTAGCTCAAAGATTTAAATATATTGATGAGTATTCAATGAATCGTTGTTGGAAGTACGCGTCTGGAGGGATCATGCCTCTTAGTGATAAGGGTGAAGTCGTGTGGCCACAAAAGGGGAATCTCGCGAATGTCCTTTTACTTGATGCAGAATGTTCTGCTCATGCAATTGCAAGAAGACGTCCTATTACACATGTCGTATCGCAAGGGAATCTAGTGTTTCATAATGGTGAATCTCTTAAGAAGGAGGTTTTAAAATGAGTAAAATTAAGTGGCTATCCAATGTTAAGCTAGAAACCGGAGAAAGATTATTAGAAAATGGGACAGTCGAAACTGAAACTGCGATCTTTCACCTGAAAATTGAAAACGGAAAGATTGTTGAACAGCTATATGTCAATGAACCCATCCCATCTGGACAAGAAGTAATCAACATGAAACAAAGACTTGCCCTTCCTACGTTTAAAGAAATGCATAACCATCTTGATAAAACGTATATGACGCTGGATTGGAAAGCCTGTACACCCGTAGCAAATTTAAAAGAACGATTAGCTTTTGAAGCTGCCGAGTTAACTATTTTATCGGATACAGCTCAACAAAGAGCTACAAAAATGATTGAGACTCTTCTTGAAAATGGATCCACTCATATTCGTACACATGTTAACATTGACCCTTATATTGGTTTAAAGAACTTAGAAGGTGTAATTGCTGCACTTGATACTTTTAAAGGTAAAGTGACCGCTGATATCATCGCCTTTCCACAACATGGGCTTTTACGTGAATCCGTTCCGACCTTAATGCGTGAAGCTATGAGAAGTGGTGCTACAATGGTTGGTGGTTTAGATCCTGCAGGTATTGATAATGCAATTGAAAAATCACTTTATGAAGTCATGGACATTGCAAGTGAATTTAATGCGGATGTCGACATACATCTTCATGACGGTGGATTTGTTGGATACTATACAACCGATAAATGGATTGACATTGTAAAAGATGCAAAATACCAAGGGCGTACAGCCTTAAGTCACTCATTTTGTCTAGGTGATATCCCAGTTGCCCAGCAAAAATTAGTCGCAAGCCGTCTTGCAGAAGAAGATGTGGCCATCATGTCTACCATTCCAATTAATCTAGGAAGAGTCATACCGCCAATCGATTTATTAGATGACCATGGGGTGAAAGTACATTTTGGTTGTGATGGCTTTTATGATTCGTGGAGCCCTTATGGAACGGGTGATGTATTAGAAAAAGCTACTCGTTTCTGTGAACTTACACGTAAAATCGACGAAAAGTCGCTAAGAAATTCGCTCAAATGGGTAACAGGTGGTATTGTTCCTCTAAATGCAGATGGTCATAAAGTTTGGCCAAATATCCAAGATGATGCAAGTTTCGTATTTTTTGAAGCAGCTTCTTCCGCGGAAGTTGTAGCAAGAAAACCAAGTGACCGATTAGTTATGATACATGGTGAATTGGTATAACGTAACCGAAATATGAGGCAAATAAAAAGAGAAAGAAGTCCCCTCTTTCTCTTTTTATTATGCATCGAAAATGAAAGGCAGGAATTAAATGAATAGAAATTGGATTACATACTTGATCCTTTTATTTTGCGTAGTTGCATGGGGGAGTAATTTTGTTTTCGGCTCGATTTTGGTCAATAAGATTGATCCAAGCTTAATCGCATTTTTTCGGTTAATTTTTATCCTGATTTTCCTTTTTTTCATGACATTCCGAACTGTAAAAAAATCCAAGCTGAACATGTACCAATGGTTATGGTTAGCCGTTGCAGGTTTTATCGGTATATCTATAAACCAATGGAGTTTTTATGCCAGCCTTCAATATACTGAACCCGTCACCGCTGCCTTAATCCTCGCCTTATCACCAATTGTCACAGCTTTACTTTCTACATATTGGTTTCAAGAAAAAAAAGGTCTCCATTTCTGGTTAGGATCTCTCGTTGCTTTGCTAGGAGTGTGGTTAGTTATTACAAAAGGGTCACTTCTTGTGCCAAGTATAGGAAAAGGTGAACTCCTAATTGGTTTAACAATGCTTTCATTTTCAATATTCCTAGTCTTTGTTCAACAACTATCAAAAACAATTCACCCCTCTGTGATCACTTGGTATAGTAATGTTTTTGGATTAGTTGGTTTGCTTCCTTTTGTACCCTGGAGGAATACTTATCTAGTATGGGATATTCCCTATTCTTATTGGTTACTCCTTATCCTAACAGCCATCATCATGCATGGTTTATGTACTTACTTGTGGAATAATTCTATATATAAAGTTGGGGCTACTAAAGCAGCATTATTGTTAAATCTCGAACCTTTTATAGCAATGGTTTTCGCTTTGGTGATATTAGGGCATGGTATTAAAACCTTACAATTGGTTGGAGCACTAATCATTGTTGTAGGAATTACACTGTCATTTCGGACGCAATCCTTGGCTAGTAGCAAAAATGAAGCATAATTAGCTTGAGTGCCCTGTGGGGATAAATAAATCCTAAAATAAAACAGGTAGAGGAAAACAAATCGTTTTTCTCCACCTGTTTTTGGTTTCTATGGTGGATAATCAAAAGAAAATCAGTACATTTAACTACGGAATTTTCAGTTATAGACTTAAATTAATTCATCTTCCATACAGCCAAAAATAAAAAATAGCTAGGTAGACTTTACGCTCATCGCTAGAAATATGAGGACCAAGTTTAATATGTATATTAGATGGAATGGCTTGAAATGATGGATGTAGGGCATATGGGAATATTCCAAATCGATAAGATGCAGTTATTCGAGAATTCTCATCACGAATGTCAATATCCCCTGACATATTTTTAGTTTCGATTTCCCTTAAAAGTTTCAGATGCTCGAGATACAAAACACCTTTGTTTTTGAATGCGCTAGTTCGCCAAGGCTGGATATACTCACCAATTATTGCATCTTGTTCATCCTTGATTGTCACACGAAATTGCTTCCACTCATTCTTTACAGTAAATGAAAAAACTTTAGAACGATTAAGCATCATGACATCGTAAGTGATTGGTATGATCAACCCGGATGACACAAGAGATAATACAGTCAAGTATCTAGAAATTGGCTTTTTCTCGGTAGGCTCCACCACAAACAATTGCTCCCCTTCATGGGAAACTAGATACAAGCGAGAATGAAAAGAAATATCTGTTTGAAAGTTGAATTCATTCAAAGAGAAATCATGAATCTCAGTCCGTTGAATAGTTTCAACAAGTTTTTTGCTAGCCTCCTTGAAGTAAATTGAACTTCCAAAAGAAAAAAAGATTGATAAAAGGACATATACTAACGGTTGGAGATCAGAAAAAAATTCAATATAGGTTAGAAATGTCATCAATGGAACGGCAATACTTGCAACAATCCCTGCCCAAAGTGAATAAGTAGAATATCTGGCATATAAATTCTTCATCCCTCTCCCCCCTATGACATTAATTACGATTGTCATGTAAATAAGTTTCAACAATCAATCTGGAGCTGCTTGGAGGACTTGGCACTTGATAAGGTAACAAGTAAGACGCATGCAACAATAAACATAAGAATCGACCCACCCATAACGACTATTTTCACTGAAAATAATTGAGCAGCAAATCCAAATAACAGAACACTCGACAATTGAATCGAACTGCTTACCATCCCATATATGCTCGAAATTCTTCCCAACATATCAACTGGAATTTCCGATTGGATAAATGTCATAAACCCTGTATTTGCAAAAGAAAGAAAACACGAAAGGATGAAAAACCCAATACTGGCAACTAGATAGGTCGTCGATACACTGTAAATGATGTAACCCAATGCGACAAAAAGAGTGCCCATTGCCATTAATTGTTTTGCAGAAGTAAACTTAACGACGAGATTTGTACATACGGCACCCAGTAGAAACCCGATTCCTGCTAGACTAACCAATGAACCATAAGCTGAGTCGGACAAGTAAAGGACTTCCTTTGCAAACGCTACTTCCATTGAGTCTAAAGCAGCTGTCAGCAACATGACTCCTTGAAAACCCATATACACAAATACAAAAGGCATAGCCTTCCTACTAAAAGCCCAAACAATATTCCAATCTTTTTTGATGGTATGTAAAGTTAGGTTCGTTTTTTCTGTTGGGATCGAAGTATATTGAGTTGGAAGAAAGAGTGTCAATCCGGCTGATATTACAAATGTTCCAACATTCACAAATAAAGCCATTTCAAGTGACCCCAACATAAACAATAATCCCGCTAATGCTGGCCCCAATACAAATGCTCCAGAATGTACAAAACTAAGTAACGCATTAAAACGTTGACGGACATGTTCTGGTAATAACAATGTCATATATTTAAAAGATGCAGGCTCAAACATTGCCCCTGCCATTTGAATGATCAAGACAACTGAATAAATGAGGAATAGAGACTCCATGAAAGGAATCAACATGATTAAGACAGCTCTGAGTAAATCCAAACTAATCATCAAATGCTTAGTGGAAACCCGGTCAATCAAACTTCCTGCCCATCCTCCTACTAACATATGCGCTACTGGTTTAATCATATAGAGGCCTGCTACTGCCAAAGCTGACCCAGTCATTTCAAGAACCCTTAAATTAATTGCTAATAAATAAATCCATCCTCCGATATTGGCAATACCAACTGCCCCCAAATAAAGGGCTGGAAACTTCCATTTGAACTTGTTCATCTGTTTTCCCCCCGACATGTTTGTTTGAACCAAATAAAAAAATCCCACCTCCAAGACAATTGTCTTGGGGACGAGATAACATGTCGTGGTACCACCCCAGTTTGTCCTGATGTCACCATCAGCACCTTTTCAAGTACGGCATGAATTCCATGCTTATACTATAGCTCGATAACAGGAGCACCTGTCACACAATCCCCCTCAGGTAATTTCCCTGTAAAAGTTCCCATGTGAAGCTCAGAGACTTGTTTCGTTAATCTTCTTCTTGCCCCTTTGCAGCTACCGGGGCTCTCTGTCAAAGAAATAGGATTACTTACTCTTCTCTTCATTGCTTTTAATTTTGGTAAGTTTATCACAATGGCATTGATCTTGCACACAATATTTCCAAGATTAAATCAATTTCACAACAAGCTTTTTTATTTCACCTTTCAAATCTCCTTGAAGACTCTTTTTCTCCATTAAGAAATAAGTAGATTTCAAGAAATTCTTAAAAGCCAATTGTGAATAGTAAGGCTTAAGATCACTGTTGTCCGTGATTTTTTTTGTCCAAAGATCTTGCTCGAGAATCACTAGCCATTCTTTTAACATTTCTTCTGTCAGATGATGTGTTCCCAATGCAATAAATGCTCGAGCCAAACGTTCTTCTTCCTCATCTTGGTAGCCTTCTGCGATTTTAATAAACCGTGCTATATTTCCGAGAATTATTGATGCATCTTGTGGTGTCGACACTGGATGTTTAGCTATGGATTCCAACAGATCAGCTCCATGTGCAGTGGCGTGCGCCCACCCTTTATTTTTCACGTAACCTCTTAAATCCATTTCTCTCGCCATATAGTCGTGAGACGTATCCATCACCTGCCGTACTAATTGTCCATCAATTACTTTCTTCGTTGCATCATATTCTAAAAACGCCGCATAAACCAAAGAAGTAAACGAACGTGTAAACACTGCATCTGAGTTAGTTTCTTCTATATCCAGTATTATCAGTTGTTTTTCCAACAGAGAATTCAGTATATACTCCATTTCCTGTTTATTTAATTGTTCCCCAAATATCAGTGCACAAAAAGCACTGAAGATTAGCTGATCCCTAAGTATCGGATCAGTTGAACCAATATTCTTAATCATCTCATTCAAAATTTCTATTGAAACTTGTTTAACTTCACCCCTGATTATATTCTGTAATGTGTTACTTAATGACTTCATTCCCTTCCTCCTCCCATTCCTATTTGTTCAGATGTAAATTAAATAATCTTTCCATCGTCATAAATAGTCCATTCTTAAAATTGTAAATAACTCGAACTCCACTATATTACTTTTCTTTTCATTAACCATGAAACTAACAGGAGCATCGCGCCAGATCCAAGAGACGCTGTCCAAGAAAATTCGAACGATGGACCGAAATCACGGATGAAATAATTAGCTGCCATAATGACAGCAAAACTTCCTGCACCATAGAGTCC
>Ga0209013_10001094_pt1 | contig 24941 bp, 26 predicted proteins | sample Cruoilmetagenom2_FD_187291 | JGI IMG/M metagenome (GOLD analysis project Ga0209013, IMG submission 187291) | Oil polluted marine microbial communities from Coal Oil Point, Santa Barbara, California, USA - Sample 2 (SPAdes) (version 2) | ecosystem: Environmental > Aquatic > Marine > Oil seeps ... | reverse complement strand
AAGAGTACAAAACAAGGCTAAAAAAATACATGTTGCTTGAGGTTACATTTCGTTAAAAAAACTTACGAAAAACTGCCTAATTTAACTCCGCGGTTGACATTTGCAGCTCATACACTATTACTATGTTATCTGAGGAGATATTATTGTATGATGATAAAAAGAGTTAAAGGGAACACAAGATGGAAGAGTACAAATACAGTGCCAAATTTTATGATCCGCTTCTTTCTCCTTTTATTCGTCCTATCCGCGATAAAGTGATCGCATTGGTCAAGCGATATCATTATGGGTCTATCTTAGATGTTTGTTGTGGTACGGGTGATCAGCTCAAACTGCTCAAGCAGCATGGCTTTGAGGGTGAAGGCATTGACCTTTCGGATGCTATGTTGAGTGTGGCAGGGAAAGGGGAGCATAAAGCAGACTGCATACGTCAGGATGCTACTCAAATGCACTATGAAGATGCCAGATTTGACCTGGTGATGACTGCTTTTTCGCTGCATGAAAAAAGTCATACTTCTGCACGTATGATCGTTGAGGAGATGCTGCGGGTTACTGCTGAGGGTGGAGACATTTTGATCGTTGATTATGAACTGAGTGAAAAAACCTCAGCACTGTCCAAAATACTTATCTATTTCATCGAGTGGGTGGCCGGTGGTGAACACTACCATAATTTTAAATCTTACATTAAAAAGGGTGGACTCCCTGAACTTCTTTCAGGTATCACGCTCACAGAAGTAAAGCGACACTATTTCGGTCAATACGGGATCGTACTACTCCTGCTTCGCAAAGAACAGGATAAAGCCATGGAGGCTTTACTGCAGGCAAAGTAGGCAAATAGCAGAGAGCATAACAGAGTTAAAACAATTTAATAGTATACTTATGGCAAGATTTTATATTTAACTATCAAGGTGTTACCCATGAAAAAACTATCTCTGCTGCTTTCTGTTTTTGTACTTCTTTCCCTCACTGCATGTGACGGACCAGGCCTTTCAGGAAAAGAGGTGAAAAGAACCTATTTTACTGGTGGCGGACTGCAGACTGAATTTATTATGGATGACAAGACAGGAATGAACGGAGTGCTTAAAAAATATGGCTACAACGGGAAGATGACTTCTTCGGTACACATAGCCAATGGGGTAAAAAGCGGTGTAGAGACAGGATATGATGATAACGGTCGTGTGCTCTGGAGACTGAACTATATCAACGGCAGACAGGAGGGAGTCCAGAGTGCCTACTACCCCAATGGTGATCTCATGGTTACATATACCTATAAAAACGGTATAAAGCATGGTGTGGCACAAACCTACCGAAAAGACGGTTCCGTTGCAAAAAGAGTGATGTACAAAAATGACAGGCTCTCTAACTGACCCTGCCTATGAGTCTTTTACCCCACTATATACACATCGTCAATCCCAAACTCAAACATATTTATCTCAGCTTTGACAACGAGGGGAACCTCGTTATAAAGTCCCCCAAAGTATCTATGAAACAGATAGAGCAGCTTTTGCTCAAAAAAGCTTCCTGGATCAATACTTCCATAGAAAAGATACGGCAGAAAAAAGGGAAAGCTCTGGACTTTTCAGGTCTCATGGAGCTATACTATCTGGGTGAAGCCTACCCTTTGACCTTGACCCCGTATAGTCACAAAAGAGTGAAACTTGATTTTGACGGAGAGCGATTTACACTCTTTTACCATACTTATGATGAAAGACTTTTTCAGGCACACATAGACCGTTTTTACAAAACAGAAGCACAAAAACAGATCCCTTCCTGTGTTTCCCTGTGGGCAGAGAAAATGTCTCTTTCCCCGCAAGAGCTACGTTTTCGCAAAACCAAACGGCAGTGGGGAAGCTGCAGTGCTAAGAATGTATTGAGTTTTAACACCATGATGCTAAAACTGCCTGAGGATGTGATACAATACATCATCGTACATGAACTGGCACACATCAAGCATAAACATCACCAAAAAGCTTTTTGGCAACTGGTTGAAACCCATTTGCCTCAGTATAAACTGCAGGTCAAAGAATTAAAAAACTATACCACATAAGGAAAATATCATCGATACCTTTTATCTTTTAGCTTTTATGCTTATCATTCTTGCAGGTTCGGTGTTCGTTTACATTTACTACCTCAAAGAGAAAAAAGAACAGCTCGATGCCATTAAGCGTGGTTTCTGCCCCAGATGTCAGCAAAAGAGCATTGAACTGACCGACAAACGTTCAGGAGGCTGTTCGGGTCCTCAAATGCTTACCTTTGAGTGTTTGGAGTGCGGTTATGTCAACAGCTTTGCCGTTGAAAACGGAGGAAGTTGCGGGACTGGCAGTTGTAAATAGTTGACAGCTAAGCCTTTTCATGTTATAACCCTGATTATTTAACTACAAAGGCATTATATGAATTTCTCTGCATCCTGTTTGGATTTTTCCATACAACCCTACCAAGACGGAGTCAATCCTCCCGTTACCAAACCTAATCCGGCATTTTTAACAGACATCGGGGAACAGGGTATGCGTGATCTATTTGCAAGGTTTTATGCAGGATTATATAAAAGTCCAATTAAAGAGATCTTCCCATTAAATGAAGAAGAGATGCAAATAGCCGCACAACACTCTGCAGATTTCTTTATACAGATCTGTGGAGGACCTGCCTACTTTAACCAAAATAGAGGTGCACCTCAAATGAGAGGAAGACATGCACCTTTTCCTATCACCCCGAATGCTAGACTGCACTGGCTTGTGACCTTTGAAGAGGCACTGCAGCCTATCATCAATGAGAAACTAAGTTCTGAAGAGAATATCCAGAGTTTCTGGAACTATCTGAATGTTTTTTCGCAGTGGATGATAAACACCAAAGGGTAATATTTAGTTTTACTCTTTGGTGTTAATTCTTTTTATTAAACTCCCCTCACATATGATATTGAGGCGTTGTTATTCTCTTTATTCCTTTTTTATTTGTTAATGCAACAAATAAAGAAACGAACCCAAAAAAACAAAATGCAAACTGCTAACGCTGGAAATTAAATGCTATATTATGCACTCTGCAAGGAGTAAATAGATTATCATTGAAGATTGAAATCTAAGATGTACTTGAATAAGAGAATATATAAATATCTGCAATAGCCTAGCTATACTAAAACCTTGTCGTGGTGAACGCCATTGAAAGCAGAGAGATTCGAGAACCACGACGATTTTTTGCTTCGTTTTTTCTAAAAAAATGAAGAGAGAAACAATGCCACAATTTATATACTTGGAAATTTGATAAATAACAAAAAGAAGAGAAGATTACTGCTCATTGGCAATCTTCATCTGAAAATTCAATCAAATCTTTTCACACGTCTATGACAATAAGGAGTTCCTCCCTTACGCATATAATGATTCTGATGGTACTCTTCCGCAGCGTAAAAAGGTGCTACAGGTATCACCTTGGTAGCGACTTTAAGCCCTTTGCTTTCTAATATTTTTATCAATTTATCAATAGTTTTACGTTCTTGCTTTGTGCTGACAAAAACCGCAGAGAGATACTGGCTCCCTTTGTCCGGTCCCTGTCCGTCTGTTTGAGTCGGATCGTGTATCTCGAAAAAAGTTTTTGCCAAAGTTTCATAGCTGACTTTTTTTGGATCATAAAGTACTTCCACTGTTTCCAAATGTCCTGTCTTTTTACGGATCACATCATAATACCCCGGGTTTTTAAGCTTTCCGCCCATAAATCCGGAAGTGACCTCTTTCACCCCTTTGATCTTTTCAAGATAATATTCCACACCCCAAAAACATCCACCGGCAAAATATGCTTTTTTTAACATTGACACCTTTGCCTTCTTTTTGTCAAAATTCAGAGAGGCAGAGTTGACGCAATGGCGTATATTTTTCTTGGTATATCCTTCGCCTTTAAAGACATGTCCCATGTGTGCCCCACAGTTGGCACAAACGATCTCCGTACGTCTTCCGTCTGCATCGGGTACTTCTTTGATGGCTCCGGGGATAGCATCATCAAAACTCGGCCATCCACAATGAGAAGAGAATTTGTCATCTGACTTGTAAAGTGCTGTGCCACATACTTTACATCTGTAGACACCTTTATCTGTCGTGTTTACATATTTCCCACTGAAAGCACGTTCTGTGCCTTTATCAACGATGATATGTTTTTCAAAGGTAGAGAGTTTATTGAATTGTGCTGTCCATGGTTTCATGTCTTGTGCCATCAAAAAAGTGATACCCATCACCGCCATCATTATGATTATTTTTCGCATTGTTTACCTTTTATGTGAATCCTCTGAAGAACCCAGATACTCATAATGGGTTCTTCAGAAGATTCACTTTTTCACTACTATAGATAAACACTGTGTAATTTTGATGTACTCTGTTGCAAATATATTTATTAATCTCTACTTATCGCATATTTCCCGGAACCCAGAAACATCACCACCAAAGCAGATAAAAGATAGAACATAGGTGTTTCCACCGCCCAGGCACCATGATCACCAAGCTTCAGCATGGCAGACCACTGCGTCAAGTAGACAGCAAAGGCCATATTGACAACGATCACCCCTGCCCAGACCCTGCTTTGCCAGCCGATGATCAAAAAGATCGGTGCCAGTATCTCCCCCACAAACACACCATACGCCAAAGCCTCAGGCAAACTATGCACATGCATAATACCTTTGAGGAAGGCGATACCATGCAAAGCTTTATCTATACCGTGAAAAAGCATCATCCCGCCCAGCATTAAACGTAAAAGTAATTTTCCTATATTGTCTGACATGTAAATCCTTTGATAGCTAAAAGTATATGATTATAGCAAAGATTTGACCTGAGAGATAGAGAGGAGTTATTATAGGTGTCCATAAGTAGGCTATAGAGTGATCTCTACCCTGTTTTTACCACGCTCCTTCGCCAGAAACAACCCTTTATCTGCACGATGTACAACAGTGTTTAAAGTATCTTGCTTGGCTAATGTCGATAAACCGAACGAGGCTGTTTGCTGACCTATCTTTGGACAGTCCATTCCGTTGATCTTCTCTCTGAGTTCCAAGGCTATCTCTTTGGCTTCAGCAAGAGAGGTTCTAGGCAGTAAGATGATAAACTCTTCTCCACCCCAACGTCCGATCATATCAACTTTACGAAAAAATGCACTCAATGTTCCTGCCAGCTCTTGAAGATATCTGTCACCTATATTATGTCCATGAGAATCATTCACGACTTTGAAATTATCCAGATCCATGAGTATCACAGAGAGACTGTCTCCGTGACGGATAAATTGTTGCTGTTCATACAGAAATATTTCTTGGATCTTGATCCTGTTATAGAGCCCGGTAAGAGGGTCTGTCGTAGATTTCTTTAGAAGTACCTCTTTTTCCACCTTAAGCAGACGGTTCTCTTCCTGCAGTGCTTCCATATTTTGTTCTGTATGGTTCTGAGTATTCTCATGGGGAACCGCAGAGAAGTTTGAAATGCTGTAGCCCTCATCTATCATATTTTCAATGATATCATCCGCCAGTTTCGCTCTCAATCGTCGGACCAAAGCCCGTAAAGCATCCATACTCATAGGCTTATTTTCATACACATCCTGTTCTATCATCTCATAGGTGACCGTATACATTTGATTGTCCAGGAGTAGATTGAGCAGTCTTTTCTCTTTTTTGGTTAAAGTCTCTCTTGTATCCTTCAAGCTTACCAGTGAGACCGAATGTTCTCTTTCACTCTTCAGACGATTGATCTTTGCTCTGAGTTCTGTAATGTGAAAAGGTTTTTTAAGATAATCCACACAGCCCAGATCATACGCTGTTTGTATAGACTGTATATCGGTATTGGAAGATATCATGATCACTTTTGCCTGAGAGTTTTGACCTAAGATAATGTCTAAAAGTTCCAAGCCGGAGATATGGGGAACATTGATATCAAGAATATACAGATCATATCTCACCTCCAACCCATCAATAAGGTCTTGCCCATCTAAAAAAGTATGAACAAAATGATCGTCAAGTTCTAACACTTTCTTTATGGCTTTGTTGAGTGAGATATCATCTTCAAGCAGTAAAATCTTCATAAGACTATTTTACTCTCATGAAATGTCATCGGTATGACATTTGAAAACATAGGTAAAAACTGTGCCACTGTTTATATCAGATTCCAATCGTATATCGATGCCATATTTATCAGCAATATTTTTGATGATATTCAACCCCAGACCATACCCACCCACCGTTTTATTTTCTCTAAAATATTTGTGGAATACCTTCTCTTTATCCCTTATGGCTTCACCCTGGTTATGAAAAGAAAGGTTATTATTGACAAGTACCACTTCTATATCGGAACCAACAGCACTATATTTAATGGCATTGTATAAACTGTTATCTATGAGCCTGGTCAATTCTATTAATGATATCTTTACCATGCAATGACTATTGATATCAAAAATGATCTTTTTATCATTCATCACAGCGATCGTTTGAAAATACGCAATGCGATCTTTTACTATTTGACTTAGATCAAGTATTTCGAGCTCATAGGCCAATTGATCTTTTTTCATAATATAACTCATGGAACGGTAAGAGTTATGCAGTACCTTCAAGGCATTGTCGATCTCTTCACTATAACTGTCTGTGCCCTGTTCGAGCTGTCTGAGTTCATTATTCAGAGTGATGATGCTCAAAGGTGTTTTTATCTCATGCATGGCACTTTGTATAAATTTGTCCTGATCTGAAAGCCTGACTTCTTTATTCCTCAGTTTAACAATAATAAAAATACCCATCATACCCATAAATGCTATCATGATCATTATTATATTAAGTAGCCTGATCTGTTTATGATAGTCATCATCATTCATAAGGATTGAATAAACAATCTTAAGATTCTTATCAATAGGACTCTGGGTCAACATATACAGTTGCCGATAAAATCTTCCATCTTTCACAAGGTATTCTGTTTTAATCTCACCAGTAGTCAGTTTACGGGAAAGTTTCTCTGCTTTTTTCTGTATAGCTATAAGAGCCGAGCTGCTATGCTCATATGATGCAGCATCCTTAATAAACATCTCATAGACGAAATTACTGTGCCCAAAAGAGTATGCGTTCATTTCATGGATCATCGGCTGTTGCCTGATCAGATTTTCAAGAGCCATAAACTCTTTGGAGATATTTTTATAAGTGTAGCTTACTTGTAATATTGCTGCTCTGTCATCACCGTTTTTAAAGAGATAGCTGTCAGAGTAACTTAAAAATTTGTATGTTTTTATCTCACGTATGGGAAAAGAACATCCGATAATATTTTCCGATTTATGCTTTTCAAAAATTTTTTTAGCGAATGCCAGGTTAAATCCGATATCATCTTCATAGGTTGAGTTACGAATTGTCAAATTTTTATCTGTAATGTAAATATCATAGAGTTTGTCCGTATACCCTTTATTGATCTCATGGTAGATCTCATCTAGATTTACATTCAGCTCATGGCTGCTAATATAGTCTTCTACGATCTTATGTTTTTTAATGAGGATTGGTTTTTCTCTTTCATACTGATAGATCAATTTGACCAAAAGATCAGATGTACGATCTTTAACATCATGAAAGAGTATTTTTATGTCTTTTTCATGACTCGACTCAAGGCTGCTGTAAAGTAGTTTATACCCGATGATATTGATGAGCAGGAAAATAGCAATAAGGATGAAAATCAAAGAGGATATTTTAATATTTTTCATTAAAGTTTCCACTCCAGAGAGAGATAATAGGAACGTCCCCGGGTGGGGTAACCATATTCCCATTCATAAGATTCATCAAGCAGATTTTTAATGCCTGCTCTGCCTTGTATGGAGGGGGAAACCGTATAGGAAATCTGTGCATTAATAAGATGGTACCCAGACAGTTTCAGCTGTTCATCGCTGTAGGTAGCCGAGTTGGGACTATACCTCGAACCAATATACTGATACCCCAGATAAGCATCCATTTTTTCAGAAATGCTGAGAGTATCTTCTATTTTGAGTTGATGCAAAGGAATATACTCCAAGGCTTCCCCTTCAGAGTCACGTGTATGGGTATAGGCATATGAGAAACGCACAGCATTTTTATCGAAGTATGTACTGTTCAGACGAATTTCTGTCCCATAGTGTTTTGCATTTTTACGGTTTATATAGCCATTGTCACGATACAAAATGAGATCGCTCACGTCATAATAGTACACAGAGAGGTCGATAAAGGTTTTCTCTTCAAGTGTCTGTCGATACCCCGCAGTGTACTGCATACTTTTTTCCGGTTTGAGTCCGGGGTTTGCATTCTCCCACGGGAAAAAGGTGAACATTTCAGAGAGGGTCGGCATACGGCTTTTGTGTGCTATGCTTCCATACATTTCACCCTGCTTCTTCACATAGGTGAGTTTGATCTGGGCATCCAAAGCATCCTTATCATTTGAGGGTATCAGGGCAGAGGCATCTGCCGCCTCTTTTCCCTGCATAAGCGTATACGATACCCCGCCCTCTACCTGCCATAATGGATCTAACTCCCACAAGTGCATAAAACTCAGTTTAAAAGTGTCAGCTTTATACTTTGCTTTGGCAAGACCTCCGCCACTTCGCTTATGTTCATTTTCTTCTGCCATCAGGATGAAGGTACTTTTATGGTTATCATAGGTCTTGATCCCTTTAAGCACCGTCCCCAGGCGATCATCATCATAAGTGACCGGCGGCCAGCTTGAGAGATAGGCAGGGTCATTATAGATGTTATATATATCTTCATACTCATCATAATACGCACGGATACTAAGCTCCAGGTCATCGCCGCTGTAGTCACCATACAGATAATAACTGTTGAGATCTTTCCTGTCTATGCGGGAGTAGGCATCCCATACCGGATCCTCTAAGTCCGTATAGACATTGGGCGGCATCCCGTATTCTGATCGGGTCACAGACACTTTTCCGGCAAGATGGATCTGATCATCGATAAAAATACCGCTTTTTAGCGCAAAGTTCTTCTGCTCTTTATCACTGTTAACCCTGCTTCCTTTTCGTTGTATCGGCGTGGGGTCATAGTCATCTGAAAGTCTGTAGTTCGACCGCTGATAATAGCCTGCATCTGCTTTCACATAGACATTGTCTACCATACTCCCTGCATACGCATGGTAGTACTCATCACTGTCTGAAATGCTTGTGGCAAGTGTGCTTTCAAATGTTTCGCTCGGATTTTTCGAAATGATCTGCACTTCTCCACCCATAGGTGAAACACCAAAGGAGGAAGTTCCCGATCCGTCGTTGAGTTGCAGCTCTGCACTGGTCATGGTAAATTTGGTATCGGTAAATCCATTGGCATTGCGATACAAAGGGATGCCGTCTTCCACATAGGCTGTAGATTTAAAATCAAGTCCGCGAAAAGAGATAGCTGCCTCTCCTTTTCTGTCCGCTACCACAGAAAAAGAAACATCATTTTCAAGTCTCTCCTGTAACGTAATGCTGTTCGTTTCCAACGCTTCATTTTCGCTCAGTACAACTGTACCTGAACTTTGCGTTGTTTCCTGAATGTCTATGGGAGTAAGCGTGATGGTCTCTGCCCGGATGAAAATACTTGAACAGCACAAAAGTATCATTTTTATTTTCATCGTATCATCTATTCCATAAACTAAATTTATATTATATGATAACATATCCAATCTATCAAAATTCCATCATTTAGTCTCGTTTAGACAATTTAAGCGTTTTAGGATAATACAAACAGTGAAACATTTCACCTGCTTTGTTTTAATTTACTCTTTATCGTTTTTGCAGGAAGCACGTTCCGCTACTTCCCTGTCAAATGCTGCGATTTTCTCATCGGCAGAACGGACGATCTTCTTGTCAACCTTCAAATGTTTTTCCCCGGTCTTATTGGGATAATCGATCTGATTGAGAATATGCCTGATGGTGTTGATGCGTGCTTTTTTCTTGTCATTGGAATCGATCACCGTCCAGGGTGCATGCTCTGTGTCCGAAGCCATGAACATGGAATATTCCGCTACGGTATAACTCTCCCACAGTGTTTGAGAATACTGATCGGTAGGAGAGATTTTGTATTTTTTGAGCGGATTGCTTGCCCGTTCTTTAAAGCGTTTTGCTTCCTCTTCTTTGGTGACAGAAAAATAAAGTTTGATCAGGATGATCCCGCTGTCAATCAGCATTTTTTCCAGAAAAGGGACCGCATGCAGGAATTCCTGATGCTGATCCTGTGTACAAAAGCCCAGGACCGGTTCTACCCCACCACGATTGTACCAGCTCCTGTCAAAAAGTACGATCTCACCTCCGCTGGGAAGATGGGGAATATAGCGCTGAAAATACCACTGTGTTTTTTCGGTATCAGAGGGTTTGTTCAGGGCAACTACTCTTGCACCACGGGGATTGAGATGCTCCGTCACACGTTTGATGGTACCACCCTTTCCTGCCGCGTCACGCCCTTCAAAGATCATCAATATTTTTAATCCCTTCTCTTTGACATGTTTTTGAAATTTAAGCAGCTCAATCTGAAGTATTTCAAGTTCTTCTTCGTATTGCAGCACTTCTTCTTTTACCCAGATTGGTATACGCCTCTTTTTCCTCTTGCCCTCACGGCGCTCTTCTTCTTCGAAGCGCTTGATACATGCCTTTTTTCTTTTTTTGCTCTCCCTTTTAAGGCTGCCACTCTCTTGTTTTTCCGTTTCAATAATATCCCGCTTCGTTCCCATTTTCTACCACCTTCATCAAAATATTTATCATATCTGACACTATTGTAACATGATATTTAGCACTTGTCTATCTAGGTTTCCTTCTCATACAGCTGCTGCTCTTTCTTCCACTGTTTAGCTAAAAGTCGGTTCATGTGGTAAATATTGTAGAAAGTATTGACCAGTGTGGTCTCTATTTTTACGATCTCAAGGTAACTTTCACCTGCCCCTACCAGACGTTCAGATTTTCTCTTCATGAATTTATCGAGAAGGTCTTTATACGGCTTTTTCATTTCCAGTATCTCTTCAAAAGCAGCATAATCATGCTCTTTCAGTCCTTTTTTTGTAAGACTCAGTGCATGCATTGTCTTATCCATAACCAGTCGTATGTATGTTTGTGTTGTTTCACTTGGCCGATACCCTATCTCTATAGCTTTCTTCACGACCTCCCGTATCTCGGTATGAAGCGTATAGGCGATCGCTTCTATCATCGTATTGGTGCTCATCAGGTTTTGATGGGTCAGACTGTCTCTTTGCGTCAGGGAAAGCTGACGGATCTTGCCTAAGTAGATCAGATTGGCATTTTCAAGAATACGTACATTCTGATACAGGGTATGCAGTTTATCCCCTGGAGGTGCATATCCTCCCTGGCTTGCTGCACGTAAAATGGTAACGATCTCTTCGATCAATTCTATGGAACGTACAGATTCAAAACGGACATTATCAAAGGCTGTAGAGGGCACTTCAAGGGCAGATTCATTGAGGTATTTCGGGGTGATCATCCCCTCTTTTTTCTTCACCTTTTCAGGCACAATTTTTATAGCTGCTTTGGCAAACAGAGGAGTGAACAGAATAAAGAGAAAGACATTGGCAATGTTAAAAAAGGTATTACCGTTGGCGATCTGCCGGGGCACTTCATAAGCCATTTTATCCACTCCCTGTAAACCCTGTGCAACAGGCGATATGGCCATGGAGATATCTGCAAGGTAAGCGATGAAAGGAAGCCATACCAAGACACCAAGTACATTAAAAAGCACATGTACAACAGCGGTTCTGACCGCTTCAACCGGTTTTCCCAAAGAGGCAAGCAATGCAGTGACACAGGTACCTATATTGGCACCGAGTGCCAGTGCCAGCCCTGCAGGCAGGGAGAGCAGACCTTCCGATGCCAGGGCAATGGATATCCCCACAGTCGCAGCGGAAGACTGTACGATCCCCGTAAAAACTGCCCCCGCAAGAATGCCGAGTATGGGAGTTTGCATCTGTTCCAGAAAACTTATGAAAGGTTCATAGCTGCGCAGGGGAGCCATAGCTTCAGACATCACACCCATACCAAAAAAGACCAGACCGATCCCCATCAGCATCATACCGTAATAGCGGATCTTGTCCTGTTTGGCAGTAAAGGTCATGAAAAACCCTATGGCAACTGGAAGCAACGCATACTTGGTGATATTGAATGCCAGGAGTTGCGCCGTGACAGTACTCCCGATATTTGCACCCATAATGACCGCAACGGACTGTTGCAGGGTCATGATCTCCACGGTAACAAATCCTATGACCAGAACAGTAGTGACAGAAGAGGAGTTGAGTATACCGGTAACCAGTGCACCTGTGATGACGCCCATCACACGATTGGTCGTCAGTTTTTTCAAAATATTCTTCAGGGCATCACCGACAGCCATTTTCAAACCGTCCGTAAGCTGATCGAGACCCGCAAGAAAAAGTGCCAAGCCGCCAAACAGCCCCATACCACTCTCAAACCAGTCCACGGTAGGCGGCAGTGCTTCCTTTGTGGCATAAAGATAGGTCATCATGACAAAAGCAAGCATGAACAAAACGATCATCTGGCGTCTGAGCAAAGTATTGTACGAAGAAGCAGCGACCATCTTAAAATCCTTTATGACACCCTCTATGTGGACATTGTAGCATAAGTTGAATAGTGCTTGTCTATGCACAAACATTTCGATAGGGATTGAGATAGCGTACGTACAAAAATACTCTATTGAAAATTTCTCAAAATTCGTTGTATTAGTAATTAAATTGAATTGTATAAAGTTGATGGCCGGGAGAGGGGGATTCGAACCCCCGGAGGTATTACCCTCACCGGTTTTCAAGACCGGCACATTCGACCACTCTGACATCTCCCGACGTTTTGAAGAATAGAATATTATCTAAAGATAGATAAAATCTAGTTGATAATGGTGGAGGAGCTAACCAGACTCGAACTGGTGAATAGCAGATTTGCAATCTACGGCCTTACCAACTTGGCGATAGCTCCAAAAGTGACAGACTATCAAGTAAATAAACATAGCTTTAGCTACTTGATAGTCTTATCGGTGGTGCCCGAGGCCGGACTTGAACCGGCACGGTCGCAATGACCGGGGGATTTTAAGTCCCCTGTGTCTACCAATTCCACCACTCGGGCATAATAGGCACCACTTATATATTGAAATGTAAAATCTTCATACCTATAAAATTCAATGATTTTAAAAAGATACTGTTTATGGAGCGGGCGAACGGGTTCGAACCGTCGACCCCAACCTTGGCAAGGTTATGCTCTACCGCTGAGCTACGCCCGCAAATCCATACCGCTTTTAAGATTTAGCTTAAAATTGGAGTGCGATTATAGCCTAAAAAGTTTTGAATGTAAAGAGAAAACAGAGGTTTTTTGATATAATCCACTAAATATTAAAATAATAAAGGCTTTTCCATGAGAAGTGACGAAATAAAACTGGGGTTTTCCAGAGCTCCACACAGATCTTTACTGCGTGCAACGGGTGTAAAAGATGAGGATTTTAAAAAACCGTTCATTGGTGTAGCAAACTCTTTCATTGAGATCATTCCGGGACACTTTTTTCTGAACAAAGTATCTGAAGTTATCAAAGAAGAGATACGTGCAAACGGATGTGTCCCTTTTGAATTCAATACCATTGGAGTAGATGACGGTATCGCTATGGGTCATGACGGTATGCTCTACTCTCTGCCAAGCCGTGAGATCATCGCAAACTCCATAGAAACCGTGATGAATGCACATAAACTTGATGCAATGATCGCCATCCCAAACTGTGACAAGATCGTTCCGGGGATGATCATGGGAGCTTTACGTGTAGATGTACCAACTGTCTTTGTTTCCGGCGGTCCTATGGCTGCAGGGCATATGGAAGATGGTACCCCAATTGATCTTGCAACTGTTTTTGAAGGTGTTGGGGAGTTTGAAGCAGGAGAGATCACAGAAGAGAAACTTACAGAAATGGAGTGTAATGCCTGTCCAAGCGGTGGATCATGTTCCGGAATGTTTACCGCAAACTCTATGAATACACTCATGGAGGCAATGGGAATCGCTCTGCCTGGTAACGGTACCATTCTTGCACTTACACCTGAGAGAACAGAACTTTACAAAAAAGCAGCAAAACGCATTTGTGAAATTGCAAAAATGGAAGCATCGGAGCGTGAAAAATACAGAACAAGAAACATCCTCAATGAAAATGCCGTACGTAATGCCTTTGCTGTCGATATGGCTATGGGCGGTTCTTCGAATACGGTACTGCATATGCTTGCCATTGCAAAAGAGGCTGAAGTGGCCTTTAACCTAAAAGATATTAATGCCATTTCCAAAAGAGTTTCCCATATTGCAAAGATCTCTCCATCATTAACCACTGTACATATGGAAGATATCAACACGGCCGGTGGCGTAAATGCTGTGATGCATGAGATGATGAAGCGCGGAGATGATATCCTGCTTGACAATTTATCTGTTTCCGGAGAAACATTGTATGAAAAAGTCAAAGATGCAAAGATCCTCGACACGAACATCATCCACACCATTGACAATCCTTACTCAGAGGTCGGTGGACTTGCGATCTTATATGGTAACCTTGCAGAACAGGGTGCTGTGATCAAAACTGCAGGAATCACAGGAGACAGGGTCTTTACAGGAACAGCGGTATGTTTCAACTCTCAGGATGAAGCAATTGAAGGTATCCTTCACGGAAAAGTGAAAGCAGGAAATGTGGTTGTCATCCGTTACGAAGGTCCAAAAGGCGGACCTGGTATGCAAGAGATGTTGAGTCCTACCAGTCTTATTATGGGAATGGGCCTTGGTGATTCTGTGGCACTTATTACAGATGGTAGATTTTCAGGAGCAACCAGAGGTGCAAGCATAGGGCATGTAAGTCCTGAAGCTGCTGAAGGCGGTCTTATAGGCCTACTTGAAGATGGAGATGAGATACACATCGATGTAGATCAATACATCTTACAGGCCAACCTCAGCGATGAAGTCATAGCAGAAAGAAGAGCGCACTTTACACCTCTTGTAAAGCCATTGAAAAGCAAATGGTTGAGACAATACAGAGCGCTGGTAACCAATGCCAGTGCAGGAGCTGTGCTAGAGGCAGAATAGGGAGAGAATTAAAAAAGGGTTGAGAGGAAAACTATCGTATCATCAAGTTAAATCTTGATGTTAGTTTTCCCATAAGTGTCACCTTCAAAGGCAATAATGTAATATCAGTCAAACTATTATTCTCTGCAACCGAGAGAGTATGTGTACTCAGGATAACACTTTGTCTCTCATACACTTCACCGCAGCTTGCACACTGCTTCCATTCTCCGTTCAAAATGATATTTGTATTGTTACATTTTCTACACATTTTCATAATATTACCTCTACCCTATTATGATGGACGTCTTGCACCCTTATAGCGCTGTGCATAAAACCTACTTAAACTTGATACAACCACTTTCTTTTTAGCAGAACTTGCATGGATAAACTTGTTATTCCCAAGATAGATACCTACATGATTCACATAACCTTTACGTCTTTTAGACGTATCAAAGAAGATAAGATCACCTTTTTTAAGGTCTTTTCTTTTTACATATTTACCATGTTTTGACTGCATGATAGACGTTCTTGGAATAGCGATCCCGTTCTTTCTATAGACATATTTGGTAAAGCTGGAACAGTCATAGGTATTTTTGGTACCGCTTGCTCCCCATACATATCTTTTCCCAAGTTTCTTTTTTGCTATCTTTTCAATTCTTCTACATTTGTCTGTAGATTTTTTTGAACCACTGAAGAAAATATCATTTACTGTAAATTTACTTTTCTTTTTCTTTGTTGATATTTTTGTTCCCAATTTGACCGTATCTAAATTAGAAAGAGATCTTGCTAACTTTTTATTTGATGATTTTGTATTCGTTTTTACTATTCTATAACTTGTTTTAGGAACTTTTACCACACGCCCGGACTTTAATACTGCACCCTTTTTCAAACCATTGGCTTTTCTTATCTTTGCTACTGTCGTATGATTTTTTCTTGCAATACTTGAAAGAGTGTCCCCTCTTTTTATGCGGTATTTCGCTAAAGTAGTCGTTGTCTTCCTAGTATTTCTTTTGACTGTTTTTTTCTTTTTCTTTGAAGAAGAAACATGTTTGGGAACCTTGATGACTTTCCCCATTTTAAGGGTTTGACCTTTTTTCATCCCGTTTGCTTTTCGTATTTTTGTTACCGTTGTGTTATTCTTATGGGCTATTCTATAAAGAGAGTCACCGCTCTTAACCTTATATTTAACCGTTTGTGTAGCAGCTTGCGTTGTCACTGCAGCGAGGGAGAAAGTAAGTAGTAGGGTATAAAGTTTCTTCAATTAATGCTCCTTGGAAGTAATAAATCAAAATAGTATAGGTAATGTTAAGGTAATAGAATTTAATTATAATTCCATTAGCATTGACTTATAATCTATACTAAAAAATATGTGTAATTGTAACGGCTATTGATTAATAAAAAATAAACATAAATTTAAATTTGTCTTAAATCACATATGTCCGTAAAAGAGAAGAAAATAATTTTAAATGCAGTAATTCACATATAAATATTGGCAACCTGGCAATCTTTTTAAGACCCATGGCTTTCTGTCCCTACTTCGCAGTAGGTTTAGCTTTTTCAACATCTTTATAAAGTATGTTATCAGAATCAACTTTAAAATAAAATAAAACCAGATTATAAGTCAATATAAATATTAACCCTTGTTTAATGTCTCCACAATGTGGTCGGCCACACGAAAGGCATTGGCGTAAATGGTCCAGGTATAGGCCACTGAGCCTCCTGTGGGCATAAAGCTCGCATCGGCAACAAAGAGGTTCTTGACATCATGGGAGCGGCAGTATTTGTTCAGTACAGAAGTTTTAGGATCGTTACCAAAACGACACCCCCCGGCAACAAGATTCTGGGGAGGAGAAGAAGAGACACCGCTGTAAATATTTTTTGCACCCATCTCTTCAAGTACTTTTTCACACTTCTTTGCAATATATTTTCCGACCTTGACATCCTGTGGATGCCCTTCAACACGCAGTTTGCCTACAGGCATGCCATATTTGTCTTTATGGTCAGGATCCAAAGAGACAAAGCAGTCATCGTTGGGGAGCCAGTCATTAAAAATTTCAAAACGTATACTTTTCTGCTCATTAAAGCGCTTGACAAGACGATCCCCCAAAGCCTTACCCCAAACCATTGTGCCATTCTCATAGCCATTTTTACGTGCCCGTGTGATGATATTCTGATGTTCGAACATAAACTCTACAGAGCCACCTTTAAATTTGCCATCCCACCAGTGGTCTATGAAATACCAGTCAAGTATTGAACGGTTGACAAAAAGTCCGGTGGTCATCAGGTCTTCAAACTTGATATGCTTGAGGCTCTCTTTGTGCAGTTCTCCCTGACCTGAACCTCCTCCGGAGAAGAGCAGGTTTTTTCCAAGTTCTCCGGAACTGTTTCCCAGTCCGTCAGGATGATACTCGCTGGCAGAGTTGAGCAGAAGCCTGGCACTCTCATGTGCCTGTGCCGCTACCACAAAGATCTTCCCTTTGATATGTTTCTCTTTACCCGTGATCGTGTCAACCACTGCGGCATGGTCCACTGCTTCTTTTTTATCCGTATGTAAGGATTTGACATAGGTATTGCTCATCAGGGTAAGGTTACCGGTGGCAAGCGCCGGTTTCAAAAGCGCTTCTCTCGAAGATCCTTTCGCTCCGGAACTACAGCCGTAAGACCCGCAGAGATTTGAATAATAACAGGCATCACGTCCCGGTTTGTCTTTGGAGAGCACTGCTCTAGGTGTGACAAGAGATGCAATATCAAGTGCCCTGCAGCTTTTGTCCAGCAGTTTGACCACGGCATTCTCTTTTGTCGGAGGCTGGGTGAAATTCGCCGTACTGCGGTAGGGTTCAAAAGGGTGTTTTTCATAATGCCCGGAGATCCCCACCAACTCTTCTGCCAGGGTATAGTAGGGTTCCATATCGGCATAAGAGATGGGCCAGTCGACCACATTGGCACCTTTGATCTCTCCATACTTGCTTTTAAGTCTGAAATCATCAGGATGCAAACGGTGCAGCATACCGGACATAAAGTTGGACGATCCCCCGACGATATTACCATTCCAGAAACTCCAGCCGGATTCATAGGTAGGGATCGCTACCCACTCTCCGTCTACCTTCTCCTCTATGGTATGATACTCATCCCAAAGGTTAGGAGTCACCAGATCCCTGCGACAATATGCTAACTCATCTTTGGAGAACTCCTTACGTGTAATGAGCCGCCCTTTTTCCAGGACCGCTACCTTATAGCCTGCTTTACATAACGTATAGGCTACTGCCCCGCCGCTTGCCCCTGAGCCAATAATGACCACATCATAAATACTCATAATGCTATATACCTCGTTTTGGGCCTCGGGGAAGCCACATAGGCTTGCAGCGCTTTCCAACCGCCCTCTTTGATATTTGAACCATAGATGGGGTCACAAAATATTCCTTCCATGGTCAGGGTCATGATACGGGAGAGCCAGTTACTTCCGTAATTGGTCTCTTCATAGGCACGCAAGGCTTTTTCTTTATCGCTACTTGAGAGCAGCGCAAATCGTCCTTCTGTCCTTTCATCAAGCTCTTTGGCCCCTTCTATAACAAATTCACATATATCTCTATCATAACTTTTATGAGCAACGGTTTCATACAGGAACTGTGTCGCCTGCATGGATATTGCGGAAGGTATTTGACTTCCTTCGGGGAAAAGATGTTCCTGTACTGCAGCGATAGTAGGCTCCACGGATTTAAAAGATCTTTCAAATGTGCTTACTGCTTTGGCCTCTATGTAAGGGGAGAGTCCAAGCAGTGAGCCCAATACAAGAAATTGTCTACGTTTTATCATGCCGATCCATACCTTTCTTAATTATTGATAGTATCATAGTCTCTCTTTGTGCACTTAAAGTGCACTCCTGAAAAACATGCACATAGAAATCATACTACACAGTTGTTACACATACATCATATTATACTCACTCTGTCAAAATAAATATTAGGAGACAAAATGAAAAAGTTAATTTTTAGTGCATTGTTAGGGTTGGCAATGGTCGCGTTTACAGGATGTACCTCAGGCAATGATGCGGAAGCAGGAGCCAAGTGTAACGGGGCAAAGAAATGTGACAGTGCAAAAAAATGTGCTGCAGGAAAATGTGCTGCAGGAAAATGTGATACAGGAAAAACTGCAAAAAAATGTGATGCCAGTGGAAAATGCGGTAAATAATACTTCATTTCCCCTCCACTCTTCTATCCCATAAAGATCTTTCCTATGGGATACACTTATCTTATACTCTTCCCACTCAACTATTTTAAATACCCTATAAAAAAATGGATCTTCTCTATGCTTCCCTTTTAAATAAGTTTCTTATTTTTTCCAATACACGCACACTACACATCTTTCATACTATACTTGCAGAGTAACAACTAAAGAAATATAGTAAATGAAAGGTGCTACAATGTTAAAAACAATATACCCTGTCACAAAAAACATACTCAGTCATGGACAAAGTGTTTCTCTATTCCTCGCCAGACTTGGTGTTGCCTATGGATTTTATGAACCGGCCATGACCAAATGGACAGACATCAATAGTGTTGCCGAGTGGTTCGGTTCGATCGGGATCCCATTTCCTACACTTAATGCATATATGGCAGCAAGTACAGAGATCTTGGGTGTAGTCCTTTTAACATTAGGTCTTTTTACAAGACTTATCTCTATCCCCCTTATCATCATAATGATCGTTGCGATCACCACTGTACATCTGAGCAATGGTTTTTCTGCAGGGAATAATGGTTTTGAGATCCCCGTTTACTATATGTTGTTTTTAGCCATCTTTGCTTCCATGGGAGCCGGAAAACTCAGTTTGGATCACCTTCTTTTTGGTGACGAACAATAACATAAAGGATCAAAAATGAAAAAATTACTTGTATTACTAAGCGCATTGGCACTCACATTCACACTGGCAACAGCAGAGGGAAAATGTGGTAAAGGAAAATGCGGAGACAGTAATAATACTATAAAAAAATGTGACAGTGGCAAAAAAATAACCAAATGCAATGGTGACAAAAAAGCAAAAAAATGTGCTGCAGGAAAATGTGCTGCAGGAAAATGTGACAGTGGTAAAAAATAGGCTCGAAAAACAAAATAATGTGGATAATCTACCCATAAACCCTCTTCTTTAACTGCTCCACCCTTCACGGGTGGGTTTTTTACCTTTCATTTATAAATCATTGTATAATGTATCCATCAATCAAAAAGGATACCTATGCGATACCTACTTATGTCATTTATTTTGCTCTTCTCCTTATCCGGATGCCAAGATAAAGAACAGCAAAACACAGAAGTGCAGACTGCACATGATGCCAAGATAGCACAACAGGCAAGAGCAGAAGCGCTTGCAGAATTTGAAGCAGAAAAAAAAGAGCAACTGGCACAAGTACAGGCTACAGAAGCCAAGATCAAAGCCTTAAAAGTCCAAGCAACGACAAAGACCCAAACAGAAAAAGACAAGCTTTCCGAAATGGGTGTCAAAATGGATAATGATGTCATTACCATAGATACAAACAAAACAAAAAACTTCCTCAAAGACTTTAGTAAAAAAATGGAAAAGAAAATGAAAAAGATCAGTAAAGATCTGGACAAGGGTATCATCGAATCAAAAGAAGCCGGTGTCGATATCAATAACGGACATATTAACATAGACCTCAACAAAACCCAGGATCTTTTTGAAAGCTGGAGCAAAAAAATACAGGTCTTTGTAAATGAATTTGATGATGTAGCAAAAAATTTAGACAAAAATAACACAGACAAAACAAAGGAAAACAATGCAGCAAATTGATATGAACTCAGATGAATTTCAAGCTCAACTGGAAAAGACATGGTCTTTTGTAGAAAAGGTCAATAAACAATTCGGCTGGGTACAAAACCCGAACGATGAAGTCAACGAGGGTGTAGCGATGGGTCTCGCCCGCAATAAACTCATCTATGGAAAACAGTTCTGTCCATGTTTCATGGTCATAGGGGAAACAAAAGAGGAACAAAAAGCAGCAGACAACCGTATCTGTCCCTGTAAACCTGCCATAGAAAAAGAGATCCCTGAAGATGGTCTGTGTCACTGTGGTATCTTCTGTACAGCAGAATATGCAGCTGCACAAGCACAGCATGATGAAATAGAAGAGATTGTACATGAACACTCCAGAGGATTGACTAAAGAGCAGGCAGAAGCACTTCTGAAAGAAGAGCAACTTGACGGAGATGAACTAGAAGCACTTCTGGAAGCCAGAACTCTTAAAATGATCGATTTTACCCTCCTGGATGTACGTGAATTCATGGAGTTCCAAATGGGACATATCGTAGGAACAGATGCTTTAGTACCTACTTCACAATTCTATGCCAAAGTAGAAGAGCACAACGACAAAAAACAGACACCCGTTATCGTCTATTGTCACACAGGAAGCAGAAGCTTTCAAGTGCAACACGCTATGAAAGGTCTGGGATTCGAGCATGTTTGTAACCTAAGACCAGGGATCATCAGCTTTGCCGGAGAAACACAGAGAGGCTAGTGCTTCATTGTAGGGTGGATTTATCCACCGTCAAAAAGAAATTATACTTGTTACAAAAGGTGGGTAAACCCACCCTACGCATAAAAATACAGTTATTTTACCTATAAAAATTTCATAAAAAAAGAGTGAAGAAAAGTTCAAGCCAAATACAAATCAATAATAAAATTTAGGGAAAATAATTAAAGGGGATGAAGGGCAAAAGCCCTTCAAAAGATAGATCAAAAAGAACTATTTGGCAAGTGCTGCTTTGGAAGCATCAGCTACTTTAGTGAACGATTCAGGAGCATTCATCGCCATATCAGCAAGAATTTTTCTGTCAAGTTCAATATTTGCAAGTTTAAGACCATGCATGAATGTTGAATAGTTCATGCCATTCAATCTAGTCGCCGCATTGATACGAACGATCCAGAGTCTTCTGAAATCTCTTTTCTTTTGTCTTCTGTCTCTGTAAGCATATACTAATGAACGCTCGAGTTGCTCTTTCGCTTTTCTGAAGTGTTTTCTTCTACCGCTGTAGAACCCTCTCGCCTGTTTTAATAGTTTTCTGTGTCTTCTGGATCTTACGACACCTGTTTTTACTCTCATGGTTATCCTTTACCTTATACTTGTACTGCAACTTTTAAAAAGCCAGTTTTAGTAGGTGTTAAGCATTCTCTCTGCTTAATCTTGCCCCTGATCGGGGGATGATATCTTTCGAAAAAATTAACTAAAATTAGTTAATCATCTCTTTAATGTTTTTTGCATCCGCTTTATCAACATGTTTAGGACTTCTCATTTGTCTATGGTGTTTACCATCTACTTTTGTAAGAATGTGACTTCTATATGCAGTCCCTCTTTTGATCTTGCCGCTTTTTTTAACTTTAAAACGCTTCACTGCGCCTTTGACACTTTTCATTTTTGGCATATGCTTACTCCCTTAAAATATTTTTTAATTAGACAGGACGCCATTTGAACAAAGTCCTAATGACTACTAACCCTATCGGCATAAAATGGGACGGTATTATACCCAAACTATCTGAAACTTTAAGCAGAAGTTATTGTTTGTCCCGTACACAGCGAATATGACGCTCATAGGTCTTGTAATTGATGTACTCGTAGCCTCTCTTAAAGTTCATCATCCATGCGAACTCTTCATTTGACTCATCTGTAGAAGAAGACCAGTAGTATCCGGAAGCACCAACATTTTCAAACCCTTTTTTCATGCCTCCATCACGTGGTTTTGTATTGAGTATCTGTATGAGTTCTTTAATGTTTGGAAGTCTCCAGTCATCATACCCTGCTAAACGTAATTGACTACAAAAAGCCACTGCTCCTTTCCAGTCTTTTTTTGTATATTTTGCTGCACTGTTATCCTGCCACATCAGTCCTGTTTTACTATCGGTAAACACATCAGATGCCAAGGACAAACTAACACTTAGCATGATCAAAAGAATTACTCTCATAATATCCCTCCAGCTTTTTGTATAGAAAGAAGTATACTCTTTTAGCCATTAATTTATTATACCTTTGTTCACAAGTACCATAACACTTGGCTTCACAACTCCTTTAATCCGAATTATGATAAAATCTTTAGCAATAAAACATGAGGCATCTTTGTGGACAAAATCACCGAAATACTTTCTCAAAAGAAGAGACTTCTCACTGAAGTTTATTTTGATCTGCAGCTTCATTTTGAAGAAAAGTATGGTAAAGATGCCCTTGTTCTTATGGAGATAGGCACATTTTTTGAAGTCTATGAAGTGAATAATGATGAAATGAAAGTGGGTAAAGCTAAAGAAATAGCTGAACTGCTTAACATCCAGCTTACACGTAAAAGTAAAGCTATTTTAGAGAACAATATCTCCAACCCTTTGCTTGCAGGCGTGCCTGCTGTTTCACTGGACCGTTATCTCTCCCGACTCATTGGCACCAAAAAATATACGATCATTGTCGTGAAACAAAAAGGCGAAATGCCCAACATTAAACGCTATGTCTCAAACATCATCTCTCCGGGTACGAACTTTGAATACCTCAGCGAACCCTGTGAAAACAATATCGTCTCCCTGCTTATCGATGAAAATTCCGGTATCTATTCTGTGGGTTATGCTGCGATAGACGTGAGTACAGGCAAGACCATCTGTAATGAAATACATTCAACACGTGATGACAAAACTTACGCACTGGATGAAGCTTTCAACCTTTTACAGACCTACAGTACTTCAGAAGTCATCATCACACTTGACAGCAAAGAGATTGACAAAGAGTGGATCGTGCATTATCTGGAACTTGAATCCCTGCATTACTCTCTCAATACCAAACGCTTTAAAATACAGTTCCAGAATGAACTCTTCACCAGAGTCTTTAACATCAACTCTTTTCTCTCAAGCATCGAATTTCTTGACCTTGAACGCCATCCGTATACCACAGAATCTCTGGCAGTGCTCATAGACTTTATCATAGAACATGATGAGAGTATCATCGAAAAGATGAATAAACCGCAGTTTTTGGGGAACAATCGATATATGTACGTCGGGAACAATGCCATGGAACAACTCTCCGTCATCTCCCGTGACCCTTCTGACATTACGCTGCTTGACCTCGTAGACAAGACCTCTACAGCTTTTGGGAAACGTCTCCTCAAAGAGCGTTTGCTCAACCCTATCTGTGACAAAGCACTGCTTGAAAAACGCTATAACCTGACCGAACTTCTCCTGCCGAATATCAATCGTTTTGAAACCCACTTAAAACAGATCTATGACCTTGAACGTATCACCAGACGGATCAAACTGCGCAAACTGCATCCTGTGGAGCTTACCTATATTTCTATGTCTCTGGAAGCTATTTTGAAACTTCTTGAAGATGCCAAGAATGATGGTCTGGAGATAGAAGAGACCCTCTATGACGAAACCCAGGAAATGCTCAAAGTTTTAAATGATACTTTTGAACTGGATATTTGCGCAAGGTTTCGCATAGAGCAGATCAATGACAATCTCTTTAAAGACGGTGTTTACCCTGCAATTGACTCAATTGTCAAAACGCAGAAAAAAGAGGTGGACAAGATGGAAGATGTTGCCGCACATGTGGAAGCACTCTTTACAAAAGACAAACTCTTCCCGGGGACAACACGCTATACAACAGTGACCTATCTGGAGAGTGAAGGTTATTTTTTAAACCTTACCAAGAACAGGTTTACACTCATAGAGAAGACACTGAAAGACTCTTTTGTCACCATTGACAAGCAGCATCATTTTTTTAAGGATTTTCAGTACAAGTACCTGAAAAATGCAGTGAAAGTGCAGGCTCCGCTCTTTGAAGAGATCACAAGAAAGTATGAAACCTCACAGATCAAACTCGTCTCGCTTGTGAAACAGCGCTATATTGAGAGTCTTGATCTGCTTGAGAACAGGTTTTCTTTGC
>Ga0209013_10001092_pt1 | contig 25013 bp, 19 predicted proteins | sample Cruoilmetagenom2_FD_187291 | JGI IMG/M metagenome (GOLD analysis project Ga0209013, IMG submission 187291) | Oil polluted marine microbial communities from Coal Oil Point, Santa Barbara, California, USA - Sample 2 (SPAdes) (version 2) | ecosystem: Environmental > Aquatic > Marine > Oil seeps ... | reverse complement strand
GAGAACGACTCGGACGTACATGCGGTCTGCAGCCTCGTCTACGCCAAGCAGAGTTTCGGCAAGGTGCGATGGGTGCTGGCGGTCCCAGAGGCGTCCGACATCCGATCGGTCGCCGACCTCGAGGGGAAGGTCCTGGCCACCGAGCTGGTCGGCGTGACCAAGCGCTGGCTGGCCGAGCATGGCGTGCATGCCAAGGTGGAGTTCAGCTGGGGCGCGACTGAGGCGAAGCTGCCCCAACTCGCCGACGCCATCGTCGAGGTCACTGAAACAGGCTCGTCGTTGCGCGCCAACAAGCTGCGCATCGTCGAGACCGTGCTCGAGTCGTCGACGCAGTTCATCGTGAACAACGATGCCTGGAAGGACTCCGTCAAGCGCTCCCGGATCGAAGACATGGTGATGCTCCTGCAAGGCGCCATCGCAGCGCTCGACCTCAACCATGTCGTCGTGACCTCGGTCGACCGGGACGATCTAAAGGACGGCGGCGCCACGCATTTCGCCAAGACCATCACCGCGATCCGTCACGCCGCGCCGAACACCACGGTGGAGGTCTTGACGCCGGACTTTATGCGGAAGGACGGCGCGCTTGAGATCGTCATCGCCGCTGCGCCCGATGTGTTCAATCACAACGTCGAGACGGTGCCGTCGCTTTACCGGCGCATTCGCCCCGGCGCGGACTACCGCCATTCGCTCGCACTTCTGAGGCGAGCCAAGACGCAGGACCCAAGCGCTTTCACCAAGTCGGGGATCATGGTGGGTCTCGGCGAGACCGACGCGGAGATCGAAGGCGTGATGGACGACTTGCGCGCAGTGGACGTCGATTTTCTCACCATCGGCCAATATCTTCAGCCAACGCGCAAGCACGCGGCCATCGACCGCTTTGTCACGCCGGAGATGTTCGGCTCGTATCGGCGCCTTGCCGAAGACAAAGGATTCTTGCTTGTGGCGTCGAGCCCGCTGACGCGATCCTCCTATCACGCCGCCGAAGATTTCGAGCGGCTCAAGGATGCCCGCCAAGCCGCATTGAGCGCCTAGGCGAGAACCACCGCTCCATCATGCACGTCTACGAAGTCAAACACCCTGTGGCACACTCCGCGGACGACATGTATGCGCTCGTCGCAAGCGTCGAGACATACCCGCAATTCCTACCGCTGGTCGAAGCGCTTCAAGTCACGCGGCGAGAGCAGGACGGCGACAAGCCCGTGCTCATCGCCACAATGCAAGTCGGCTACAAGCTGATCCGCGAGAGCTTCACGACGAAGGTGACGCTCAATGCGGAGACCCGCGAGATCTTGGTCGAGTATCTCGATGGTCCGTTCTCGCACCTGGAGAACCGCTGGCGATTTCTGCCTCGCACCGACGGCAGCTCCGAGATCGACTTCTACATCGCCTACAGCTTTCGCTCGCGCATGTTCGAGCACGTGGTCGGCGGGTTGTTTGACAAAGCTGTCAGGAAATACACCGACGCGTTCGAGACACACGCCGACGCCGTCTATGGGCGCAAAGACGTTATGGTTGCGTCAAAAGAGGGCACCCAGCAGAGCTAGCGCCTTTTCCACGCTGCGCCGCCGGATTTCGTCCCGGCCCACATCACCGAACAGAACGCGCTCATGATGCATGGGGCCGTCGGGACGGCCTGCCGCAAAGTGCACGAGACCCACGGGTTTCTCGGGCGTCCCTCCGCTCGGTCCCGCGATCCCGGTGACAGCAACAGCCAAGCTCGCATTGCTGTGTGTCAGCGCACCGCCCGCCATAGCTCGCGCCACCTCCTCGCTGACGGCACCATGTTTCTCGATCAGCCAATAGGGGACGCCCAGCATCTCGCTCTTCGACGTATTGGAGTAGGTGACGAAGCCACGATCGAACACGTCCGAAGATCCCGGGACCGCAGTGAGTGCCGCGGCGACAAGCCCGCCGGTGCAAGATTCCGCGGTGGCGATAAATTCGCCATTGGCCCGCGCTGCGTCGAGCAGCGCGGCAGCCTGCGCGACCAGATCCTTGTCGATCTCGCTCACGGCAACCGCACCGTCGCCGTCGCCATCGCAGCGATGCCTTCGTTTCGGCCGACGAAGCCAAGGCCCTCATTCGTCGTCGCTTTGATGCTCACCTGCGAAACGTCAGTTCCAACAATTTCAGCGATACGGGTCCGCATCTTGTCCCGATGGGATCCGATGCGCGGCGCCTCGCAAAGAAGCGTCACGTCCATGTGGACGATCTCGCCGCCGGCCTGCCGCACCTTGTCCGCCGCCGCTTTCAAGAAAATGTCCGACGATGCGCCACGCCAACGCTCATCCGATGGCGGGAAGTGCGTCCCGATATCCCCATCGGCAATCGTGCCGAGCAGCGCGTCGGTCAGCGCATGCAAAGCCACATCGGCATCGCTATGTCCCACGAGGCGTTTGTCATGCGGAATACTGACGCCGCATAGGATCACCGCATCGCCAGGCCCCAAAGCATGTACGTCGTAGCCGCTTGCGACCCGCACCGTGCCGGCAGCCGTCTCATTCCCGGTTCGCAACATCTCGTCAGCGATCTTGAGATCCTTCGCCGTGGTCAGCTTGCGATTATGCTCGGAGCCCTCGACCAGCGCCACATCGATGCCGGACCATTCGGCAACGGCGGCATCGTCGGTGAAGTCGAGCGTGGAGTCGCGCGCCGCGGCGCGGTGTGCATCGAGGATCGCATCGAATTTGAATCCTTGCGGGGTTTGCGCGCGCCACAGCCCAGCGCGCGCCACCGTACCGACAATGCGCCCGGCCTCACTGCGCTTCAGCGTATCGGTGACGGGCAGACAGGGTAGAGCGCCGGCATCGGTCTTAAGGCCGTCGATCACCCGTGTGATCAGCGCCGCATCGACCAAGGGCCGCGCCGCGTCGTGGATCAACACGCCGCCGGGCTGACGTTCCACCAGGGCTTCAAGCCCGGCGCGCACGCTATCCTGCCGGCGCGCACCGCCTTCGACCGGATCAAGGAGACGCCCCTCGAATGCAGCGCTCGCGGCGGCATAAAGGGCGCGATCGTCCCGGTGAATGACCACCAGAACGTCATCGACTAAGGGGTGCTCCACAAAGGCCTCAACCGTGCGGCCGAGCATCGGCACCCCGCCAATCGGGCAATATTGCTTCGGGCACTCAGCGCCGCTCGCCGCCCGGCTGCCACGCCCCGCCGCCACAATGATGCTGGCAATTTTCACCTTGAACCCCTCTGCAATCGTCAAAAATAGCAGAAACCGGCGCCGTTAAGCCCCTGAGGATAAATATTGCACTGCGGCAAAAGGAGTGTTGCTCCGTCGAAAAAACACTCGTATCTTGCCCAATAATAGATCAGTGACTACGGGTGCCCAAAATTTGCGCATCCGCGACGGGCGTGGCGAGACCGCGAGGTATATAGGCTTTGAGCCCCGTGACCAAAAAACCCGGCCCCCGGCGCAAGGAACAGACGAGGGGGGTTCCTTGCGAGGCGCTTCTCGATGGCTTGCCGCATCCGCTCCTGGTGATCGGGCAAGACCATGCCATCACCTACGTGAACACGGCCGCCGAGGACTTCTTTCAAATGAGCGCCGGCGTTTTATGCCGAAGCGCGCTTCCGGACGTCGTCGCCTTTGGCAGCCCCCTGGTCGCGCTCGTCGAGCAAGTGGAGCGCCATGGCACCACGGTCAACGAGTATGGCGTGGAACTTGGGTCGTTCCGCTTCGAAGCGCCGAAGCTCGTCGATCTCTACGGCGGTCCTGTTGGCGAGACGCCGGGCAGCGTCATGGTCATGCTCCAGCAGCGCAGCATGGCGCAGATGATCGAGCGGCAACTCACCCATCGCGGCGCCGCGCGTTCCGTGTCCGGTCTTGCCGCCGTCCTTGCGCATGAAATCAAGAACCCGCTGTCCGGCATTCGCGGAGCCGCGCAGCTCCTGGAGAGCGACGCCCCGGAAGGCGACCGGACCTTGACCCAGCTGATCTGTGCGGAATCCGATCGCATCTGCAAACTCGTCGACCGCATGGAGATCTTCGGCGACGAGCGGCCCATCCAACTGGAACCGGTCAACATCCACGACGTGCTCGACCACGTGAAGCAGGTGGCAAACACTGGCTTCGCTAGTCACATCAAGATCGTAGAGAGCTACGACCCGTCGCTGCCGCCTGTCCCCGGCAACCGAGACAAGCTCATTCAGGTCTTCCTCAATCTCGTGAAGAACGCCGCCGAGGCCATCGGCGAAGATCGGGCCGACGGCCAGATCACGCTGACCACGTCGTTCCGCCCGGGCGTGCGGCTCTCGGTTCCCGGCAGCAAGGCGCGTGTCAGTCTGCCCCTCGAAATCGCCGTCGAGGACAACGGCGGCGGAGTGTCCGGCGAACTCCTGCCGCATCTTTTCGATCCGTTTGTCTCCACCAAGCCGTCAGGCACGGGGCTCGGACTGGCCCTCGTGGCCAAGATCATTGGCGACCATGGGGGAATCATCGAATGCGACTCACACCCCCGATGCACGGTCTTTCGGGCGCTGATGCCCATGGCCGAGAAGGAAGCCAAGCAGACGATAGAAGCAACGCAGGCATAAGAAAAATGGGCAAAGGCAATATCCTCATCGCGGACGACGACGCTGCGATCCGAACAGTTCTCAACCAAGCACTGGCCCGCGCCGGCTATGCCCCGCGCGCAACCGGCAATGCCGCAACGCTGTGGCGCTGGATCAGCCAAGGGGAAGGGGACTTGGTGATCACGGACGTCGTCATGCCGGACGAGAACGCGTTCGACCTCATTCCCCGTGTTAAGAAGCTGCGGCCGGATCTGCCCATTATCGTCATGAGCGCGCAGAACACCTTCATGACCGCCATCACCGCGGCTGAACGTGGCGCCTACGAGTATCTGCCGAAACCATTCGATCTGAACGAACTCGTCTCAGTCGTCGGCCGCGCTTTATCCGAGCCGCGCAAGCGAGCTCCGCGTCTGTCCGCCGAGCCGACAGACGGCATGCCCCTCATCGGCCGGTGTCCGGCCATGCAGGAGATTTACCGAATCCTGGCGCGTCTGACCCAAACCGATCTGACGGTGATGATCACGGGCGAGTCCGGCACGGGCAAAGAGCTCGTCGCCCGCGCGCTCCATGAATACGGCAAGAGGCGCAACGGTCCGTTTGTCGCGATCAACATGGCGGCGATCCCCCGCGAGCTGATCGAGTCGGAATTGTTCGGGCACGAGAAGGGCGCCTTCACGGGCGCGCAGACACGTCACGTCGGACGCTTCGAACAAGCCGAAGGCGGTACGCTATTTCTCGACGAGATCGGCGACATGCCAATGGAAGCGCAGACGCGACTCTTACGCGTGCTGCAAGAGGGGGAGTACACCACCGTCGGCGGCCGCACCCCAATCCGCACCAATGTCCGGATCGTCGCCGCGACCAACCGTGAACTGCAGCAGCAAATCGACCAGGGTCTGTTCCGCGAGGATCTCTATTACCGGCTGAACGTCGTGCCGCTCAGGCTGCCGCCCTTGCGCGAACGTCTTGAAGATATTCCCGACCTCGTGCGCCACTTTCTCTCCATCGCGGAAAAGGAAGGGCTTCCGCCCAAGGGCTTCGAGCCCGCCGCCATCGAACGGCTCAAGCGCTACCACTGGCCGGGCAATGTGCGCGAGCTTGAGAACTTGGTGAGGCGTCTATCGGCGGTCTATGCCCAAGACATCGTCACCGACGAGATGGTGGAAAGCGAGCTGGCCACTGCCGCCCGCGCACCGTATTCCGAGAACGCCGAAACCACCGGCGACCTTTCGGAGTCCGTGGAGCATTTTCTCGCAGACTACTTCATGGGTTTCGGTCAGGACCTTCCCCCCGCTGGCCTTTACACGCGCATCTTGCGCAAAGTGGAGTTTCCGCTGATTACCGCCGCGCTTGCCGCCACCAGAGGCAACCAAATTCGCGCTGCCGATCTCCTTGGACTCAATCGCAATACGCTGCGCAAGAAGATCCGCGACCTCGGCATCAAGGTCATCCGCACGCCGAGCGCTTAGCCTGGTCAATTCGGGCGCAGGCCCCCATATCTCCTAACGGCTGAGGTTGTGGCTGGCATGTCGCCAAAGCGCCACATTGTGATTTTATTGCACCACAGCTGAGGCGGACGCGCCACGCGGCAAGTCCCGGTGCGCCCGGGTTTGCCTGCAGGAGACCCAGGGGAAAACGGTTGAGCAGCGTCTTCCAAACCTCTACGGAACAACAGAAAAACAAGGCACCTTTGCGCCCGCCATCTGCCGGTGGCCCGCAAGAAGGCCCAAGCGGCCGCCGCCGCCTGCGTTTCACGCTCGGCCTGATCATCATGGTCCTGGCGTTGTGCTCAGGCCTCGCGACCTATCTCATCCTCACCGGTCTGACCCCCATCCTGCCCACCCAAACGGTGGTCGTTGGGGTGCTGCTCATCAACTCGCTCCTCGTCCTTGCCATGCTGGCGCTCATCGCCTGGCAGGTCGCTGGGCTATGGATCGCCAGACGCCGCCACGTGGCCGGCGCGCAACTTCACATTCGCATTGTCAGCCTGTTCAGCGTGATCGCCATCGTGCCGGCGATCCTCCTTGCCGTCTTCGCCAGCGTGTCGCTCGACCGCGGCCTCGATCACTGGTTCTCATCACGCACCAAATCGATCATCAAGAACTCGATCGACGTCGCCACGGCTTACTTGCAAGAGCACGGACAGGTGATCCGCGCCGATGCACTCGGTATGGCGCAGGACATCGATGAGGCCGTGGAACTCGTCAAGGCGCGCCCGCAAGGCTTCGGCAATTTCCTCAAGGCCCAAGCCGCCATTCGATCGCTTCCGGGCGCCTTTATGATCGACGAGAAAGGCAAGGTGCTCGCGACCGCTGCGTCGGTCCCCGATTTCAAATACCGGGCACCGCCGGAAGAGGCCATGGGGCTCGCCAAGAAGGGCCAAGTCATCGTTATCGCGCCAGGGCAGACCAGCATGGTGGGAGCGATCAAGAGCCTGGACAACTTCGACAACACATATCTCTACGTCATCCGGCCCGTGAACGCGCGCGTACTGCAACAACTCCGCGCTACGCGCGCCAACGTAGCCGAGTATCAATTGCTCGAGCAGCGCCGCGCCGGCGTGCAAGTTGCTTTCGGGCTCATGTATGTGGCGATCGCGCTCACGCTACTCTTGTCGGCCATCTGGATCGGTATGTGGTTCGCCAACCGCCTTGTCGCCCCGATCGGTCAGTTGATGGGCGCGGCCGAAGAAATCAGCCACGGCAATCTCGGTGTCGAGGTCGCCGTCAATCCAGCCGACGGCGATCTTGCGACGCTCGGCACCTCGTTCAACACCATGGCCTCCGAGCTCAAGACCCAGCGTGACGAGCTGGTGGGCGCCAACGCGACCCTCGATGAACGCAACCGCTTCATGGAGGCGGTGCTGTCCGGCGTCACCGCAGGCGTGGTCGGAGTCGACGCCGACGGCACGGTCAATCTCGTGAGCCGCTCCGCGCAGGATCTTTTGGGCGTCAAGGAAGACAAACTCACCGGCAAGAAGCTGGCGGAGGCCGTGCCAGAATTCGGCCCGCACATCAAACGGGCCCAGAAGCAGGGCAGGCGCCTTGCCACCGACCAGATCACGCTGCGCCGGGCCGGCTCGGAACGGAACTTCGCCGTCCGTGTCACCAGCGAAGGCGCGGGCCAGGGCTATGTCGTGACCTTCGACGACATCACCGAGCTTGTCAGCGCCCAGCGCAGCACGGCCTGGGCCGACGTCGCGCGCCGCATCGCGCACGAGATCAAGAACCCGCTCACGCCCATCCAGCTGTCCGCCGAGCGTATTCGCCGCAAATACGGCAGCGCCATCACCAAGGACCGCGAGATCTTCGACCAGTGTACCGACACCATCATCCGCCAAGTGTCGGATATCGGCCGCATGGTCGATGAGTTCTCCGCCTTCGCGCGCATGCCGAAGCCGGTCATGGAGATGCACGACGTGCGCGAGATCGTGCGCGAGGCCGTCTTCCTGTTCCAGGTAAGCCGGCCCGATATCGAGTTCCAGATGGACTTGCCGGACAAGCCGGTCACGACCATGTCTGATCAGCGCCTGCTTACCCAGGCTGTGACGAACCTCGTGAAGAACGCCAGCGAAGGAATTGATTCTGCGGTAGAGGCGGACCCGGCACGCAAAGACACCGGCCACATCACCGCGAAGGTGAGGACCAACGGAGACCGCATCCACATCACGATCATCGACAATGGCTGCGGCTTGCCGAAAGAGAACCGCGAGCGCCTGGTCGAGCCTTACATGACCACGCGCGTCAAAGGCACAGGACTTGGACTAGCCATCGTGCAGCGCATCACTGAGCAGCACGGCGGCAAAATACAATTGGCCGATGCGCCCAAGCGCAACGGCAAAGTGGAAGGGGCGTCAGTGCGAATGGACCTGCCGATTGTGGCGCGGGAGGAGGCGGAGACGGACGTGGAGTCCGACGATGCCCCTTCGGCCAAAGCGAGCGGATCCACGCCGGCCGAGGAGGAAGAGGGAGTAACCCATGGCGTCTGATATCTTGGTCGTCGACGACGAAGCCGATATCAGGGAACTGATCTCAGGTATCCTTGAGGACGAAGGACACGCGACACGTCTCGCCAAGGACAGCGACGAGACTTTGAAGCAAATCGAGGACCGGCGTCCGTCGCTCGTCATCCTCGACATCTGGCTTCAAGGATCGAAGCTTGATGGCCTTGATTTGCTCGATGCCATCAAGAAGGCCCACCCGGACCTTCCGGTGATCATCATCAGCGGCCACGGCAACATCGAAACCGCGGTGGCGGCCATCCAGCGCGGCGCGTACGACTACATCGAAAAGCCGTTTAAGGTCGACCGGCTGGTTCTCATCACCACGCGAGCGCTGGAAGCCTCCCGGCTGAAGCGCGAAAACCGCGAGCTGCGCGAACGCAGCACCTATTCTTTCGAGATGGTCGGTAAATCGGCGGCCATCGGCCAGCTGCGTCAGGCGATCGAGAAGGTCGCCCCGACCAATAGCCGCGTGTTGATCACGGGACCGTCCGGCTGCGGCAAAGAACTCGCCGCCCGCGTCATGCACGCCAAGTCGGCACGCGCCGATGGGCCGTTCGTTGTCCTCAACGCCGCGGCGATGGTGCCGGACCGCATGGAACTCGAACTGTTCGGGACGGAGGAGGGGACCGGCTCCGCCCCCCGCAAGGTCGGCGCACTAGAGGAAGCCCATGGCGGCACGCTCTATATCGACGAAGTCGCCGACATGCCCCTCGAGACCCAAGCCAAGATCTTGCGGGTGCTCGTCGAGCAACGCTTTCAGCGCCTCGGCGGCGGAACGAAAGTGCATGTGGACGTGCGCGTGGTCTCTTCGACCAGCCACGATCTCCAAAAGGAGATCTCGGCCGGACGCTTGCGCGAAGACCTCTACCACCGCCTGAACGTGGTGCCGATCCGTGTGCCCGGCCTGCCCGAACGCCGTGAGGACGTGCCGGATCTGGTCCGGTACTTCGTGCAAACCATCTCCGTCGCCTCCGGCCTGCCGCCCCGGCGCATCGGCGAGGACGCCATGGCCGTGCTCCAATCTCACGAATGGCCAGGCAATGTCCGCCAGCTGCGCAACAACGTGGAACGCTTGATGATTCTTGTCGGCGGCGATGTCGACAGCATCGTCACGGCGGAGATGCTCCCCGACGAGATCGTTTCGCCCGTGCCGCTCTCGCCCAACGGGGCCGGGGGCGAACACCTGATGTCGCTGCCTTTGCGCGACGCCAGGGAAATCTTCGAGCGCGAGTATCTCCTGGCCCAAGTCAACCGATTCGGCGGAAACATCTCCCGCACGGCCGAATTTGTCGGCATGGAACGCTCAGCCCTCCACCGGAAACTTCGGGCTCTCGGCGTCAATTCCAATGAAAGAAGCGCTGCCATGCGCTAGCATTTCCGCCGACTCGCTTCGCTTTTAGGGGCTGCTGCAAAGGGCATGGGAATCAGAACCCTTGCAGAAACACCTTGCGATCGCGTCTAATGCAATCCGGTGGCCGGTTGGAGCGATTCCGGCGCCATCCAACAAGCGTAAGCGTGGACCAAAGGGACGGGGAAGCCCATGGCAACTGAACGCACGCAAAGCCTGCAAGATACGTTCTTAAATCATGTTCGTAAGAGCAAGACGCCGCTGACCATCTTCCTGGTGAACGGTGTAAAGCTCCAAGGCGTCGTGACGTGGTTTGACAATTTCTGTGTGCTCTTGCGCCGAGACGGCCATTCACAGCTCGTATACAAGCATGCCATCTCGACCATCATGCCCGGTCAGCCGATCCAGCTGTCCGACATCACCGACGACGAAGGTGCGTCTGAATAATTGCGTCCTACCGACCCAAGACAGTTAAAGCGTAAGAAGGGCAAGGAGGAACGCAGCGCACGGGACATGCGCCGCGACGAGCGCGTGGGCGCGGTCGTGTTCGTGCCCATTCTCGCCAATAAGACCGCGAGCGCCAAGCGGGGCAGGGCCGGTGACGCGCCGGAGCGCACGCCGCAAGCTCGCCTGGACGAGGCGGTGGGCCTTGCAGCCGCCATCGATCTCGACGTGCGGGCGAGCGGCGTCGTGACCGTCGCCCAGCCGAAACCTGCAACTCTGTTTGGATCCGGCAAGGTCGAAGAGCTGGCAGGCATCGTCCGCGCCGAGGACGCCGCACTCGTCATCGTGGATCACCCGGTAACGCCCGTTCAACAGCGCAATCTTGAAACAGCCTGGAACGCGAAGGTCCTCGATCGCACCGGGCTGATCCTTGAGATTTTCGGCGAGCGGGCGCGCACGCGGGAAGGGCGCCTCCAAGTCGAGCTGGCCCATCTCGTCTATCAAAAAAGCCGCCTGGTCCGCTCCTGGACTCACCTTGAACGTCAACGCGGTGGCTTCGGCTTTCTCGGCGGCCCGGGCGAGACACAAATCGAAACCGACCGCCGCTTGCTCAGCGAACGCATCGACGTCATTCGAAAAGAGCTCGATCAAGTTCGCCGCACGCGCGCGCTACACCGCAAGTCGCGCCAGCGTGTGCCGTATCCGGCCGTGGCGCTGGTCGGCTATACGAACGCCGGCAAGTCCTCGCTGTTCAACACGCTGACCGGCGCCGAAGTTCTTGCGCAAGATATTCTGTTTGCCACGCTCGATCCGACGATCCGCGCACTGACCTTGCCGGGCGGATCGAAGGCCGTGCTCTCCGACACGGTGGGCTTCATTTCCGACTTGCCGACGGCGCTCGTCGCCGCGTTTCGCGCCACACTCGAAGAGGTTCAAGAGGCAGATCTGGTCCTGCATGTTCGCGATATCGCCGACGAGGCGAGCGCCAGCCAGCGCGCCGACGTGAACGCGGTCCTCGCCGATCTCGAAATCGATGCCGAGGCCGAGCCCGACCGGGTACTTGAGGTCTGGAACAAGGCGGACCTTCTCGATCCGGTCGCCCGCGAGCGCGCGCAAAACGAGGCACCGCGCTACGGCGCCAGTCTCGTCTCGGCCGTCAGCGGCTTCGGTCTCGATGCGCTTCTCGCCGAGATTGAACGTCGTCTCAACCGTCGACGTCAAACCGTGCAGATCAACGTCCAGCCGGAAGAAGGCGCGTTGTCGAACTGGATCTATGAGAATTGCGAGGTCATCGCCCGGTCCGATCTTGCCGACGGCGTCACGTCATTGAAGATCAGAGTTGCACCGGAGAAGCGCGATAGGCTGGCGCGCGTCGCCGGCCCATCGAGGCTCAAGGCGGCAGCCGAGTAGGGGGCGCACCTACTCTTTACGCTCGGCCTTTTTCGCCGCGTCCCACAAGTCATCCATCTCCTCCAGCGAGGACTCCCTCGGTCTTCGGCCTTGCTCAGCCAGCGCCGCCTCGATGTGCTCGAACCGCCGTACGAATTTTCTATTCGCGCCACGCAATGCCGCTTCCGGGTCAAGTCCGAGATGGCGCGCAACATTCGCCAACACGAACAGCAGGTCGCCGAATTCTTCCTCGACGGCCTGCGACGCCGCGTTCGCGGCGATTGCGTGCCGGAGCTCGCCGAGTTCCTCGTCGACCTTGGCCATCACCGGACCAAGGTCCGGCCAGTCGAAACCGACCTTCGCCGCGCGCTTCTGAAGTTTCACGGCGCGTGTCAAACCCGGCATGCCGGCGGGCACGCCGCTGAGGACGCTCTGGGATGTGGAATCCTCGCCGCGCTCGGCTTTCTCTTCAGCCTTGATGCGGTCCCACAAATCGCTCGTCATGAACTCTTCGCGCCGCGAGGGATCCTCGAACACGTGCGGATGCCGCCGGATCATTTTGCTCGTGATGGCGTCCACGACGTCGGCAAAGGCGAAGCGCGACTGCTCCGACGCCATCTCCGCGTGATAGACGACCTGCAACAGGAGATCGCCGAGCTCGTCCTTGAGGCCGTCGAAGTCCTCACGCGCAATGGCGTCGGCGACCTCGTAAGCTTCCTCGATGGTGTAGGGGGCGATCGTCGCGAAACTCTGCTTCACGTCCCACGGACAGCCGGTGTCGGGATCGCGCAAACGCGCCATGACGGCGAGGAGATCGTCGAGATCGTACGTTTTCGGGCTGTCAGCGGCCATGACGAGGCCTCAAGGGGTCCGCGCGCAAAAACCTAAAATACGCTGCAAAATCAAGGTAATAGAGAATTCCGGCCAAATCCGTGCCCCACATCCCCGATTCGCATAAGGTATATTATGGAAAATATCCCTATGTGATGTTCCTGAGGTGGCGGCGCCGAAATGACGGCGCGCTACGACGCCTTCTTCCGTCTCGACTTGGACCTCGACTTGGACTTCGACGCAGTCGATCGCGACGAGGCGCTGTGCTCGTAGTGATCCTTGATCAGCTGATCGAGCAGCCGCACGCCAAAGCCTGAGCCCCAACTCCGATTGATCTCGCTGTTCGCCGACGCCATGGCCGTACCGGCCACGTCGAGATGCGCCCAGGGCGTCCCCTCTTTGACGAAGCGCTGCAGGAACTGCGCGGCGGAGATCGAACCGCCCCACCGTCCGCCGGTGTTTTTGATGTCGGCGACCTTCGACTCAATGAGCTTGTCGTATTTCGGTCCGAGCGGAAGCCGCCATAGCTTTTCGCCCGTCTCCTTGCCCGCTTCCGTCAGCCGCTCGGCGAGCTGGTCGTTGTTGGAGAACAGACCCGCGTGCTCCTTGCCGAGCGCCACCATGACGGCGCCAGTCAGCGTCGCAAGGTTGACCACCGCCTTCGGTTTGAACTTCTCCTGCGCGTACCAAAGACAATCGGCGAGTACCATGCGCCCTTCGGCGTCGGTGTTCAGCACTTCGATCGTCGTGCCGGACATGCCGGTCACAACGTCTCCAGGCCGTGTCGCGATGCCACTGGGCATGTTCTCGACGAGCCCGATAACACCGACGGCGTTGACCTTCGCTTTGCGTTCGGCGAGCGCGAGCATGAGGCCGACGACGCAGGCCGCGCCTGCCATGTCACCCTTCATGTCCTCCATACCGCCCGCGGGCTTCAGCGAGATGCCACCTGTGTCGAAGGTCACACCCTTGCCGACGATGGCGATGGGCGCACCGCCCTTTGGCCCCGCGCCGTTCCATTTCATCACGACGACATGGCTCGGTCGCTCGCTACCCTGCCCGACCGCGAGCAATGACAGCATGCCGTGGCGTTTCAATGCTGCTTCGCTCAAGACCTCGACCTTCACGCCGGCCTTGGTGAGTTCCTTTGCGCGCTGCGCGAATTCCGCAGGGCCAAGCACGTTCGCCGGTTCGTTGACGAGATCGCGCGCCATGTTGACGCCATCGACAATGGCGCGGCTCGGCGTATAGGCCTGCCCCGCCGCGCGCGGATCGGCGCAATGCACGATGAGCTTCTTGAGCGACTTGTCGCTCGCGGCGCCGCGCGTCTTCTTCGGCTTGGACTTGTACTTTTTGAAGCTGTAGCCGCGCAGTGCAGCCCCCAGCGCAAAGGCCGCCACATCAGCAGGCGCGACGTCGCTCTTGACCGTCTCCAGATAAACGTTGGCCGTGGTCCCTTCCCGGCCGGTCAGCAAACCGCGCACCGTGCCGCCGAGATTGAGCCAATCTTCGTGGCCGTACGACGCAGGCTTGCCGAAACCCACCAACACAATGCGTGTGAACTTGGTGCCTTGCGGCGCAAGCACGTCGACGGTCTTACCCTTGGCGCCCTTGAACGTGGTGATTTGAATCGCCTTGGTCAGAAGCCCTTTGGTCTTCTTGTCGAGATCCTGCGCTGCCGGCGTCAGCTTGGCCCCCTCCTCTGCAAACACCACGGCGACACCGTCGCCGGCTGCACTCATGCTGGCGAAGGACAAGGCGGTCTGATCGGTCACGGAGAACTCCATCGATTGGTCGCGCCGGCGGGCTCAAATCGGCCGGCCAAAGCACACCGGCAAATCGCGCCCGCGCGCTTAGGTGATGCGGATTTGCAACAGCGGCAGGAAATACGTCGCCCTACCTAAGTCCTGCGTTGAGCGAAAGCAAGCCATTCGAAAAGGCCGAAATTCCGCCATGTTGGGCTGGTCAGAATCGTGTTTGGCGCCAGCCGGTTGGCCCCTTTTTCGGGGAGCCGTAGGGGACCGGCGAAGGCGCCACTCGGGGGACGACGGAAATCGGGTCATGACGCTCTTCAGCCGATATATGTTTCGGCAGGTGACGAACGCGTTCCTCGTCATGTTGCTGACGCTGACGGCCATCGTCTGGCTGGCTACTGCCTTGAAAGAGTTAGATCTTATCACCTCGCAGGGCCAAGGCCTGACGCTGTTTTTCCAGATGACCATGCTCAGCCTGCCGAGCCTGATGACCTTGATCGCGCCCAACGCAGTGCTCATGGCGGCCCTCTACACCCTCGATCGCATGAACGGCGACAGCGAGGTGATCGTGATGACCGCCGCCGGCGCCCCGGTGTGGCGGATCGGCGCGCCCCTGGTCGCCCTCGCCACCATGGTCGGCGTGGTGATCCTGGTGGTGAACGTCTACGTCAACCCGGCCTGCATGCGCGAATTACGCAGTCTCATCACCCAGGTGCGCGCCGACCTGATCTCGCAAGTCCTTCAACCAGGACGATTTTCTAGCCCCGAGCGGGGTCTCACCTTCCATATCCGGGACCGCAGCCCCACCGGTGAGCTGCTCGGTCTGCTGATGCATGACGAACGGGACGAGAACCAGGTGATGAGCTACATGGCCGAGCGCGGCCGCATCATCTCCGGCGATAAAGGCGCTTTTCTCGTCATGTACGATGGTTACGTGCACCGCTTCAACGCGGATGACGAAGAAAAGGCCGTACAAATCGTAGCTTTCGACCAGAATATGCTGGATATTTCTAAGTTCAGCAACAAGGGTAAGAAGGGACGATCACTTGCCGCCAAAGAACGGTCTATTGGCAATCTAATCTCCCCACCCAAGGATGACAAGCTGGCTCAGGTGAATTACGGCCTTTTGCGCGCGGAACTTCATGCGCGGCTAGCAACGCCGCTATATCCACTTGTGTTCATCTTTGTGGCTATTGCCCTGATGGGCCAGGCACGCACGACGCGCCGTGGCCGATGGGGGCTGATTCTAGCCGTTTTTAGCATCGCTATTGGCTTGAGAGTGGCGGGACTTGTGGTCGGAAATATGGTGGTCCTCGATGCGTGGGCCGTGTCCCTGGTGTATGCTATTCCGGTGGCGGCGATTCTAATTGCGGCATGGATGGCGCACGTTAGAATGTCACCACAACTGCGGTCCAGGCTGAACTTAGGGCTCAAGCTTCAGCCAAAAAACATAAGGTTTTGGACCGGTAGAGGGATGCAAACGGAGTGATAGCGCAGATGCGTGGCATCAGTGCCGGGGGAACGCTTGCGCGCTACTTTTCAGCGCGATTCTTCGCCGCCATGGTGGCGATGTTCGTCGTCTGCTGCGTGCTGATCTTCTTCGTCGATTTCATCGAGATGCTACGTCGAGCAGGAAAGTACTCAAGCGACGTGCCGGGTATTCTTCTCGCGTGGATGACGCTTCTGCGTTTGCCGTCCTTCTCCGAACTCACTCTCCCCTTCGCAGTTCTCATCGGCACAATTGCAATCTTCCTAATGCTCAGCCGCTCGTCCGAACTTGTCGTGTTGCGTGCGGCCGGCGTCTCGGTATGGCAGTTCACCCTCCCTGCCATGGCCGTCGCCTTCGTGCTCGGTGTCGTCTTCGTGCTGGTCTATAACCCGGTCGCCGCGATGGCACGCGCGGAAGCCGAACGCATTTACTCCGCCGCGTTCGGCCGAGGAGAGTCGTTCCTGAAAGCAAATAAGGGCGCGGGCGCTTGGCTTCGCGAAGACGGCGTAGACGGTCCGTCTGTCGTTCATGCGCTTCAGGTTCTTAACCAAGGTCTCGAGTTGAACGGCGTTACCGCGTTCCAGTACACGCCGGACCACACGTTGACTGAACGGATCGAGGCGAAACGTGCCGTGCTGAAGAACGGCCGTTGGGAACTTCAAGAAGCCTGGGTTAGCTCGGTTGGACAAGAACCCGCGTTCTACGAGCGTTATCTACTCAGTACCTATCTCACCCCGACACAGGTACGCGATAGCCTCGGTACGGTGCTCTCGATCTCGTTCTGGGATTTACCGAACTTCATCCAGATAGCCGAACGTGCGGGACTTCCCGCAACCCAGTACCGCGTGCAGTACCACCTCCTCTTGTCGCGACCATTCCTGCTGGTCACCATGGTGCTCATCGCGGCGACGTGTTCGCTTAAGGGCTTCCGCTTCGGCAACGTTCAGATCAACGCCATCTTCGGACTGGCCGCAGGCTTCGGCTTCTTCGTGTTCTCCGAGATATCGCGAAACTTTGCCATGTCGGGGCTCACTTCCGCCGCGGCGGCGGCATGGATTCCGGTGATCGTCGCGGCATCGCTCGCGCTCACTGTGCTCTTGTACAAAGAGGACGGGTGATGAAGCGCTGGGCGACATATCACCTTTTGACGCGCCGGGCACAGCCCGGCTTCGGCGCGTCTAATGGGCGCTCGTTCGCGGCTTCACTCGGCATGGCCGCCGTCGCGTTTGGCGCCGTTTTGGCCGCGGTTTTGATGCCGCTCGATGCGGCGTTCGCCCAAGCACAGACCAACCTTGAGCAGATCATCAAGCCGCCCACTGTGGACGCAACGGAGCCCATGCTGCTCCAGGCCGACGAGATGATCTACGACAACGACAACGCCCGCATCAGCGCCAGGGGCAATGTCGAGATCTACTACGGCAACTACACGCTGCTCGCCGACCAGATTGTCTACAATCGCAACGCCAACACGTTGGCCGCCGAGGGCAATGTCCGCATGAAGGACCCCGACGGCGCGGTCATCACCTCCAATCAACTCACCCTGACGGACGACTTCCGCGACGGCTTTGTCGACGCGCTCAAGCTCGTTACGAAGGACGAAACGCGTATCGTCGCGGAGTCGGCCTCCCGTGAGGCCGGCAACGTGACTGTGTTCCGCAAGGGTTGGTTCACCCCGTGTAAGCTCTGTAAGGAAGATCCGAGCAAACCGCCGACATGGCGTATTCGCGCCGGCAAGATCACGCACAAGCGCGATCAAGCCAAGATGGTCTTTAACGACGCGAGGTTCGATCTCTTCGGCGTGCCCGTGATTTGGGCGCCCTACTTCCAGACCGCGGACCCGACGGTGAAGCGCAAGTCCGGCTTCCTGATGCCGAGCTACAGTCACTCCAGCGAACTCGGCAGTACGGTCCAAGTGCCCTACTACTTCGCGCTGTCCGAGAATTTCGACTTCACCTTCGCACCAATGTGGACGGAGAAAGCCGGAACGCTCCTGTTAGGCGACTGGCGTCATCGTACCTCCGCCGGCGGCTACGAAGTTGAGCTTGCCGGGGTGTGGAACAATAGCAATAGCTTCCTCAGTCCAGACGGCACGGTGGAGCGTGTGACCGACCAAGACTTCCGCGGCAGCATCAAGACCAAAGGCCGCTTCGCGCTCGATCCCTACTACTCCTGGGGCTGGGATGTTCTGCTTGAGACCGACGACACGTTCCGTCGCTTCTACAATCTCGACTCCCGCCTCAAGACGGACCGCGTCTCGCAGCTCTACCTCGAAGGCCTGCATGACCGGAATTATTTCTCAACCCGATTCTACAACACCGAAAGCCTTCTGTTCACCGACGAGGAGTTTTCCGAGTCGGTCGTCTACCCGATCATCGACTACGACTACATTGTCGATGCGCCAATTGTCGGCGGCGAGCTTAGCTTCAACTCCAACACGATGTTGTTCTCCAGCGCAGACGGGACGGACTCAAATCGCTTCATCGTCCAGGCGCAGTGGCGAAGGCAGTTAATCGACGGCATCGGTCAAGTGTTCACGCCATTCGGCCGCTTGCGCGGCGACGTCTATAGTCTCGAAAATCCGGGTCTGCTCGAGCTTGGCGGCACCGAGGATGTCGTCATTGCCAACCCCGACGCGGACAACACGATTTGGCGTGGCAACGCTGTCGGCGGTCTCGAATATCGCTATCCGTTCATCGCCTCGACCGGCCTGATGACGCACACCGTGGAGCCGATCGGTCAGGTTATCGCGCGGCCCTCGTCTGTCGGCGACCAGCAGGAAATTCCGAACGAGGATGCGTTGAGCCTCGTGTTCGACGATACGATCCTGTTCGACATCGACAAGTTCTCCGGCTACGACCGCATCGAAACCGGTACGCGCGCCAATGTCGGCCTCCGCTATACCGCGCAACTACCGTCGGGCGCTTATGGCCGCGCCGTGTTCGGTCAAAGCTATCAACTCGGCGGCGAGAACGAGTTCGATACGGCGTTCTATCAGACCAGCGGGCTTGCGAGCCACCGCTCCGACTACGTGACAGGCCTCTACCTTCAAACATCGAGCTATCTTAGCTTCTCGGCTCAGTCACGCTTCAACGAAAATAACTTCGATATGGAGCGGACCGACCTCGGGTCTCGATTGAACTACGGACCGGTACAAGCGCAAGTGAACTATGCGAGAATTCCGGAGGACGTTCCGGCGGACATTCCGATTGTACCGGCCGCTATCGTCAGCAACAACGATCGTGAGGAGATCCTTGGAGGCGGTGCGCTCGCCATCACGAACGAATGGTGGCTACTCGGCAATCTTCGCTACGATCTTCAGGCCAACCAGACGATCTCCGACGGCCTCGGTGTACGCTATCAGGACGACTGCTTCCGCCTCGATGTGACCTACCAGCGTTCCAACATCAGCGATCAGGACATCGAGCCCGATCAGCGCTTCCTAGTCAACTTCGCGCTGAAATATCTCGGCACCTACTCCACAACGACCTCAGCGTTCGGCGGGTTTAGCGATGTTGACGGCAACTAACGCAGACACGCGGTCCGCGTGGCTCATACCGTCGCTGGTGGTCGCGGCGACGATCACTTGCGCGCTCGCCGGCTTGGCCATCGCGCAAGAGGTCTCCATCAAGGTGCTTGTGAACGACGACCCGATCTCGGACTACGACATCGCCCAGCGCGAGCGGTTCCTTGCCATCACGACACAGACGCAGCCGAGCCCCGAACTGAAGAAGAAAGCCACGGACTCCATCATCGACGAGCACCTGCAGATTCAAGCCGGACGTACTCTTGGCATCACGCCCGACGAGGAGGACGTCACCAAGATCCTGTCCGACATGGCGTCGAAGAACAATCTCGACGTCGCCGGTCTGACCACGGCCCTCGGGAAGGCCGGCGTCAACGTCAAAACGCTCAAGGACCGCATTCGCGCTCAGATCGTCTGGCAGGGCGTCGTCCGGCGCAAGTTCCGCCACCAAGTGAACGTTGGCGACGTCGACGTGGATCGCGCACTCCAGGAATCCGGCGAGGCAGGCGGAACGCAATCTACAGCGCAGATTCGCCAAATTAGGTTCGCCCTTCCAAGCGGCGCCGACCAACGCACCGTCGCGGCGAAAATCGCGGCGGCCGAGGGCATGCGCGCACGGTTCAGCAGCTGCGCCTCCGTCCCCGACCTTGCCAAGGGCGTCAGCGGAGCCACCGTCAAGACCCTCCAAGGCGCACAGGCCACGTCATTGCCGCAACCGGCGCGTCTGCTGGTCCAACATGCCAAGACTGGCCAGATGACGCCGCCGACACTGTCGCGCTCCGCTGTCGAACTCTATGCCGTTTGCGGGAAAGGGTCGGCGAGTTCGACGACGCAAGTTCGCGAGCAGACGCAACGCAAACTGTTGAACGAGGAGATGATGATCCACGCCGAGCGCCTCTTGCGCGATCTCCGTCAGGACGCGTTCATCGAATACCGCTGACTGACGATTTCGTGCTAGGCCCTTGGCCTATGGCGCCTGCCGAATTTCCCCTCGCCCTCACCCTTGGCGATCCTGCCGGGATCGGGCCCGACGTGACGCTTCTCGCCTACGCCGCACGAAGCCAAGAGACGATTCCGCCTTTCGTTCTTCTCGGCAATGAGGCTGTTCTCGCTCAGCGCGCCGATGCGCTCGGCCTTTCCGTGCCCATCGCCACCGTATCGTCGGCGGCTGAGGCGCTGTCCGTCTTCGACCAAGCGCTTCCCCTCCTCCCGATCGACGTCCCCGAGACTGTTACCGCCGGCCGGCCCACCATGGCAGCCATGGACGCGGTGAAACATTCGATCGAAACGGCCGTGGCGCTGGTGCAACGCTGGGAAGCGCGCGCGGTCGTCACCAACCCCGTTTCCAAGGCGCACCTCTATGAGGCGGGCTTTGCCTTCCCCGGGCACACGGAGTATTTGGCCGCGCTTGCCGGTGACGGCGGCGAGACGCCGTTGCTGCCAGTCATGATGCTGGTGGCTGGTCCCTTCAAGGTCGTGCCCACCACGATCCACATCCCGCTAAAGGATGTGCCCCGGACCCTCACCCAGGACTTGCTGCGCGCGACCCTCGAGATCACCGACCGGGACTTGCGCCGCTTCTTCGGCTACGAGCAACCGCGGCTTGCCGTGAGCGGGCTCAATCCTCACGCGGGCGAAGACGGCAGCCTGGGACGCGAAGAGCTTGAGATCATCGCGCCCGTCATCGAGGCGGCGCGAAACGCAGGGCTTGATGTCTCGGGCCCCTACCCCGCCGACACGCTGTTCCATACGGCGGCGCGGGAGCGTTATGACGCCGCCATCTGCATGTATCACGACCAAGCGCTGGTGCCGTTTAAGACACTCGCTTTCGAAGAGGGTGTGAACGTCACGCTTGGGCTCCCCTTTGTGCGCACCTCGCCCGACCACGGTACGGCCTTCGACATCGCAGGTTCCGGCGCGGCAAATCCGCGAAGCCTCATCGAGGCGCTACGTCTCGCCGAGGCCATGAGCGAGAGTGCCGCCCGCGAGACGGTATCGTGACCACGCCCGACGGCCTGCCGCCCTTGCGCGAGGTGATCCGCAGCGCCGGGCTTACGGCAAAGAAGAGCCTCGGCCAGAATTTCCTGCTCGACCTCAATCTGACGGGCCGCATTGCGCGCGCCGCCGGGCCTCTCGAAGGCGTTACGGTCGTCGAGGTCGGCCCGGGACCAGGCGGCCTGACCCGTGCGCTCCTTATGGAAGGTGCAAGCGCCGTTATCGCCATCGAACGCGACGATCGTTGCCTTGCTGCTCTGGATCAGGTCGCGGCCGCTTATCCCGGCCGTCTCGACGTGATTGCCGCCGATGCGCTGGACGTCGACTATGGAGCGCTGGAGCTCGTGCGGCCCGCCCGGGTCGTGGCCAACCTCCCCTATAGCGTCGGCACGCCTCTCCTCATCGGATGGTTGAAGACCGAGCCTTGGCCGCCTTGGTTCGACAGGCTCGTACTCATGTTCCAGCGCGAAGTGGCCGAGCGCATCGTCGCCACGCCACGCACCAAGGCCTATGGCCGCCTGTCCGTGCTGTCCCAATGGCGCGCGCAGACGCGCATACTCTTTAACGTGCCGCCGGACGCTTTCACGCCAAAGCCGAAGGTCTCGTCCGCCATCGTGGAATTCGTGCCGAAGCCGGCCCCGACACCACCTTGCGATGCCGCACAGTTGGAGACGGTCACCGCGGCCGCGTTCGGTCAAAGACGCAAGATGCTGCGCGCCAGCCTCCGCCAGATCGTGCAAGATCCAGAGACTCTGCTCACGGGTCTTGGCCTTGATCCTAAAGCGCGCGCCGAGGAGTTGGAGGTTGCTGACTTCTGCCGGATCGCGAACGCGCTCAAGGATCGTTAGAGCTGCGACAGAAGGCCCTCCACGAATTCGTTCAACCCAGTGAGACGGGTGCGTCTTAGACGCTCCGCCGCCAGAATGGCATGCACCGCGGCAACCGATTGATCGACGTCGAAGTTGACGAGGACATAATCATAGTCCTTCCAGTGCTGGATCTCGTTGCTGGCGCCGCGCATGCGCCGGACGACGACGGCGGCGGAGTCTTGTGCACGCGTCTTGAGCCGCTGCTCAAGGGCGTCGGCCGTGGGCGGCAGAACGAAGACGGAAACCACATCGTTCCTTGCGGACTTGCGCAAGGCATCAGCGCCCTGCCAATCCACGTCAAACAACACGTCCTGGCCCGAACCTAAGGCCTGCTCCACGGGGTCGCGCGTCGTGCCGTAGTAGTTGTCGAACACGACGGCCCACTCCAGAAAATCCCCCTGCTCCCGCATCCGGCTGAAAGCCCTCTTGTCTACGAAGTGGTAGTCCTGGCCATCCACTTCGCCGGGGCGCTGTTCGCGTGTCGTATGGGAAATCGAGGCGGCAACCCCCTCGTCCTCGTCAAGCACGCGCCGCGCGATCGTCGTCTTGCCCGCGCCCGACGGCGACGACAGCACCAGCATGAGTCCTCGACGGCCGATTGTCTCCATGGGAGGCCTCACTCGATGTTTTGGACTTGCTCGCGAAGCTGATCGATCACCGATTTGAGCTCCAGCCCCGTCCGGCTGATCTCAACATCGGAGGCCTTGGAGCAGATCGTATTGGCTTCGCGATTGAACTCTTGCGCGAGGAACTCCAGCTTCCGCCCGACCGGTGCGCCGCTGGCGATCAGTTCGTTGGCGGCCTCAACATGGGCACGCAAGCGATCGATCTCTTCTTGGATGTCGGCTTTCGCAGCCAGCAACAGCGCTTCTTGATGCAACCGCTCGGGCTCTAGCGTGGCGCCGGCCTCGGCAAGCCGCCCAATCTGTTCGCGAAGGCGCTCCGCGAGCATCGCCGGCTGACGCGCGACGGCGTCGGCCGCTTGGGCAACCAACGTGTCGATGCTGGAGATCTGCGTTTCGATGGCCTGCTGCAGGCGTTCGCCTTCGGCGGTCCGCGTCTCCACCAGCTGATCCAGAGCCGCCGCAAGCCCGGCAAGCAGCGCATGTCCAAGGGCCGCCTGCTTCTCCTCGCTGTCCTCAGGCTCCGCGGTCTCCACCACACCCCGCATCCCAAGCAGCGTATCGAGCTGGGCCGGTTCGAGACCACTCAAAGTGCTCGCCTGTTTGGCGACAGCCAGCGCCTGGCCAAGCGCGGTCTCATTGAGCCGGATCTCCGTCTGCCCGGCGTCACGCTTCACACCGAGATTGACCGTGCAATTGCCGCGCGCCAACCGCTCCTGGCAAAGACCGCGCGCACCCGCCTCAAGCCGTTCGAGACCCGACGGAAGCCGTAACCGCAGGTCGAGCGACCGCCCGTTGACGCTGCGCACTTCCCAAAACCAGCTGGTCTCCCCATGCAGCCCGTCGGTGCGGGCAAAGCCGGTCATGCTCTTCAAGGTCATCGACATTGCCTCGCTCAACTGAGGGGCTCGCCCGGCTTTATAGCCGAGTCGAGAACAAAATCAGGCCTGAAGGTACCCAAAGCTGCAAAATGGGGTGAAGAGACTCAAGGCGTGCGGCTGGGATTGCGCAACGGGATGGCCGGCGGACCGTCCACGACAGTGAGCCCGACCTCGCCTTCAGGCAGCAGGACGCCATGGTCCTTGGCCGCCTCCGCTGCCGCCGCCGCCTCGGCCTCGGCTTTCTGCCGCGCCCGGATCTCACGCTCGATCTTGCGCCACTTGACCACGTTGCTGTTGTGCTGGGCCAGGGTCGCAGAGAAGAAGTGTCCCCCCTTCCCGTTGGCAACGAAATACAGATCCTTGGTCTTCGCGGGCTTCAGCACCGCCTCGATCGCCGCACGTCCAGGATTGCCGATCGGCGTCGGCGGCAAGCCATCGATCTTATAGGTATTATAGGGGTTTGGACGATCAAGCTCTTCCCGCGTGATCGGATGGTCACGCATGCCAGACCCGCCAAAGATGCCATAGATAATGGTGGGGTCGGACTGAAGGCGCATCCGCTTGCGAAGCCGGTTGTGAAAGACGCTGGCAATGTGCGGCCGCTCCTCGGCAACGCCGGTTTCCTTCTCAACCATGGACGCCAAAATCACCGCTTCCTCCGGCGTCTTGACCATGATGTCCGGGTCACGCTCCTCCCACAGCTTCGCCAGGTATTTTTGATGCGCAACGGCCATGCGTTGGAGAATGTCCTCCCGCGTGTCCTTGGTGCCGAAACTATATGTATCGGGCAGAAGCGAGCCCTCGGCAGGTACTGCCGGCACAGGTCCATTCAGTTGCGTGTTGGCCGCCAGCCGCTGAACGATCTGCTGGCTCGTCCAGCCTTCCGGGAACGTGACCCGGTACTGGATAGATTTGCCTTCGACCAAGGTGTCCAGGACCTGACGCATGGAGGCGTGCTTATCGAACTGATACTCGCCGGCCTTTAGCGACCCCTGCCCCTTCAAATGCATAAAGTAGAAGATGCTCGCCATGAAGATGCGGCGGTCGGTGATGATACCTTCCGCTGTGAGCCGTTCCGCGATCGCCGCCGTACCTTCGCCCTTCGGCACGACAAACACGGTCGAGACCTGGAGCGGGCCCGGACGATTGAACTCCGAATGTATGAAGTAGAAGGCGCCGATGGCCATGCAGGCGAGAATAAAGACGGCGTTGACGAGACCATCGAGCATCCGCAGGAACGGACGATCGTTCTCCTCAACCTCTTCTTGAGCGCGAAGCTCGGGTGGACGTTGTGGCTCCAGCGCCTCGGCTGGACTGCGCGGCAGTGACTGCCCCGCCGG
>Ga0209013_10001091_pt1 | contig 25026 bp, 16 predicted proteins | sample Cruoilmetagenom2_FD_187291 | JGI IMG/M metagenome (GOLD analysis project Ga0209013, IMG submission 187291) | Oil polluted marine microbial communities from Coal Oil Point, Santa Barbara, California, USA - Sample 2 (SPAdes) (version 2) | ecosystem: Environmental > Aquatic > Marine > Oil seeps ... | reverse complement strand
GCAATAAATCCTGCCGCAAAGGCATCCCCTGCACCAGTTGTATCCACAACATTCACCTGCAGCCCCGGTATAAGCTCCGCAAAATTCTCATTTTCCACCCAACATCCTTCTTTTCCTAATTTGATAATAATGGTACTACCGCCGCGTGTACGCAGTTCTCCTGCAATCGAGTGCGGATCTCTGTGACCTGTTATCCGCCATCCTTCGTGCTCATTACACATGAATATATCCAGATGCGTTAAGCACGGCCATAATGCATCCGGCGTGTCCATTCGCGGCGACCGGACAACATCGAGTGATGTCAACATGCCGGAACATTTAGCTTCCTCTAGCTTTCCAGCTAGCTCAATATCTAACAGACCTGGGAGTACAAAATAGCCCGCGATGTGCACCAGTCTCGCACCAAGATCAACATAGGAAGGGATATCCAGTTTATCGGGGGACAGATAGGCATTCGCACCGGTAGTGTGTATAAACCGCGGTTGAAAATCACTATCTACAAGACCTACACTGGTACCCGTATGTACATCCGGGACTCGCTCTAGAAAATCTAAGTTGATTCCCACATCTTTCCAATACTTCTCGATTAGGGATGCCGCATTATCCGTACCACAACACGCAACTAATGCTGATTGGATTCCAGAAGCACTCAATCCAAGGGCGACATTCGACCCACAGCCACCAGGAGTTACGGCAACGTGATCGAAAGCAATTGAGTCATAGCGCGGTACTTCATTAACTGTCTGGCAAATGATATCCAGAGTTACATTTCCAACAACAACAACTTCCATATCTTCTTCCTAAAATAATCGAACCTTCACTCTCGGAAGGCTCGTTGACCATCTGTATTCCGCATATCTCAAGTAGATAGATTATCCTGAGGTTCGTCCGTATGCGGATTGAGTCGTAATCTAAAAACCTCCTCGATGGGTAATCAGAAAAGGTGGGTCTACCTGATTCGTATAATATATCAACCAAGTAGTGAGAAATTATATCAGACTAATATTCCTCATCACCCATCCATAGATCATCATTTTCCTCTTCTAAGTCAATTTCATCCCACTCATCAATGTCATCTGTATCATCTTCTTCCCAATCTTCATCGACGGCGATATCGTTGCTGCGTTTATATGTGGTGCACCCAATATCCGGATCTATCTTAACTGCTGTAGCACCACAGTACCCGTCCTCTAGAAACATACAATCTAAATAGAGACAGTGTATACGCGGCATATTATCCTCCTCGCTCTCCGATTAAGACTCACTTATATCGTTGATTGTCAAGCGAGCTATCGACATAACGAAAATTAGCAACATAGCAATTGCCGATATTACGCAATATGGGCAAATCGCATAGATAACTGCAATTTCTATATAGGTCAAATAGATCGAATAAATTACACCTACAAGACTTATGCCAAAGATCATCAGAGGCGTATATTCTCGCCAATATTCGCCCTTTTGTCCGAGGTATAGCAGTCCAAGAATTACTAAATAGGCACCTATTCCAAGAACAGCTATTGGAATCCCTGCGATCTCTGAATATGGACTGTTAGCAACAGTCTGACAATCTCCAGACCCAGCACAGAACGCCTCGCGATGTGTAAATTCCAACCAACTGAGATAGAGTGAATCTAGGAATCCAATTAGGGAAATAACTGCGATACCTATCCGTAGCTTTTTATCTAATCCCATATTATTAATACCACCAATATAAATTAATCTAATATCCAGGCGTCCACTTCTGTTCCTGACGGCAGGAATTTTACCTCAGAAGGGATTAAAAGCAAAGCATTAGCAGCGACTATAGATCTTAGGTTGCCGGAACCTTGATGCCCGGTTAATGCCGCTTCCCATATGCCCTCTCGTTGCTTGATCACCGCCCGTAAATAACTCTCGCGGCCATCAGACTCAATAGGCTGGGTAGTTATCACCCGCACGGTATGCCTAACACTAGCTAGTATTCCAGCTAGTTTTTCCAAACCCGGTTTGACAAAAACTTCGAACCCTACAAATGCTGAAACGGGATTTCCAGGTAATCCTATGATTGGGATACCTCTATAGTCCCCGAAAGCCAGTGGTTTTCCTGGACGCATGTTAACACGCCAGAATTCTAAATTTCCGTATCTCTCGACAACTGTGCGGACAAAATCATAAGCTCCAACACTAACTCCAGCAGTTGAGAGGATCAAATCAACACCTTTTTCGACCGCTTTGTCCAGAAGAGTCTTGACATCGTCAAGGTTATCGCCAACGATACCCAAGTCTATTACTTCGCTACCATACTTATTCACTAACCCTTTGATCATATAGGTATTCGAATCATGAATTTTCCCGTGAGTCAGTGGTTCACCCACCGGAATCAGTTCATCCCCACTAGATAAGATGGCTACCTTGGGTCTGCAGAATACGGGAACCATACTTACACCGATCATCGCTAGGAAACCAATTTCCTGCACACGGAGCTGGGAGTGTACCTCCAAAACGATCTCACCTGTTTTGATGTCCTGACCAACCGGGCGTATATTCGCGCCGGAGGAGACAGAATAAAAAATGGTGACCTTCTTGGGCAGCGGAGTACCTGTATGCAGGCAATCTATATCGGTGTGCTCCACAGGGATTACCGCATCGCTCCCATCAGGAAGCATAGCACCAGTCATAATCCGCATACTTTGCCCCACGGAAATTGACCCGTTAGGGACTGATCCTGCTTGTATATCTCCGATCACTTCTAGAGCAATAGGGGTATCAGGAGCTGCGTCTTCGATATCGGTGGATCGGACGGCAAAACCATCCATGCTGGAATTAGCGAATGTCGGGAAATCAATCGGCGATTTGATGGCAGTGCTGAGAACGCGATTGTATGCCATCGCTAACGGGATCGTTTCTTCGTGAACTGGTTTGATGTTTTTTAATATTTTGAGCTGTGCATCATCTACGCTCAACAGTTGCGTCATCGTATTCTCCAGGGTTTATCTCCAAAACGCTGAATTATACCACTCTGGATAATTTGTAAATAATTTGATCAGTATGGAAGAGGGGTTTTTCTATCCTGGCCGGACGCGTTTTGCTTCAAGAACATTGGGCAGATTTTCTAGCCGGTCCAATACCCGGCTCAGTTCAGCAATATCACGTACTTCTAAAGTGAGATCAAATATGGCTAGATTCTTGGACACCCCTACATTCACGCCAGTCATATTTATATTTTCATCTGAGATTACCGTCGATACATCTTTCATTAAACCGTCTCGATCATACGCTTTGATCCGAACCGGTATTGGGTAGGTCCGTTTTGCCTCACCCCAAGAAACATGGACTAATCTCTCTCTATCTTTAACTCGTAGAATGTTTGGACAATCTCGGCGGTGGATGGTCGCTCCACGACCGCGAGTAACATACCCGATTATTTCGTCACCTGGAGCAGGATTGCAGCAGCGCGCCATATTCGTTAACAATCCACGCAGACCGAGTACGCTAACCAAATCATCACCCATTTGCATTTGGCTAGCTGCAGATGGACTGATAGAAGGATATTGTTCTTCTTCTTTGTCTACGATGGTGAGGTGATTTACCAATCGACCAAGCGGCATATCCCCGCATCCAATAGCTTCATGCAGTTGATCGATCGTTCGGAAATCAAATTCACGAGCCAAGCGATCAATATTGATATCTGATAAACCCAATCGGCGTAGTTCTTTATCGAGGATTGTCTTCCCGTGTGAGATATTCTGATCGCGTGCTTGGCGCTTGAACCAATGGCGAATTTTTGACCGGGCACGTTGGGTTTTCACCAATCCCAGGTTCGTGTTAAGCCAATCCCGGCTCGGACCGCCTCTCTTGGCGGTTAATACTTCAACTTTATCTCCTGTCTTAAGCACATAATCTAGCGATACGAGTTTGCCATTTACTTTGGAACCTCTACAACGGTGTCCAATATCGGTGTGGATGTGATAAGCGAAATCAATCGGCGTTGATCCAGCTGGTAAATCGATAATATCTCCTTGGGGTGTAAAAACATAGACTCGATCTTGAAATACGTCGGTTTTCATTGAATCAACAAATTCGGTTGCATCATCAACGTCCTGCCGCCATTCCATTAACGATCGAAGCCAGAGAATCCTTTTTTCATAATCTTCATCGCGCGATGATCCTTCTTTATAGCGCCAATGGGCAGCGATGCCATATTCCGCATTTTGGTGCATCTCAACAGTTCTTAACTGGACTTCGAGAGTGTTGCCATCATCATATACAACTGCGGTGTGTAGGGAACGATAAAAGTTGTCCTTCGGCACAGCGATATAATCATCAAACTCACCTGGAATTGGCCGCCAATGAGTATGGATCACTCCTAAGGCAGAGTAGCAGTCAGGTACAGAAGGCACGAGGATACGAACCCCGCGGACATCAAATATCAGCTCAAAGGGCACACCCTTGCGGGTCATCTTCTTGTATATTGAGTAGATATGCTTAGGTCTTACTGAGATATCAGCCTCGATATGAGCGTCTGCTAGACATTTCTGCAGATCATCCTTGATTGCCCCCATCTCACCCTCACGTTGTGATCTACGTGCGGCGAGATTTTTTGCAATATCCTTATATACATCTGGCTTTAAGTACCGGAAACCCAGATCTTCAAGTTCCCATTTCATCTGCCAGATTCCTAGACGATTGGCTAGTGGGGCAAAAATATCTAATGTCTCTTTGGCTATGCGCTGTCTTTTGTGCTCTGGCATATGACCTAAAGTTCGCATATTGTGCAGCCGGTCAGCTAACTTGATTAAAACCACATTAACATCTTCCCCCATGGCCAGGAAAGTCTTTCGAAGTGTCTCCGATACTAAATCGTATTTGCGGCTGCGAGCGATTTGCTGGGCTTCTACATCAGGGTCTGGCAAGCCCCGCTTTTCGGCTATTAAACGATCTACTTCACTTTGCTTTTCTTCTTCTTGATGCTGATCACCTCGCGTGACCCGCGGTAATTGCGTTAACTTAGTGACACCGTCAACCAACATGGCTATCTCGTCACCAAAATCGCGAGATAAGACGCTTAATTCAATATCTGTATCCTCGACTGTGTCATGGAGCAATCCAGCCGCAATAACAGCAGGAGGTACACGCAATTCGGCCAGGATGCTCGCCACAGCGATGCAGTGATTTACATATGGCTCACCCGAGGCACGTTTTTGCCCGGTATGCGCTTGTTCTGCTACATGATAGGCGCGCATCACTAGCTCACGATCAGCTGGTGAGTAATTTTTCGGTAAAGTATCCATTAAGTTTTCAATTTGCATGGATATCTCAACAGTTACTTATATGTAACTCCACTAATACCCCACTGTTCAAGTAGAAAACTCTTGTAAAAGCCGAAGAAAACTCGTCTTTTCGTCATCCTGTAGTACCTTCCAAGGAGTAAAGAAGTAGTTGTCTGTATCATCTTCGATTTGATTTCTAACCAACCTACCAGTTGGAGTTATCCAGAGGTCATCGGTGGAGCCTTTGATATATTCAAGCGCACGAAGATCGTCTACAATTCCAGCATACACATCACATGAATGACCTCGTTGTGCCAGTCGATCGCATAGCGAATCATATGAGTTCGCCTCGCCACGCCAGAACAATGTCAAAGTATCTAATGCTGTAGCGCTTAATCTGCTTTTTCTCCAAGCCGCTAAATACGAGTCATCATAATAGGCAGCTATGCACGTAATCGTCTGTTCGATGTAAGGTATCGGATGGTCAGCTGGCGGCATCAGCTTATAGCTCAATCCAATGGACCATTTATTTGGCGGAGATGGTGCCTCTAAACTCGTCTGCAGTAACCTATCTAGGGGATTTAGAATGCCAGCAACCCTCTCATCCGGGTTAAGAGTGATCCCATCCATTGCATTACGAGCATTGACGATTAATCTCTGCGTAAGCTCTCGCCCCTTGCTGGTAAGCACGAACTTGCCAGCCTGTGTTTTGCTGAGGTAACCCGCACCGGTCAGTTCTACAAGCCTCTCCCGGTACACTTCGGCGGCAGTAAATGGGTTGCGGATCATTAGATGCCCGGGTGTTGTTTCCTCCGGTTCGAATTTTAATACTGCCAACAGCAAACCCCAATCGCTAAGTGAAATCTTGCTCTCCGACAGTTCTGAGCTGATGGCAGGTCGATAAACTGCTTTTATCTTCTGCCAGGCTACATTCAATTCTTCCCAGATAGCTGTATTTGTGATGGTTATTTGATTCATACGGACCCACCTTCCAATAATCGACCATGAAGAGTATTGATGCTAGAAATTTGGATGCCAGGTAACATAATTAGCTCGCTGGAACTTCATGAGAAGTTAAAAAATGAATACCATATGGTTCAATCTCGAGGTCTTCGAAATCAATCTCAGTACCAGCTAACATATCAAAGTATTTATACCCTAATAGATATAAACGTAAAGTGTTAGCCGCGACAATTTGAGGGTAATCGCTGAAATTCGCCAGTACCAAGATTGTGCTAGATGTATCTGAGCGAATGTATCCTAGAATATGTTCATTCTCAATCTCAGCGATCTCGAAACTACCGGCTGCGATTGTCTCTGTGCCTTTCCGAAAATCAATCAATTTTTTAAGACCTGAGTAGACTCTACACTCCAAGGTATCCGCAGCAAAGCGTTTGTCCATCTTTTTCCAGTCAGTTCTGGGGCGATGAACCCAACGGCTATCGTGTACTTTTTCTGGATCCAAAATGTAGCTGTAATCATTCAATATGCCAATTTCATCGCCTAAATAAATCAGTGGCAATCCCCCGATGGTAAGAATCACTGCGTGAATCAAATGAATACGTTTTATGGCAAGTTCTACTTCTATCTCCGTTTCACCCTGGAGTGCTTTTTCCAAACCAGCTAGAGATGCACAGGTTCCTGATATCCGCGCATCACCTGTTTTTGGATTTTCTTGGAAAGGCAGGCCGCGTGCAAAACTTCCAGGGAATCTGCCTGTATAAAAGGAATTAAGAAAGCGCCGGTGATCCCAAGCATTGATGCTGACATTTCTCGCGTCTTCATCAGAAAATGTCCATCCGATGTCATCATGACAGCGTACATAGTTTACCCAAGAACATCTATCATTGATGGTAAACCGCTCTTTCAATGCGAGTTTTAATAAACTTGTCTCCCTCGTGGCTAAAGTATTCCACAACAGTGCCATTAGCTGTGGATTATAAGAAAGCTGGCATTCACCTGGATCTATGTATTTCGTTACTTCGTCTGGATGAACGATTGCTTCCGATAAGAAAAGCAAAGACGGTGCGGCTATACGAACAACCTGATTAAATGCTCGAATTAAGATATGGGCTTCCGGTAGATTCTCACAATCCGTCCCCAACGTTTTCCAGATAAATGCAAGTGCATCTAGTCGTAAAACCTCCACACCAATATTAGCGAGAAACAACATTTCTTCAACCATTCGGTTAAAGACTACCGGATTAGCATAATTTAAGTCCCATTGGTAGCTGTGGAACGTCGTCCACACCCAAGCATCTAGTTCTTGGTGATATGTAAATGCGCCGCTGTGCTCATCAGGGAATATTTCTCGAAGTGTGATCTCAAAGTTATCTGGTGTTTTCCGATCTGGATAAATCAAGTAATACTCTTGGAACTCTTGCTCACCACTGATTGCCCGTTTGGCCCACTCATGATCATCAGCTGTGTGGTTGAAGATAAAATCAAGGATGAGGCTAATTCCTTGTGCACGCAACAACCCCGCAAAATCGCGTAAAGTATCTATTGAACCGAGTGACGACGCTATTTCCCGATAGCTGCTCACCGCATATCCCCCGTCATTATTACCTTCAGGTACAAGAAACAGCGGCATAAGGTGGATGAAATTGACTCCAAGCTCCTTAAAAAAGGGAATCTTACCCTTCAACCCCTCCAAATCGCTGGCGAATAAGTCCACGTAACATACTGCTCCCAGGGATTGATTTGATTGGTACCATAGAGGATCACCCTCACGTTTACGATCCAAATTTTTAAGATCACCTGGTCGCGCGAACCATGCCTTGGCTATTGAGTTAAGAAGGTCTTCTAAGTGGAAGAAAAAATCGTACTCTTGATGATACAAAGAAAAGTACAGCTTAAACAGTTCATCAAATTGAGATTCTAATCTCGATGATAGTGCTGTCCAGTTTTCTGGTTGATCTTTGGCTTCTTTGGAAAATCGCTCGGCCAATTTCGGCTGCAACCTGCTTAGCGACTTACCAGCTTCCCGCTCCAACCGGGCTTTATCTAATTCAGCCATAATCTAACTACACATACCTTTATACAATTTAATTGAGTTATTCCAAATCGACAACAACATACTAATTACAATAAACCTTTAAGTTGGAATAGTATAACAGGATTCAATTTCCAGCTCTAGCGATGAAGAGCCAAAGAGTCTATTTCGGGATATAGGTTAACGATAATTCCCCCTCCACAATTTAGCTAATCTTTCTCCAAGAAGAACCCCTTCAATAGCACCAAGGTAAAGAATGAGATAAGGATAAGGATGACCGAGAGCGTAATCGCTACCTCCATGTCCAATTCAAATCCCAGATAGATTGCTAGCGGCATCGTTTGTGTGATCCCGGGAAAATTGCCAGCGAATATGATTGTGGCACCGAACTCACCCAAAGCACGTGTCCACGTAAGTACCAATCCGCCTAACAACGCAATTCGGGATAGAGGTAATGTAATCGTCCGAAAGATATACCATTGGGATGCTCCGTCCAAGGATGCTGCCTGCTCCAACTCAGGTTCAATGTTTCCGAAACCGATTGCGGCAGATTTGATGAATAACGGAGCTGAGATAAATATCATCGCCATAATCACTGCAACGGGGGTAAAAGCGATCTGCAAACCAACAGAATCCAGCCAACCCCCAATTAGACCACGACGTCCATAAACCATTAACAATGCTAACCCAGCAACTGCTGGGGGTAATACTATGGGGATATCCAAGGCGCTATCCACAAGCCGTTTAAATCTAAATTCCTTTCTAGCCATCATGTACGCAAAGGGGATACCGAAAACAACTGTGATTCCAGCCGCTGCCGTACTTGTCATTAAACTAATATAAATCGCTTGGTATACCTCGGGTTGCTGGATGTTCTCGAGCAGTTCTTTAGGACTGGTGCTTAGAAGCAATGCTAATATTGGCAGAAGGATATAGACTAACAGCGGAACACTCAATATCCACCACGCGCAACCGAGTTTCCTTACTGGCTTGCGTTCTGTATCATATTTTGGTTCTGAGAAAACAACTTCGGACACGTTTACCCCTAATAAATATTTCGGTGAAGATTATTCTGCATTATTTTGGATGGTAAACCCATATGATGATAAAACTTCTCTTCCCTCTTGAGAAGTGACGAATTTTATGAACGATTGGGCAAGTTGGTTCTGGGTCCTGTCATTCAATATCGCGATCGGGTATTCAGCGATCGGATTTAAGTGATCAGGTATGTCTATCACACCAACATTTGCTCCCCTTTCCCCGTATACATCAGTAATATATACAATCCCGGCATCTGCTTCACCAAGAGCTACCTTTGTAAGAACAAATTTCACATTGACCTCATAGGAAACGATATTCTGCAGTACTGCGTCTCTATATGATGGTCCCAGGGTAGCATCCCGAGCTGCTCTATCTAAAAATTCCAAGCTGTATCGTCCGACGGGGACATCCGGCGCAGCGATGATGAATTTCAGATCAGGTTTCGCTAAATCATCAAGCTCGGTGATTGAGAGTTTACTATCACGAGAATAGATAACAGCCAACCTGTTCTGCGCAAATATAATCTGATCTTCAAAATCGATTCGACCATCGTTTTGAACCACATCCATTTGCTGCTGATTTGCGCTTGCAAATACGTCAGCTGGCGCTCCATGTACAAGCTGCTGGGCTAACTGATGAGAACTTGCCAGATTGAGTACAATATGCACTCCCGGATGATCTGATTCAAAGTTTGAAATTAATTCATCCATCGCCTCGGTTAGCGAAGCGGCAGCAAACACGACAATGCGTGTTTGCACACTATCATCCCTGGTGTCTCCCGTACAACCAAATGAAATAGGCAGCAAGGTACTTAGCAGAACAATCGCATTGAAAAAAAATCTCTTTTTCATTAAATGGAATTTCTATTTTACTCTATCCAAACATAGATATTTAAAGAATGAATATAACCCAACCATTAGGCAATTCATCACAACAATAGCCCCCAAGTTCATGAACTTGGGGGCAAATTTCAGGACAGTGTATTTCCTTGTACTCAGCTCGGTTGGATTGAAATCTTCTGGTCTTCGGTTTGGGGGGTCTGTTCTATGACACTTGCTGGTGCCAGACCGGCTTCAGTTACAATCCGAGGCACTATTGATTCCCACCCCACAGCCATAAGGTGAATCCCGTTTACACCTTGAAGACCTTTCACACCCTCAATCAGCTCAAGGGCAATCTGGACACCCTCTTCCGAAGCATTGTCACCAGCATCTTCCATTCGCTTTAAAAGTCTCTCAGGAATGGTAACACCGGGGACTTCTGAATGCATGTACTGCGCCATCCGCAAGCTTTTTAGAGGGGTTATCCCCACCAGGATATACACTTTATCCAGGATATCCCGCTTGGCGATTTCGTTTAACCAAATTTCTAATCCGGCAGGATCAAATACCAGGTTCGTTTGGAAAAACTGTGCACCTGCGTTCACTTTCTTATGCTCACGTAATGCCTGGAAGCGAGGTTCTGATGCATACGGTGATGCCGCAGCGCCTAAAAAGAATTTTGGTGGGAATTTGATATTGCGTCCGTCTAGATATTTTCCATCATCCCGCATCCGGCGCAAGATCCATAGCATTTGGATCGAATCGATATCGACGATATCCATCCGTCCGCGTGGCTCGGGTGCCATCTTCATTGAGTCACCAGATAAGCAGAGGATATTGCGGATACCCAAGGCATTAGCGCCCAGGACTTCTGCTTGCAGCCCGGTCCTTGTCCGGTCTCGGGCAGCGATCTGCATGACTGGTTCGGCTCCACGCTCAATTGCGATAGCGCTGCAAGCCCAGCTGGACATACGCGGAGTTGCCGAGGGGCTATCGGTAAAGTTTATCGCAGTTACATGAGGCTCAACTAAGTCCACATTCGAGCAGAGCTTCTTCGTCGCAATTGTCATCGGTGGGGCGACTTCCCCAGTAACGACAAATTCACCCGCCTTAAGCCGTCTTTCAAGTTCTGTTACAGGCTCTTCGTAAGCTGGTGGATGATACTTCGAATCCCCCTGCCACCACTCAGGCTGTCTGACCGGTTGAAAAACGGCATCCCATGTCTCGGTACGTGTTGCTGGATCCCTCGTCAGCAAACCTTTGAAGACTCTTCCCGTGCCGACGCCCTTAACTTGTCGGGCTACATCGCCCCAAGTCTCGGTACCGGTTTTATTCCAGTCCAGCGGCGGAAGCACTTCCAAGAGCATTTCTTCCCGCCCCATGGAGTAAGCGCGATCATATATCTTATACCAAATGCATGGTCGTGTTTCGTCTACATAACATTTTTCAGGTGTGGAGCCCCCACAAGGACCATTGCGGATGCCTTTAGGGCATTCCATCGGGCAAATAAAAGCCGTCTCTTGCAGAAGACAATTGCCACACATCCGGCAACCGAATAATGGACCTTTTACTATCCGCTCAACACCTGCCAAGACACGACGTCCAAAAGGCTCCCGCTTGAATGGGCTAAAAGCGGGTTGCCAGCGACGTCCGGGTGTAAATATTGGCATAAAATGCCTCCTTCAACCGTTAAATCAACGAAAATAATTATCACTACAGTTGGAATGCAGGTATAAAATTTCTGCAGTACTCAACCTATTATACTCTTATTGCTCCAAATAGCCATCCGCATATATAACTTTGTTGAGCAGTACCTGTACTGTCTTCCAGATCGCGACCTGCTCTGGGTCACCCATATCCACATCGTCTATAGTCGGTTCTTCCATTTCGGCAATCCGGTCTACGATCTTCAGGTACAGCTTACCTACGGGGGTTGAATCGTCGCGCTCTTCAATGATCCGGATAGTTTCTTTCAGTTCCTTGTCCAATGGATCAGCGATCATCATCTTCAGGTCAACACCCATGAGCATTGCACAATACACTTGATTAATCAACGGTCGCATCTCGTGCGGGACGGCATTGGAGACATTCGAGAGACCTATAGAGATGGCGGGCGGCGGATCCCAGGCAAACTGTATAGTCCGCACCGCTTCCAGCAGCTCTGGGCAGTACTCTTGACAACCCGAGACAGTTAAAACTAATGGGTCAATGATGAGATTTTCCATTGGGAAATCAATTTCCAACATGCGTGGAATTAATGCTTCCAATGCAATACTCACTCTCTCATCTGCGGCAACTGGGATGCCGCTCTTGCCCATCGTTAGGGCGATCAAACGAGTATTGTATTCCTTAGCTAACAGGGGAACCTTCTCCAAGCGCTCTGGCTCAGCGGAGGTCGAATTGATAATTGGCTGTGCTTTCGTCACTTTTTTCAATCCCGCTTCGATACCAAGGATATTTGTGCTGTCAAAACTAAGCGGTACATCAACCACTGCTTCGACGGTTTCGACCATCCATGGAAACACTTCTTCCCAATCCTTTTTCCGCGGGCCTAAATTGATATCTAAGGCTTGTGCCCCCCCTTCCACCTGCTTAACGGCTATCTCTTGAAAAAATTTTGCATCCTTTTCTCTGAGGGCAGCCTTGACTTTCTCTGAAATTATATGGATATTCTCACCAATGATATACATGGGTTTTACCCCTCCTTTCTCCTGTCTGGACTAGTAGCAGGTAGTGCTCCTGCAACTGTTGGGAAATTAGTCAAATCGGTATGTGGTAAAAACATCGCTGACATGAACGCATCGTAGAACGTGTTGTCAGCAGATAATTCTATATAGGTCATCTTCTGTGCGATCTCGCTGATTCTATTGCGCATATCTTTACCGAGCAGCCCATAATATGCACCCAATACTGAGGTATTCCCTAAGAACTTATACTTGTCCCATGGCATATCTGGGAGGAGTCCAATTTGGATGGCTTTTTCCACATTGATATACTTGCCGAATGAACCCCCAATCAGGACTTGCTCTACAGACTCCAATGGAACCCCAACACTTTTCGCAAGCACACTGAAGCCTGCGTAGATTGCGGCTTTCGCTCTTAATAGATTGTCAATATCAACATGCGTGATAACAATATCTTTTCCGTCCTGTGTCTCTGTTCCCCAGGCGACAACGTATTCCCTGCCATGTGACCCACCTCGAATACGCTCGCTCTCGGAGGATAGGTTCAAACGTCCGGCTTTATCTACTACACCGGTCATGAACATTTCAGCCAACAAAGATATCAAACCGCTCCCGCATACTCCACGTGGCTTACCACCTCCGATTACTCGGTATGTGGGTTCAAGTGTATACCCATTGATCCAAACTTCCTCAATGGCGCCCTTGGTCGCGCGCATACCATGCATGACCCCAGCACCCTCAAAAGCAGGGCCAGCTGAGCAGGCACAAGTGACCAGCCACTCTTGTGATCCTAATACTGTCTCGCCATTGGTACCTACATCCATGAATAGGGTCAGTGATTTGGTATCGTCTAAACCCGATGACAACACCCCTGCAGTAATATCGGCACCAACATAGCTAGCCACCCCGGGCAAACAATCCACGGTCCCGTTTGGATGGATACCAATCCCCACCTCTGCCGCAGTAAGCGACGGTACATGGTTTACCGCTGTTACGAATGGGGTTAGTCGGATGCTCTCAGCCGGGATGCCCAACAACAAGTGGATCATCGTACTGTTGCCGGAAATCGTTGCCTTTGAAATATCAGTGGGCTTAATCTTAATCCGCTTACTTGCCCGATCAATTAATTCTTCAATCGTCTCTAGTACCATCTGCTGCAGATGCCGGCTTCCGCCATCCTTAGCCGCATATATGATTCTAGAAATAACATCTTCACCGCGCGCAATTTGGCCATTATATTCCGCTACCTGCGCTCGCACTTCTCCCGTCAGCAGGTCTACTAACAAAAGAGATACCGTTGTTGTTCCGATATCGATTGCCACCCCCCATAGTGGTTCATCCGCTGGAATATGTCCGGGGATCAGATCGATTAATCGCGCCGGACATCCAGGACAATCCCAGGTCACATTATCCACGACAGCTGTGACCTGCCAATCACCTGCGCGCAGCGCATTCCCGATTGTCCGCAGTGTTTCGATGGAGACAACTACTTCATTTAAACCCGCTTGCTGCCGCAAAACGGTCTGTACTCGGCTCCAATCATCGCTTTGATCATCGATATCAGGTGGTGTAATTGATAGAGGTATACGCGTTATGGTTTGCGCCAAGGTTGGGTTATACCCATGCGGTGCGCGGACTTCAGCGACTACCCGATCAGTTGTTAATCGTCTTTCAATCTTTTCTTGCGGTGGAACTGATATCTCGACATCCCCCTCAACAACTGATTGGCATGCAAGCGCATACCCGCTCTTGATATCCGTTTGTGATAAACGGAGCACGCTGCGCCGGCGTACGTTTCCAGCATTTATCTGAACCGCACACCGACCGCAGCGTCCCTGCCCTCCGCAGGGTTGATTTATATCAACACCAGCTTGTACAGCTGCTTCAGTGATTAACGTACCGCTTGGTACACTAACTGGTGCAGCTGAAGTATCAAACTTAACTAAGTGTTCTGCCATTCCAAAGTAACGACGATCGAAGAGATTCGGTGGTTGGGATTTCGTCGTTTTTCCTTATAGAACTTCCTTCATGAATTTCGGTATATCTACAGCTTCACGCGGTCCTACTTTGATCTCCCAATTGGGGAGTTCTTCTTCCAGTTCACCTGACAGCACTGCGACATGACCGGGCAAGACGATTCGCTTCTGGCTGATTTTTGATTCCACGTCGAAAGTTTTGACCGACTTCGCTATGCGTTCTGAGTCAAACTTCCCGGCTGCCCATGCTGTTAATACACTCATGCCTTCAGCATCGGTGACCATAAGCCAGGCTGGCAATCCCGATCCTTCGACTTCATTAGCCACACTGAAGTAAGTGATGCTGAAATTCGTGGTAACCATCACCGGGTCCTCTGGGGTGGGGTCATTGATCTCATACAACCCCGGCTGGACTTGAATTGGCTTCTGTGGATCTGTATAAATGTTTTGTCGAAGCACTAATAACGGGTAAATGGTCTCTGGGGCAAAATGATCCATCACAATGAAGCTGCTGTATTTACCAATGGCTTGCGCCGCGGTGTAGGCTTCACGCGCTGGGTCAGCAGTATCACCAGGAAAGCTGATAATTGGGAAGCCTAACGGACGATAGTTCTTCTTCAGCGCCATCCGGCGCACGATGGTATTTGCCTCCAAGGTCCCATGTAAACTGCGCTGCTGTGGAGAGATTACGATATCATCAACCCCTGCGCCTTTCACTTTCTCGGTCAGATCGACCAATTCGTCCAACGTCGCCGCGCTAACCGCAAGTGCAGCATGATGGTTTTTCGCCAAGGCTGCCATCTCTTGCCAATTCTCAGCATCGGCATGGCATAACAGAACCTTTTCCTGGTCTCCGGCAGCCTCCAAACCGGATTGTAGCTGCCCGGCGTCTCCAATTAGAATCAAGGGTCTGTGGCTGGCTTCAACGACCGCAGAAACCGATCTGCTAAAATCGCCACCATTTGCCTGGATCGCAAACCCACCCATGCTTAGTTCAATGCCAACATAGTCCACCGAATATGCATCTGCAGCTGCGACCTTGGCTTTTATGTCTTCAGCTGATTCGGTATCCCGAACCCGCAGGAATAGCCCGGGTTGATTATAGAAGGTCTTATCGTGCCGGAAAAGCACCACCTCATTCCCGGCTTTGACCTCATAACCATTCGATTTCAAAGCAATCGGGCGTACAGGCGGGGCAGAAGCCTCTGATAACTGTTCCTCCGCTTCCTCACTTACATGCGGACAGAGAGCTAACTCCACCTGCTTATTAGCTAACTTCATCGCGAATGCCAAGCAGGTGGGGAATCCACAGTCCTTACAGTTCGTCTGTGGGAGTAATTTGTATATTTGTATTCCTGAAAGTGCCATTAGTTTATTTCTCCAGGAAGGGATGGAACAGAGTCCATCCCTTCACATCTCTCCTGCTTAGTTGAAAGCATCCATCAAATCTTCGATCGCAGCACGAGTGCGTCGCAGACTTTCTTGGTGACGTAAGACGACAATATCTGCACCAGATTCGATGAGCATTACTGCAGTCAGTGTCTCCCAATTTATCGCCCGCTCCAACCAGTCTCCCCATTCAGCAGGCACATCTTTACCCACTTTAGACTCTTTCGCTTTCCAGCACTCTTCACCTGGTGTGACTAACATCGGTTGTTGGGTCATACTGTCGCCCTGTAAAGCTGCCAGGCGTAGGCGCTCCATCACCGAATAACCATACTCGAAGCCATAACCAAGGGCACCGGTCGTTGGATCCATAATTACTCGATCCATCGGTAATCCCATATCGCTGATTAGAATGTTGAGCTGTTTCGCCAGGTTCACGTCCATCGCAGTGCGAGCATTAACCAGGTGTCCATTTGCCATTGCAGAAGCAACGATCGTACGGTAATTCTTGTCTTCGCAAAGACCGAGCAGCAGTCGTTCACCCTTAAACGTCTCAGCAATCGGGACTAATAACGCATTATCCGCATCTGCCTGACCGGGACCAAACACTGCTAAAGGCAGACCGGTAGCTTCGAGGATATTCTTTACTGTAGCGACTGCAGCCTCGGGTTCTGTTGGATTTCCTTCCGCATCATTTAAGGAGAGGGTGAGCAGGATCAGATCTGCGCCTGATTTTTCTGCCGCCTTCGCCCATTTGACAGGGTCATCGATGACATCTTGCCATGCCTCAAGCAGCAGTGGCGACCAATCTTCAGGCTTGCGATCCTTTATCTCCATCGCAATCACCGGCTCATGGGGCATATTGCCATCAAAGTGCATAAAAGGCATTGCCGTCTCACCACCGATAGTCACTGCTTTCGTTCGGGTACCACCTTCAGCAGCTGTCGCTCCGATCGTGATTTCCCTGACCGAACCAGGCCATTTCTCAACCAGGATTTCTGTCTTGGTACCGGCTGGAAGCCATGGCTCATCGGGAGGCAGCTCCACTACCTTTTCCTCAACTTGATCTTCTTCGGCTGGAGCTGGTGCGATGGTCGAAACTGGTCCTTCTATAGGGGGCAGCTGCAGGTCTAGCCCCTCAATACCTCCTAATTCAGCTAATGCCGCAATCAAAGCACGCCGCAGCATATTCACTGCCCGGTCAGCGCGATCTTCCGCTTCTGCTGGTGCAGCCATGCTGGTCAGGGCGGTTGTTGGGACAGCAGGAGGAGCCGTGGTCTCAGTTTTCTGTGGCTCTTCGGGCGCTTCAGCTTCTGGCTGTGTCTCTGCTATCTTTGTTTCAGCCTTTGCCACCGCAGCTTCGACAACTGCCTCCGCTTTCGTGATAACATCAGCTTCCTTAGCTGCTGCTGCAAGCTCATCTTCTGTTTTCGCAACAGGTTCCATGCTTCCCATCTGTAGAACAGGGTGATCTTTCTCTTTAATCCATACCTCAAGCTCTTCGACTGAGCTAACAGTTTTGCCGTCTGCGATGCGGTCGATCAGGTCCGGAATACCTTCTCGCTCCGCAACAGCCTGAAATTCTGCCGCCATTGATTGCTTTAATATCGGGCTCATCCACACCACACGTTTAAAGCCACCATCAGCTGAGATAAATTTTGGACTGATCAGGTAGTATTTGCCGACGCCCATGACCCCCGGTGTTTGCACACCTCCACCAGCCATACCAGCCAAAGTACTGAATGTCATCCCCGCTGGGGTCATACTGGTGTCTTCGCGGCTGACAATCATTACCCCTTCAACTTCTGGGATATACATCACTATACATTCGAAACAGCCGCAAGCAGTCATCGGGTTTTCCATAATGGAGTACATCGATACATCCTGCACTACACCATGCGACCCAATTTTGGCATAATCTAGTGTGCCCTCCCAATAACCTTTGTCGATATCAATTAATTTACCTAATTTGATGGGTTGGTTGGGACCGGTTGGGTTGATACTGAACGAAGCTTTGCAGTCCAACCAGTTGTAGGCGCCACATAATCCAAGCCTTTCAGGACTGATCACGCACACATGATTTGGTGCGAAAGACTGGCACAGCGTGCATGAATAGAAATCGTCAACGCGTTCATCAGTCATATCTGCTAATCGTTTATTGCGAGTGTCATATGACTCACGTGCTGTGGCCAACCATGATTTCAACTTTTCCGGATCAGTGTAAATCGTAACTTGAACCTTATCAACTATTGCTCCGAAATCAGAATGAAACCGTGCATGGAGAATCTTACCGAAATGCTCCAGGGTAAAGCCCTTCTCTACCGCTGCGTTTGAGAGTCGGATCCATGCGATATCACGTTGCCCAATATGCTGGATCCCGGAAGCACCATTAATGAAGTAGTGAATCTGCCGCTCTAATACGGGTTCAAAATCTTCCTGCATTTTGCGACTAGCTACCTGGACGACAATACCCATATCAATTGAACCTTGGGCTGGGACTTCATCAAACCCCTCTCCAACAATTTCCACTTTGCCATCAACTACTTCGTCCAATGGCGCCATGTGCAGAAATTCGAAGCAGCGAGAATTCTTGCCACCAAACTCAATCCGCATATCAGCTTTACGAACCACCTCGCCCTCAAAGGCAGATCCATAAGGGACGGGGACCGGGACATCTGCCATGCGTATTTTTACCCCACGCACTTCAATACATTTTTGGACCAGTATTTCGGTCTTTTCAAGATCATCTTTCCCTTCAATTTCCTCAAATGGCATAGATACGACATGCTCATACGTTGTCACGCCAGTCGGAAGGATCTCCGGGATAACGGTATCGGCGATGACCGGAAAACCGAAATTGATCGCCCCGGCAGCAGCTGCGTATTTCAAATCATCAACTTCACCGAGCGCTAATACAAACGCGAATACGCGCGCACGGTTATACAGCAAGATATCGCGGGCTTGCGCCGCTTTGATCCCACCAAAAGTCAGCGCTGAACGCGTCGCGAAGCCTAGAGCGTAGATAGCACTGAGCGTATCTGTTCCAAAGGGAACCGTGTAGGTATCATACCCAAGCTCAACCCCTTCTTCGACGAGCTGGTCGATGATACTGCGTCCATTCACATTCCCAGATAGGAACGTTAGGATATTGCGCTGCTGGAGTTCTCGGATTAACTTAACCGCGACTTCATTCGACTTTGCAGCACCAACGATGGCAGCGAATCCCGGCATGCGGCCATCCACCAGCTGGATGCCCCAGGATCTCAACTGTATATCGTCGATCGGACCATTCAGGTGCCCGACCAGTCCACCGCCATTATCCGAGTAGGATGTACCCCCTGCCAGCTCTATCCCAGGATACGGTTCAGGTTGTAAACCATAGATGAAGCGAACAGCCTCGATTACTTCTGCGGCCAGTAATGTGGCCATCCCACCATCGAGGGTCTCACCCAAATAGGGTGTCCAGTGTTTATCGGAAGGAACTGGATGGAGCAGCTGCCGGGCATGCGCAATCACCTCAGTCAGCTGATCGACTTTGGTGATCTCAATCCCAGTCATTCCATAGATCAGCGGCAAATAATAAGCCGTGTTTGGAAAAGAAACCTTAGTATCTGGTCCTTTCTCATCAATTACTTTTTTCAGCATGAGCTCCGCTTCAGAAACTAAGGCGTTCGCGCCGCGGATGGCTCTTGTAGCAATATAACGTGACATCTGCCCTTCTCCTAGTCAGCGGCAACGCCGTATAAAGCTGAGCGCCGTTCAGATAACGGCAGCTGCTCTAGCTCTAACATACGGTCATCACCACTTCGTCCAAAGCGTTCTGCATCGTAGGCTGGTAGCCCTAATGCCTCACGTTTCGCGTCTATGTGCTCTAGCGTCTTGCGAATCATCTCATCCGGGTCAGGGATAAATTCCATCTTTCCACCATATTGTTCTTCCCACCCTTTGCTGATTAAGTCGCTGACGATATCGCTATCAGCTACGCGATCCGGCATTCCGCTGACCGGTGAAGAACCACCAAAAATCACATACGCTCCAGAAGCCACACAATACGTCCCGATTGATAAGGCTTTCTCGCTCATCCATTCTGGTGCCAAACCAACTGCCGGTACCTGGTCGATATCATCTCCCAAACCGCCCTCTTCAACCACTTGCGTCAAAACGGTCAGGATGCGGGAATTGTCGACACAAGATCCCATATGTAGGACTGGAGGAATGCCAATGGTTTCGCAGATTTCACGAAGACCCGCGCCGACCTTATCTAAGCCAGCTTCGCCTAACAGCAATCCCAATTTTGCAGATGCGATTGCCCCGCACCCAGTCTCCACAATCAACACGTCTTGTTTGAGCAACTCCTCCGTTATATAAACGTGCAGGTGGTCCTGCTGGCTGCGTGCGTTATTGCAGCCCACAATCGCGGCAACGCCTCGAATGCGTCCGGACATGATCGCATCGTTCAATGGCCTGAAAGAAGCCCGGTAGGAACCGCCCAACATATAATTGATGTATTCGTGTGAGAAACCGGGGATCAAGTCCTCGCGCACATCTGGTATTTGGATTTCGCCGCGGTTCTTATAATTATCAATCGCCGTTCGCAGGATCTCCTTCGCGATCGTCAAAGCTTTGTGCTCATCAAATTCGATATGCAACGCACCTGTAATTTTAACTTTCGGGGAAGTTGTGATGATCTTCGTGTGGAAGTTATCGGCTAAGTTGACTAAAGCCTGCATAATGCACTGCACGTCAACCACCATTGCCTCGACAGAGCCTGTTAATATCGCCAGCTCTTGATGCAGGAAATTGCCAGCAGCCGGAATACCCTGGCGCATAAGGATTTCATTGGCCGTGCAGCAGATACCGGACAAGGCGATTCCTTTGGCTCCGGCCTGCCTGGCATACTCAATAATCTCCGGATCCTGCGAGGCGGCAACCACCATCTGGCTCAGTGTTGGCTCATGACCATGAACGACGACGTTTACCATGTCATCCTTCAATACACCCAGATTGGCTTGCCCGAGGATTGGAGCGGGGGTGCCAAACAAGATATCGGATACGTCCGTAGCGATCAAGCTGCCCCCCCAACCATCCGAGATGCTAACGCGGATTGCATGGTTGAGAATATGTTCAGGGTCCTGGTCGTCACCAATATGGGTCCTGTGCAAAGCCTCAACCACTTCTCGGTCCACGCCGCGCGGATTGACACCTTGCTCGGTCCAAATCTTCTTCCTCTTCTCTGGAGCACGAGAGACAGGTGCAACAATGCCTTTTTGCTGCCCAAATTGGGCTATGTACAAATCCGCTAAGTCGTTTGCTATCTCCTCTGGAGACCGCCCTTCGATTGGGATATCATAATATGATGCGATATTGCGTAATTTTGCTACATCGCGGATCACATATCCTTCAGCTTCCCCATTGGCCACGGCTTTCAGCGTAAAAGCCATGTCTCGTCCATGATCAGAATGCGCCGCCGCTCCGGCTGCGATCGCACGTATCAGGTTGCGCGCCTGGATGGTGTCAATTGTTGCACCGCAAACACCCGTTTGCCCGTCTTTCGTTAGCCGGCAGGGTCCCATACTACAGATTTTGCAGCACATCCCCGCACTACCAATATTACATGGCACCATATCATCAGCTCGACTGAACGCAGTCCCCAGACCTAATTCATCGGCTCTGATGAGCATCTCCTGGGCAGCTGGATCAATCGTCTGCTCTTCATAAGTTCTTTTCTTTTTGGCCATAACTTATTCCTCCTCACCTGTACCTTGACGAATGGGACCAACACCCGGGCAGGGCCAGAGCGCACGTCCGCTGAAGTTTACATTTTGAGCAAAACTTACCGGTTGCTGGGTATGTTCGTACATTTCGGTGTGACGGAAATACACACCGTCGTTATCAGACAGGTAGGCTGCTTCTCCTGATTCGAGCGGCATAGGCAGTTCACCTATATAGCCAGCGGCATCCAAAACCTTGTTTATCTGCTCGGCATCTACCTTCTCGGGATCATAAGAAATTTCGATTGCCCGGAAAGAACTTGATGCGTAAACATCTTCCACTCCAGGAATTTCAAATAAGATCTTTCTGACTTCAGACACATGATGGTCGCCATACATGGCCGGGAGTTCAAGCGTATAAATCTCCATATACTCCTTCCTTTGTTGATCTTACGGGTAAATTGGATAGTTCAATCTTCTAGGGAATATCGCATTAAACAGAAACCAGCACACTTTTTTCAATAAACTGTGCCATATTTGTCCGATGCCAGCATATCGTTCAAGGCGAATTTTCATCCAGGTACTGTGCTTTCAATCTCCTTTCCCTTATGCTTATTATTTTGTTCGATCCTGTCCGAGGGACAATCTACTTAGAGCAGCATATAAATTTCACGTAGTGAACCTTAATTCTGCGGTTGTTTCGTCACTCAATATAGCAAAGATGCCTGTGTGCGACAAGTGACATTTATTACTATCTTTATACGATTTGTTGTCCTTATTTTGAGACATTCTACACAATAAAACCCAGGATTACTCTGCATATAACGATTGATTATCAATATCCATAATCTCAGATTGTAGATTCGTTTTCAGCCGACTGTATCATTACCCTTGGGATCAGCAAGCAACAAATTTTTTGGGTGGGATGCAGCTGCAGAAATTGGTAAGATACAACCGTAATGGATCTGTATTCCAGACAAGACTCAGTGATGAGCTTGGGTCAGACAATCTGGAGATTAAAGTCCAGTCAGAATCAATTACAATCTGCTTCCAATGAATTATGGAGAATGTGCAGTTTCCAAGTTAATCAAAGACCCATACTGCTATACCGCATACTAAACAGATAGAACCATGATCGTCATCAGAATCAACGCCATCAAGCTTACGTATGCATCATCACCGATCTTTGAAGATCTCAATTTTGGCATCCATGATGATCGCTGCATCGGTTTGATCGGGCCAAATGGGAGCGGTAAAACAAGCTTGATGAAAATCATCATGGGAGATGTGCCCCTTGATGAAGGACATGTATCACGAAATCGAAGGACCAATATCGCGTACATGCCTCAGGAGGTAGATTTCGATCCAACGAGGACGGTGCTAGAAACCGTAGGGACGGCATCCACGGATCTAATGAGTGTTAACCAATCGTTACAACAGATTGAATCCCAGCTCGGAGACCCTAAAATATTTTCAAATCCCAAAGCGCTCCAAAAAGCCCTTGACAGACAATCGAATTTGTTGGAAGAGTATGTTCAATTAGGTGGCCCAGGCTATGAAAATAATGTCCGTGTCATCCTATCTCGGCTTGGATTTGATGAACAAGAATTAGATTTGCCGGTTGATGCCCTCTCGGGTGGGCAGAAGAAACTGCTTGCCTTTGCCATTTTAGTTCTCCAACAACCAGATATATTGCTGCTCGACGAACCTGATAATCACTTAGACCTGGATGGGAAAGCTATACTCGAACAGTTCATCAGGGACTACTCCGGTGGAGTTGTTATCATCTCACATGATCGTTATCTCCTCGATCTTCTCGTGGATGAGATTGTCGAAATTGAGCAGGGACGGTTGAATGTATTTCCGGGAAACTACTCGGAATATGCGGTCGAGAAACAAGTTCGTGCCCTAAGGCAGCAGCAGCTCCATCAAGCTCAAGCCAAAGAGATCGACCGGTTGGAGACATCGGCCCATCGTCTGCTGACTTGGGGTAGGGTGTATGACAACAACAAATTTATCCGCCGGGGAAACAACATCCTCAAACGCTTGGAAAGATTGGAAAAGGTTGATCGCCCGGTCTTGGAACCAGATACGATGAGCTTAGACCTAAAGGGTTGGCGCGGCAGCACCAAGGTGCTCGAAATCCAAGCCTTACAGGTAGCATTCCATGATCAGAGCGATATGAGTCAACCGCGCACGATAATCCAGGACTTAAATCTCCTTGTCCAGCACGGTGAGCGGGTCGGAGTAGTTGGTAAAAATGGCGCGGGGAAAACCATTCTCTTCAAAGTGATTCGCGGTGAAATTCAACCAACGCAAGGGAAGATAATACTTGGGCCAAGCGTGAAAATGGGATATTACGCCCAACAACATGAGACCTTAGATGCTAACTTGTCACTGATTGAAATTGTCCGCAAAACTGCCCCGCTATCCGAGGGTAGAGCAGTCGCATTCTTGAACCGCTTTCGTTTTAGCTACCTGCAGCAAAGAGATATGATTAACAACCTATCAGGTGGAGAACGCAGCCGCTTGCAGCTGGCACTGATCATGCTGAGAAATCCAAACTTTCTGCTCCTAGATGAACCGACAAATAATCTTGACATCCCCTCAGCTGAAGTCCTCGAAGAAGTCCTGAGCGAATTCCAAGGGACGATCCTGGTAATCTCACACGACCGCTATCTCCTGGATGCCGTTGTAGGGCGCATCGTAGAATTGGAAGCTGGCAAACTATACGAGTATGGAGGTAATTACAGCGACTACGAATCCCAGAAATACTCCGCCAAACCAATAATCTAAGTAATCGGAGAGTTGATCTGAGGGGCTAAATAAAGCTGAATTCCCGCGCACCTCGAAAAGTATAAATTTCATACTTAACATCCTGTACAAACCAATCTTTTATATTTGCGAGGGTCTGATTATTTTCAAACTCTTAATAGCGGGCGATCCTATCCAATCGAGGAAATAAATCATTTGCACCTAGCTGACAATAAAGGTACACTTATAGCAGAAAATTCAACTGTGAGGTGACTATGTCGGTTTTAAGAATCATCGCTTATATCGCCGCTGCAATCCTGATTTTCTTCGGTGTCCTGTTCATCTGGGGGGCGTTCAGTCCTGACGGTTCGATTAGTTGGATAGTGATTGGCTTGATCAGTGTAGG
>Ga0209013_10001090_pt1 | contig 25042 bp, 22 predicted proteins | sample Cruoilmetagenom2_FD_187291 | JGI IMG/M metagenome (GOLD analysis project Ga0209013, IMG submission 187291) | Oil polluted marine microbial communities from Coal Oil Point, Santa Barbara, California, USA - Sample 2 (SPAdes) (version 2) | ecosystem: Environmental > Aquatic > Marine > Oil seeps ... | reverse complement strand
TGTAATGTAACGTTGTTCGTTGCACATGATGTTCATTAGAAATGTAACCAGGTTTCTAGCACATGATATTGTTACAAAGACTATTGCACTTAACAATTAACCTTTAATCCACATATCAGAACAGCCTGCAGAACTTGTGATTTCGATTACGCCACATAACGAATTAAGGATTCATGCGGCGCAAAAGACAAGGACAATTCCAAAGCCGCTCCAATCCAGCCGCCGCATGAATCCTGGTTGAACTAAGCCGAGTAAGAGCCATCTCAATGAAACTCGGCTTAGGAAATTAAACGTAGACCCATACCGGAACTTCCAGCAACTCATCACTTTTTCTAATATACTGATCGTTGCATAAGTTACAAAACGTCTCTTGCGTTGTTTGATCGCTGATGGGGTTTAGCCTTCAATGCAAGGATCAGTAATTGTAGCATTTTTGACCCACTTCTGCAAATATCCATAACATTTCTCCAGCCGGGAGCCGGATGTTTCTTTGTCAACTTGCGGTTTTAATTAGCCAGACAATACCTGACCAGGAGCTCAGAGATCCTGCCTCTGTGCTCCTGGTCGCTCTGTATTTGCGAACATCCAGCCAGTGTGCCTCAGGGCGGGGGACGTCCTCTTGGATGGATGATTTGCTGGCGCGCCATCGCCTTTCCGCAAATGGAACAACGCACAGTAGCATCCGGCGAAGCCCACCTCGCCACCGCCACCGCTAAGCCCAGCTTGCTGGGCCGCAGGCAACCCCACCAACGTCGAAATCACACCCCAAGCCCTCCAAACCGCCTGGTACTCCGGCCTCTTCAACGGCAAAGCCATCTTCATCGACCACGCCGCCATCTGGGATCCCAATATTTTGTGGACCCCCCCATGTATATGGGACCCCCTTCCATCGAGAACCTGGTCGGCGTCACCCAGTCCTCCTCTTGGAACGAATCCGACCAATCCATCCGGGTCACTATCAAACTCAACTCCAACCCCCCCGGCCCCTACATCGCCCTCTCCCTCGTCTTCTACCCCGTCTGGGAGCCTTCGTCTGGTCATTCTGAGCGAAGCGAAGAATCTGATTCCGAGGGCCTCCGACGAATCACCGGCATCACCCACATCGAATCCATCGACCTCGTCTTCCAACCTCACCACCCCCACAGCCTGCTCGAAAAATTTAAGGTAAAAACCTTGCTTAAATAGAACATATGTGCTATAATTTTGTCGTGATCTATATCCTCGTTTCCAGTACCCTCCTCCATCATCCCCTGCCCTACACCCTCCTCCAGGCTGCGTCTACTTCCAACCTCCAATATCCAATATCCAATATCCAATATTCAATTCGCGGAACGGATGCACCAATCCCCCATAAAAATCTTTCCTGGGGACCATTTCCCCTTCGTGCACTTACCAACTTCGTGGTTCAAAATATTCGTTTCCATTCGTTTTTTTTCGCGGAACGAATACTCTCTTTCAGTCCACGAAAGCCTGTACTGAACGTATGTGTTGGATCAACTTCGTGCCTCACGCTGCCATGACTTCAATCGCCGTCATCTCGCAACTGAAAACTGTCAACTGACAACTCCTCATGAATTGTTCCTCATTGTTTTTTCACGAAATGAACCAAAATTACACGCATCTAATAATTGTTCCTCATTGTTTCATTTTCGCGAAACAATTAAATCTCCCACCTGAGAGAATTTTCGCCCCCTGCATAATTTGAATGCTCCCCCGGGTGGGTGCGGCATTTATTCGGTGTGGCAAAAACAAGCGAGTCAGTATAGAATAATGCCTATGTCTCAGCCGCAGCGTTTGACACGATCTTTTTATGATCGTCCGGCCTTACAGGTAGCGCGTGAACTGCTCGGCAAACGCCTGGTTCGTATTGAGGACGGGGGGCGGATTGCCGGGATCATACTCGAAACGGAAGCCTACGGTGGCGAAGACGACCTGGGATGCCACTGCCGCGCTGGACGCACGCCGCGTACACAGGTGATGTACGGCCCGCCGGGGCATGCCTACGTTTATTTCACCTACGGCATGCATTGGATGCTCAACTTTGTGGTCGAAGCGTTGGATTACCCGGCAGTCATCCTGATCCGTGCCATTTATCCCACCGAAGGAGTGCGGGTTGTCGCCGAGCGGCGAAGTCCACAACCACAGATCCATTGGACCGACGGTCCGGCAAAAATCTGCCAGGCATTGAATATCGATAAGCGATACAATGGCGTTGACTTATGTGATGAGAAAGCGCCTATTTTTGTTGAGAAAGGGGAAACAATTCCCGATTCCAGCGTGACCATTGGGCCACGAGTGGGTTTAAATACTGTACCGGAACCATGGAAAAGTAAACCCTGGCGGTTTAAAGTGCCAGGCTACACGTACCAGGTGCGCTAAATTTCTACACCTGATAACTGAAAACTGATAACTGACAACTGAAAACTGATAACTAATCACTACAAATTCGGAGGTTACGATGAGTTTATTAGAAGGAAAAACGGCTTTGATATTCGGTATGGCGAACAAGCGCTCGATTGCCTGGGGTATTACGCAGGCTTTTCACGAGCATGGGGCAGCCATTGGGTTAAGTTATGCTGGCGAAATCCTGGAACGCAGGGTCAAACCGCTGGCCGAATCGATCGGCTGCACGTTTGTCGAGCCCTGCGATGTCGCTAAGGATGACGACATCCAACGTGTGACCGAGCGAGCGGCAGAGACCTTCGGAGAGGTTGATATCCTGGTGCATTCAATCGGCTTTGCCAATCGAGACGAACTGGTCGGACCCTACTACGACACCAGCCGCGAGGGTTTTCACCTGGCGATGGATATCAGCGTGTACTCATTTACGGCCCTGGCCAAAGCCTTTCAGCCGCTATTGCGTCCGGGTGGTGCATTACTGACCCTGTCCTATTACGGGGCAGAGAAAGTCTCCCCGCATTACAACGTGATGGGGGTCGCTAAAGCAGCCCTGGAGGCGTCCGTGCGGTACCTGGCGTACGATTTAGGACCGCAGGGAGTGCGCGTGAACGCTGTTTCGGCCGGTCCGATCCGCACCCTGGCAGCCGCGGGGGTGTCCGGTTTCAAGACCATGTACAGAAAATTCGCTGAAGTAGCGCCGCTGCGCCAGAACGTCTCCATCGAAGATGTGGGTAATGCAGCATTGTTCCTTTGTTCTGACCTGGCAGGCAGGACGACCGGCGAGGTACTTTATGTCGACTCGGGTTACAATATCCTGGGCCTTACAGAAGTTGTCGATTAGAATTATGAGGCATTGTTAGGATTAATCAGGTAATTTGGTTGTCCTAAAAGCACATAAATGTCATTCTGAACGGAGTGAAGAATCTCTATCAATCCAGGATGTCAATGTGAGGATGAATGATGTTTCGCAGGCGTGATGAAGCTGCCCCACCGACACCCCAGACCCCACCTACTGAGCGGGTCACATCGGTGCTCGGGAGCGGTGTTGTGTGCAAAGGTAGTCTGGGTGGCAGTGGGGGTGTGCGTATTGAAGGCGGATTTGAAGGTAATATTAATTTGAGAGGCATGTTGGTGGTAGGAGAAACGGGTCGCGTAACCTGCCAGAGCCTGCAAGCCAACGTGATCATCGTGGCAGGTGCTGTGCGTGGCGATATTATTGCTGAGAAAGTCGAGATCCGCTCCACCGGTCGTGTGTGGGGCAATGTGACCACGACCGCCTTAGCCACGGAGGAAGGGGCTTTCTTGCGCGGGCAAATCCGCATGGAAGAAGAAGTAGAGATTGTTGAACCCCCCGCGGAAGATGATATCGAACCCGGCGAAGGGTAGAATATCCTGCTGGCGTTTTGTGTTCTTTGGAAATTATGCTTTTTTGATCTCCCGGCGCGCCAGGCGATCTACGCGTTCGTTGAATCGATCCCCGGCGTGTCCGCGCACCCAGTGCCAGTTTATTTCGTGGTTTTGTAGTGCAGTGTCCAGCGCCTTCCACAGGTCGATGTTTTTTAACTGTCCCTTTTTACGCCGCCAATTACGCGCTTTCCAACCGTCTAACCATTCCGTAATACCGCGCCTGAGGTATTCTGAGTCCGTATAGAAGTCGACCTGGCAGGGTTTCGTAAGCGCCTTGAGAGCCTGTACTGCTGCGGTTAACTCCATGCGATTGTTGGTTGTATCGGTTTCGGAGCCTTTTAATTCCTTTTCCCTGTTTTTGTAAAGCAGCAGCGCGGCCCAGCCGCCCGGCCCTGGATTTCCGCTGCAGGCGCCATCGGTATAAATCGTCACTTTTGGTAATTGGCTCATATTTTTTCGTGCTCTGATCATACACTATCTTTTTGCCGGTTTACGGTCGGTGTGTTGGGGACCTATCTCCCTGGCAATCGCTAGGGGGTGGGTGTGACCAGCTCATCGTCGGCAGTCGCAGTTATGGATGGTGTGGAGTGAACCGTGGGTGTAAGCGTGGGCGTGGGTGATTTGATCGAACTGTCTTTCAACGGGTCTTTATGCAGATCGTTAGCAGTTCGGTGCAGGAAGGCGACTAGTTCGGGCACCTGTTGGATGGTGAAGTAGTATCGGAAAAGTTGGGTTGCGGCGTCACTGACGGCCCAGCGCACGATGTGCCAGGAGCGTAGAGCGGGCTCTGAACGGGCGAATGGAAGTCCATCGGCTGCAGCCATCCACTGGGGTGGGAGGTTCCCGTTTCCGGGCAGCTGCTCCAGGATGCTCACACGCAGGGGGTATGCGTTGGTGGCTTCTATCAGCCTGGCCTGGTTCTGGGGCGAGACCAGCCATTTGACGAACAGCCAGGCGGCCAGTTGTTCTTCGGGGGTAGAGGAGAGGATCTCGAAGGATGGACCGTAGATGCTGGCGGTAGGTTCGCCGGTTGGTGAGGGGAATGGAATGACGGTCCACCTGTCAGGGTTCCCAACCTGGTCGAAGGCGGCTTGCTGGTAGGGAATTCCGGTAACGCTATCCGTGGCGAATAAACCCCGGCGCGTGGCAAAATCTTCATTTGGGTACTGATTTTCTGGCAGCCAGGCGCAGCCATCATCGTAAAGTTCTCTTAAGAACGTAAGGGCCTCTTCCACCGCTTGGACTTCGAAGTTGTAACCCCTGTCTGCTGATTTGCTCCCGGGTGATGGCGCCACTTCGGCCCCGAAAGCGTACATCCATCCCAGTATGGCGGAATAATTGGTGGAGATGATCCAGCCCCCGGTCCCATCATTGTCCGGGTTTTCGTCATCCAGGTTAGCGCGGGCAGCCGTGCAGGCCTGCCTTCCGAATTGTTCTGGTGTGGATGGCAGCTCGGAGAACCCGAGCTCCTCTGCCCAGGTGGAGTTGTAGTAGATCAGTTGACCGGATCGCTGGGCAGGGATACCGATCCTCCTATCACCGGATTGGTCGTGGTCCCAAAACGCCGCATAAAAATCGTCCTGTTCTGCCCGCCTCAATCCCCAGACCGGGTCATCCACATACTCGTTGAGGTCCGCCAGTTCCCATTCTTCGTCCCAATCAAGGGCCTGGTAGAGGTACCCCACGACCAGGTCGGGAGCTTCCTTTCTATTGATCGCAGCGTGTACGTTAGCGTACATTTCGTCCAGGCTGCCCTGGGTAGTTGCCTGGACCCGGATACCCCACTCGTTCTGGGAGTTAAACTCCTCAACAAGCTGGTCCAAAACTTCCCCGCTCTTATCAGACCAGGTGTGCCAAAATTGGACGCTGGTGTCTTTCAGGTCATCCGTGTCTACTCCCAGGGGACTGACCGGCGCCGGGGTTGGGGTGGGCGTCTTGGTGACAGCTGGCGTGGCAGTATACGAACGTGGTGTCGGCAGCTTAGTGGCTTTTTTTGTGGAAGTGGTTTTGATCGTTTGTGTGTCAGGTTGATTTTGACGTTGACCACAGCCAGTCGCCAGAAGTGCCAATACACCTGTGGTAAGGATTATGATAACCAGGGATCTGTTTTTTGAACCTCTTAGCATGATGCTGTCTCGATTTCGGTTTTGGTAAGGTTTTAAAGTTTATCATTAGTTCCCCACTTCGTACACCGGTGGACGCAGATACTAAAACGCTGTTAACCTGGCTTATTCACCCGATATCCCAGACAAATCATGTACCAATCTTAATCACATGTGGCATTTATTCTCACATTCGTGCGTTCGATAGATTAAAAATAGCAGTCGGAAGTTGGACTCTGAAAAAGTGACATCAATCACGTGTAAATAGTAACGCATAGCATTATTTCGTCTATTGTCAAAGAGTGCACAATCATGTAAAATTATGTTGTCAGGTCCACGTTTATAATATGTCTGAATAAACGGACCTTTTGGTTATTATCTTGCTTGGCTGTGCGCAACCTGCACGGTTGCCAAATATGATGCGTTTATTATTCGCCAATAATTCAGCTGAACCTCTTTCAGTTTGTTTCCCTTCTTATATAAAATTATCCTTAGCAACTGGTGCGAGTTTCGGAGAATTCGAACTCGCAAGTTCAAGTGTGTATATCGGCCGGGGGGTGGGAGCAATAAAATCTTCAACGGATAGGAGGTGGAATCTGGGAACATTTGTTGCGTGAACAAGATAGACAAGCGTATGAAAATAACCTTTTCAATTCTCGAGGAGAAGAAAAATAATGAAGAAGATGAGATACTTGTTACCCTTTTTGATAATTCTAGTGTTACTGCTGGCTGCTTGTGCAGAAGAAGCAACTCCCACAGAGCCCCCAGCAACAGACGTGCCGCCCACAGAAGCACCAACTGCGCCAGATATTGGCACTGCAGATCATCCCATCAAGGTGCTGTTCGTGCCCTCCGTGGACGTCGACTTCATGATCGAATCCGGCGAACTGATCGAACAGGCGCTCAATGAAGCCACAGGGTTGGTCTACGAGGTCAGCGTGCCCACATCCTATTCAGCCACTCTCGAAGAGATGTGCGCCTCACCGGATGACACGATTGGCTTCATCCCTGCCATGGGTTATGCTCTCGGCAACCAACTTTGTGGAATCGAGCCAGGACTGGCTTCCGTACGCTATGGCTGGAACGTTTACTTCGCCCAGTTCATCGTACAACGAGACAGCGGCATCGAAACGCTGGCTGATCTGGAAGGCAAGTCCTGGGGCTACGGTGACACGGGTTCTACATCCGGTTACCTGGTCCCGCTGGCGCAGCTGACCGATCTGGGTATCACCCCTGGCGAACGGGTTGAGACCGGTGGACACACCGAGACAGCCAATGCTGTATACAACGGCGAGGTTGACTTCGGCACCACTTTCTTCAGCCCGCCCTTATTACCGGGTGACCCTGATGAGGAATGGCAGGTAGGCGACCCGCCTGACATCCCCGATGAACTGGTACCAGAATGTGGTCTAAATGAAGATGGCAAACTGTACTGCGGTGGCTACCGCGTACTGGATGCCCGCCAGACCATCCGCGAGCAGGCTCCGGATGTCATCCAGGTGGTCGCGATTGTCGACATCTCCCAAGGGATCCCCAACGATACCATGTCCTTCTCTCCGGACTTCCCTGACGAGATGAAGCAGATGATTATCGATGCCATAATCGCTTACGTGCAGACTGACGCCTGCAAGGAGTCGCTCTGCAACGAGCAGTTCTATGAGTGGACCGATGCTTCACCGATCTATGACGGGGACTTCGACACGATCCGCCTCATGATGGAACAGCAGGGCATCACGCTGGAGAACATCGGACAATAATCAACATGATCCAATAAACTTAGCCCCGGGCAAAAGCCCGGGGCTAATGTTAATGGTCTTGGGAATCTCCGTAGTTTTAGGTGTGGCGGCGGTCGCCGCCACACCTAAAACTACGGCAAAGCTTCAAGACCCAATGATAATGGTAGGGAAGGTGACTGAGTAACGATATGCTTGAAGTCAAAAATCTCACCAAAATATATGAAGGGGGCGTGAAAGCCCTGGACAACGTCAGCTTTACCGTCGAGCCCGGAGAATTTCTGGCCGTGATCGGGCTGAGTGGGTCAGGCAAGTCAACCTTGCTGCGCTGTATCAATCGTCTTGTCGAACCGACGGAGGGCCAGATCCTGTGGGATGGAGTCGATGTAACTGCTGCCAACCAGAGCGAAATGCGTCTCATCCGCAGGAAGATCGGTATGGTATTCCAGCATTTCAACCTTGTGAGTCGCTCGCAGGTTCTCACCAACGTGCTGGCCGGCAGGTTGGGTTACGTCAACCCTGCTTTGAGTATCTTCAACCGCTTCCCAAAAGAAGATACGGAAGCGGCGATGCGGCAGCTTGAGCGGGTCGGTATCCAGGACCAGGCTTACAAGCGGGCGGATGAGCTGAGTGGTGGTCAGCAGCAGCGCGTGGGCATTGCGAGGGCCATGATCCAGGAACCGGAGATGCTCCTGGTGGATGAACCCGTTGCCAGCCTGGATCCCGTCCTGGCACACACCATCATGCAGTACCTGGAGACGATCAATGAGGAGGATGGCGTGATGGTGCTTTGCAGCCTGCACTTCCTGGACCTGGTGCACCGCTACGCAGACCGGGCCATCGCCCTCAATGATGGAATAATGATGTTTGATGGCCCGCCAAAAGCCATCGATGATGAAAAATTCAAAGAGATTTACGGCAAAGAAGCCGAGCGTGTGGGGTAAGGCGGACTGACATGAAGAAAAAATCATCTCTTACCAGATCGATCCTGATAGGATTGGCAGTCGCATTAGTCATTATTGTTTATGCATATGGATTCCAAGTCACGAAAGTAAATTTTGAGGAGACTCGTTCGGAGAAGCGGCTGGAGCAGTTGACACGCATCATCCGCGCCCTTGCGCACCCTGAGATTATTGAATATGACCAGGAAGAGGTCTTCGTAGAGGTGCCCATTTACCTGCCCTGTCCGGAGGGTGATATCGATTACCCGGAACCGGATACCAGCGGTCCTTACCTGGTCTTAGACCCTTACTGCGAAAACGCCGGTGAATTTATTGTTGTGCGCGGGGAAAACTTCATGCCCGGCAACAGGGGTCCAATAAATTTTATACCACCAAGTGGTGCATCTTTGACCATGGGGAGTTTTGAGGTCGATGCAGACGGCAAGTTTGAGGAAAGGGTGCAGCTTCCCAAGCGCCAACCACTAGAAGACGCACAAATCGTGCGCGCCATCGCCCGTCAAAACGTTGGCGCACCCTATTTCACATCTGTTGCGGGAGCTACATTCGATAAAATTATCGAAACGATCTTCCTGGCGCTGCTGGCGACCACATTTGGTACCATAATCGCCATCCCGATGAGCTTTATGGCTGCCCGTAATTTGATGAGTGACGTTAAAAGCCCATTGATGAGCGTGTCACTGATGATCCTTGGCTGGCTGATCGGTATGGCGCTTGGATTTCTGGCCACGCGATATGTACGCCTGTTGAACGATTTATTGGCTGACAACACGCTTATGATGATCGGCGGCCTGGTCTTAAGCGTGTTTGTAGCCTTGCTTGCGATTCGCTGGGCAGTTTCAACCGAGGAGGAAGAAGAAGGACCGGGTTTGGGTTTGAGAGCTGCTCGTATCATGGCCATGGTTATTGCAGCGTTGGGATTCATTCTGGCAACGTATTTATTGGCCGATCTTCTATACTTATTGGGGGATTATTTAACGGGCAAACTTGGCCCGTTTGACTTTATTGGCTATTTCATTGAACAGACCGGAGCGGCGCTTAATATCGTTACACCACTGCTTGCGGCTCTGGCTGGTGGCGCTGTTTTTGGAGGCATGCTTAGCCAGTTTGGTCTTGTTCTAAGCGGTCTGTTATCAGAGGGTGCGGCGAAAGTGGTCAATTTCCTTTTAGCGGCGATCACGGGTGCGATTCTGTTGGCAATATTTGGTGCATTGGTCGAATGGCTGTACCAGATCGGCAATCCGGTAGAAACGTTCATAATTCCTGCCGCGATTGGATTTTTGCTGGGTGGTTTGTTATCCCTGCGAGTCGGACCAAAAGATCTCCTTCCAATCGGGTCGATTATCTACACCATCATGCGCACGCTGCTCAACGCAGTCCGGGCCATTGAACCCTTGATCTATGTGATCATCTTCGTAGTCTGGGTAGGCATCGGTCCGTTCGCTGGTGCGCTGGCCCTGGCGCTGCACACCATCGCCGCGCTGGCGAAATTGTACTCCGAGCAGGTGGAAAGCATCTCGTCAGGTCCACTGGAGGCCGTGACGGCAACCGGTGCGACGCGCATCCAGACCATCGTTTACGCCGTCGTGCCGCAAATCATCCCGCCATATATTTCTTTCACCATGTACCGCTGGGACATCAACGTGCGTATGTCCACCATCATCGGTTTCGCCGGCGGTGGCGGTATCGGTTTCCTGCTTCAGCAGAACATCCGCTTGTTGGACTACCGGGCTGCGGCGGTGCAGATGCTGGCTATCGCTATCGTGGTGGCCTCAATGGATTACATCAGTTCCGCGCTGCGTAAGCGATTTGTGTAGGTGATATTCTTGGTTCCATAACCCCCTGCCCATCCAGGACATGGGGGTATTTTTTTTCACGCTAGTTTTCTGTTCAGCCATTAGGGGGTTAGCACCCAGACCAGACACAGGTGCCGTTCCCGGCAGTACGGCAGGTGGAATGGTTCATATTTCCGGGTAGCAGCCAAATCGAATTGGGCGTAAATGGAATTGGATGCACAGTTTCTGTCTGGGTTGGATTACATTTACAGGGGGGTACCAGTATCGTTGTTTTGAAAAAATTACAAGGCTTACGGCAGGTAGTTCCAGGGATTTACTTTCGTTCCGTTGTACATCATCTCGAAGTGCAGGTGCGAGCCGGTAGAATTTCCGGTACTTCCAATCGTACCGATGGTGTTCCCCTGGTACACACTTTGACCACAGCTGACATAATATGTATCCAGATGAGCGTACAGCGTTTGCCATCCGTTGCCGTGGTTGATAACAACTACATTCCCGTATCCCCAATTGTTCCAGCCTGCATAAACCACCACACCATTATCAGCCGCGTAGACCGGGTCACCGGTCTCGCCATCGATATCAATCCCGAAGTGGTTTGCTCCTGGGCTGAAGTCAAAGCCTGATAAAAAGTGGGCATTGGCCGGCCAGATGAACACGCCCGCTCCAATTGCCCCATCCGATACCGCTCCGCATGCGCCCGGACCAAGTACTCTGGCGACACCTGGATTATCACGGGGGATTTCTGGTGCGCTCCAGCTGACGAATTCTCGTTGGCCGCCTGGGATGATTAGCCATGTGCCGGCCTCAATATTCGGGTGTGCCCAATCGCCGATAGTATTTGGATCCAGATTGTTGCCAGGGTAGTCGATGATTTCTTCTGGGGTGACGCCGAAGAATTTTGAGACCCCGTTCAGCCCATCTCCCTCAGACCATCTGTGATAAGTACCATCCACAGGCATAATATTCAGGTCCTGTCCGGGACGCAGGTTGTGAGGGTTATCCCCCAAGACGAATTGGTTGCCCCAGAGAATGGTCTCCGGTTTGAGACCGAACTTCTCGGCGATGCCAAATACCGTGTCGCCCTTTTGAACGGTGTAAATTATTACTTCCGAGCGCGGACGTGAGGGTGTATCTGTGTGGATACGTGCCTGGCGAGTAACGCCTGAAGTTAAGACGTCCCGGGGTCGAAATTCAGGTAATTCAGGCGATGCTTCAGTAGGAGTGGGCAAAGGAGCGGCTAAGACGCTCTCACTGGAGGTGATATCTTCCTGTGAGGGGGCGCTTACCTGGGCGTTCAGGTAGAATTCACGCATCACCCAGGCCACGACCAGGATCAGAGCAACCAGAAAAACGTGTGTGCCCAGGCGTATGGCGATATCCGCCAATCCAGCCCGGGAAATGCTCTCCCACATCCCGTCCCACCGGCTCTGCTGGGGGGGCACTTGCTCTATGGGGTGTTCCTCTGCCAGTAAATCCTCTTCGGACATAGGTAAATTGAACTCCGGGCGAGGATGATAACATCCACTATTAGTTTCGTCAACCTGCAGACAGCTGCCTGTCTAAGGGCTAAAGCTGTCCATTGTTCACAGGAGATGGCTGTGAATTATGGTCCAGACAGGCTGTTTATGGCAGACTCGGCTGCGCTAACGGGGTCGCTTTGTTGTTTCAAGACGTCAACTGTAGCTGCTTCCAGCGCAGGACCCAGGCTGGAAAGGATGTCTTGTGTGGGGAGCAGGTGGGCTGATGAACTGATGCGGTCCAGTTGAGATTTTACGGAAACGTTGGACCAGGATATCAGTGAACTTGGGCGCGGTGGTAGATACCCGAGGGCCTCGGTCCATTCTGCCAGGAAGCTGCTTTCGGTCAGGAATTCGGCCAGGCGTGTGCTGAGCTCATGGTGGGCTGGTTTTGCTGTTGTCAATGCCCACACCCATCCGTCAGCCAGGGTAAAAAGACGTCCATTGGGAGTGAGTATGGGTGCCAGTTCGGTGTCGGTGAACGGCTCTTCCAGGAGGTACCGGGATGACCATGTCACGACCATATTGGTGCGATATTCCAGGAAGGAGTCCCAAACTTGATCATCGGTTTGAAACTGAGTCAACCAGAACGGCATAAAATTGACCGCTTCTGCCTGCTGGTAGAAAGTGAGTACTTCGGTCAGCTGCTCTTGTTCCAGGAAAGGACGTCCCTGGTCGTCCTGGATGCTGCCCCCATTGGCCTGGTATTGAGCCAGGGTGAACAGAGCGCTTGGGTCGGCGGCTGGGAAAACATAGGGGCCTGGAGTTTGCAGTGCTGTCTCCCAATTGTGGGGGGGCACTTCCGGCGAGGTGGAGCGATGCACCAGGACCTGTGTGTCTCCGGCGAAAGGCAGCCCAAATATGCTGTTCTGTAGATGGGCGAGCTCCTGGGCGTAATCGTACCAATCGTCATCGGACAAGGTCGTGGTCAGCCCATCATACGGGTGTAAAAGGCCTTTTAGCGCAGCCGCCTGCATGTCTTCATATGGCAGCGCAACGAGATCGGGCAGTGCAAGGGGAGCGGCGGCGCTGGCTGTGTTTAATGAATCTACCACACCGCCGGGTCCGTCTTTTGCTTTAACGCGCACCTCTACGCTTACGTCGGGGCGTCGCTGGCTGAACTCGTCTAAACGTTCCTGGAGGATACGCCCAGCTTGCGAGTCGGATTCCGGATCAAGTTCTGGGGGAAGCCAGATTAAAAGAGATACGGGTCCTGGTGTGGATGTTTCGCTGGGGGGTTGATCGGTACTTTCGGGAACAATGATGGTAGATATGGGTGTGGTGGATCCCTCGGAGACGGATATCTCCTCTGTTGGTGCGAGCACGGCACATCCCGTGATGAAAAATACACATAGTGCCAGCATCAGATAGGTTGATCTCATTTTTTTTATCTCGATAGATTTATGATTTTACTGAAAAAAGGTGTCAACCAAGGCGGGAGCCTTTCTCCGTTTGGAAGTAGTTTTTTTCAGTTGACTCATTTATCCATATTTGATCGTGGTCTATGATTGAGGTTTTTTCAAGTGCGCTTCCTCAAATAGAATGAACGGCTGAGTGCACTCATCATGGAGAGGGAGTGGTTGGCGTGATGGGTATGACGGTATCACTGGGGGGAGTTGGTGTCTCCGAAGGGGTGCTTGTGTTGGATGGTTCTGTCGTATGTGTAGGAGTCGCGGTAGGTACCAGTGTTTCCGTAGCTGTTGGAGTGCTCGTAGGGGGTGGTGTATTCACGGGGATTAGTGTGGGGGAGCTGGTCGGGGTTGGGGTATCAGATGGCGTTGCCGAGGGTGTATGTGTCTGGGTATGTGTTTGTGAAGGTGTCAATTTCGTGAACATTACTGTTGCCGTGGGTTGGCTTGTGGGGGAACTGGTTGCAGTCCCGGTTAATGTGGTCGTCGGTGTGGGTCTTGATGCGCGGTCCTGGGCGACCCTGACGATCAAATATCCGGCGCAATAACACGGTAATGTCGCCAGCATGATGGCGATGAGCGTTACGCGAATACGAAATCGCGTATCAGGTGGGAGATTCATAGGCTCGCCCTGTGGTAGATGATAACACCAGCAGAGATGAGTGGCAAGTGTCGTGGAATTGTGGTAAAAAAGGTATATGGAATGGATTTATCTATCTCCTCATTTTGATGATGTGGCGCTCTCTTGCGGTGGATTGGTTTGGGAGCAATCAAAAGCTGGAGAACAGGTGCATATCTGGACAATTTGTGGCGGTGACCCCTTGGGTGGCAGTCTTTCACCGTTCGTAGCCTATAAGCATGCCAGTTGGGAAATTGACGAGGACGCTGTAGCTCAACGTCGCAGTGAGGATGGCGCATCATGTGCGGTGTTGAGAGCCCATGCGCACCATTTTACGATTCTAGACTGCATTTATCGCCAGGATCCTGAAAATGGGGAATTCCTTTACGATTCCGAGGAGTCCTTATGGGGTCCACTGCACCCTGTCGATGCACACCTGGTGGGAAGATTGAGTGATCAATTCGCTTCAGAATTACCGGCGCGAGTGGAGATCGTCTGTCCACTGGCCCTGGGTGACCACGTGGATCATCGTCTGACGCGAGCTGCAGCCGAGGCACTCGGACGTCCGCTTTGGTACTATGCCGATTACCCCTATGCCCAACGAGATGCTGGACAACTGAAAGCCCTGCACCAGGCAGGCTGGAAGCCGGTTTTGATGGATGTTTCAGACGATGGGATGCGTGCCTGGGAAAGGTCAGTGGCTGCCCATGCATCACAAATAAGCACATTTTGGTCCGCCGTGCCTGAGATGATGACCGCCTTGCAAGATTACCGCAGCCAAGCAGGCGGCATTTACCTGTGGCGGGCTCCACCTGGATAGATCTGACACAACCTGTGATGCATGAATACGAAAGCTTGCGTTTAGTAGAATTTTGTGCTAAAATCTCGGCGCTGTGTCGGGCTTGAAATCCTTGGTTACGCCGCTTTCGTTTTCTACTAAGCAATTCGCCGAAAGAAACTTTACAAACAGCTAGAACGTATGCGGCGAATTGCTTAGTAATCGGCCATAATCAGGCTGGGATCATGTTAAATCACTTTCAGCCGATTACATAGTAGCTGTATGCTAACTCAAATCGCTCCCCAAGGAGTGGTTTTATTTTATTCTATAGGAACAGGAAGAAACTATGCCTCCTTCGCTTCTGACCCGTGAAGGTCACCAGAAATTGCATGAAGAGCTAGAGTACCTGAAGACTGAAAAGCGCAAGGAAGTCGCCGATCGATTACATGAAGCCATGGAAGGCGGCGAGTTGATTGAAGATGCGGAGTATGAAGCTGCCAAAAATGAGCAAGCTTTTGTAGAAGGACGTATACGAGAACTGGAAGTGCTGCTTGCTAACGCCCGGATCATCGAGGAAACCGGTACCAAGGAAGTGGTCGAGGTGGCAGCGAGAGTGACAATTCAAGAAGACGGAAACGAGCCCGAGGAATATGTGATCGTCGGGCACGCTGAAGCCAACCCGAGCGCAGGTCGTATTTCGAACGTGTCGCCATTAGGGCGTGCCTTATTGGACCACCGCGCAGGGGAAACAGTTCAAGTAGATGCGCCAGGTGGGTCTTTTACGGTTCATATCCTCAAGGTGGAATGAATTGGGCCTGGTTGACCGGCCCCGCGCGAAACTTGCGCGGGGTTTTTCATTTATTGAGCACTTCTAACGACAAGGGTTCTTCTATCACTTATCGGATACAATCTTCTTGTGCTTTGTTTGGCATGAATGTATTATTTGATATTCCGGTAACAGGCTGCTTGACTGAGCTTAAAGAATTCCGTGCACTTTATCATTAATCTAAACAATGATGGTTCAACGTGGTTCTGATGGAAGTAGCATAGAGCCTTGTGCCCGTTGTTGGGTCGCAAGAACGCGTTCAAGTTGTTATGCTATCATCAAAATCAGGATGACTGACCACTAAGTACAGACACAAAAGTTCTGATGAATGTCATCCTGAGGAGCGTTCTTTGCGACGAAGGATCTCCGCAGTTTAGGAAGGAAGAATCAGTATGTCAGCAAATTATTCGAATCTTGAAGAAACCCGCCTGGAGAAGGTTGAGCGTCTGCGGGCAGAGGGTCACGAGCCTTATCCCAACAGGATTGAACGGACACACAACAGCAAGCAGGTTATGGACGCTTTTATAGCGGCTGAAGCTGCTGGCGGCGAAGATCCGCTCCTGGCAGCCCTGGTTGGGCGTATCCGCTCGATACGCCATATGGGAAAGATCAGCTTTGCGCATATTGAAGATGGTGAGGGGCGGGTGCAGATATTTTTGCGCGCCAATGAGCTTGGCAAGCAGCAAATGGACCTTTTTAAGCGAGAGTTTGACCTGGGAGATTTTATGCAGGCCAGTGGGGAGATGTTCCGCACCCGCACAGGTGAAATCACCCTGAAAGTGGAAGATTTCCGCATGCTGGCCAAAGCCATCACCCCCTTGCCAGCAGCTAAAGATGAAGTCGTTGGTGAGGAAGTGGTCCACCATGCTGCGCTCACTGAACCGGAGCTGCGTTACCGCCAGCGGTATGCTGACCTGGCAGTAAACCCGCATGTGCGGCGGATATTTCGTATCCGGGCGGCGGTTGTGCGTGTACTGCGTGAATTTTTAGACTCTCATGGTTTTCTGGAAGTTGAGACGCCAATCTTGCAGTCGATATATGGCGGCGCGGCGGCAAGGCCTTTCACTACTCATCATAACCAGCTCAAGCAAGATCTTTACCTGCGGATTTCTTTCGAACTTTATCTCAAGCGTCTGCTGGTGGGTGGTTATGAGCGTGTATACGAGATCGGAAAAGATTTCCGCAATGAAGGCGTGGACCGCACCCACAATCCGGAATTCACTCAGCTAGAGTTCTACATGGCTTACGCGGACTATAACGATGTGATGGAATTTACGGAACAGATGATCGCCTACACGGCAGATCAGGTGTTGGGAGGACGCACCCTTACTTTCCAGGGGCAGGAGATCAACCTGCAGCCACCATGGCAGCGGTTGGAACTCAGGGGTGGTTTAATCGAGGTGACCGGGATCGATATTGAAGAATATCCCACCGCCGAGAATTTGGCTGCTGCGATGAAAGAGCGAGGCATGCAGCCTGATCCCAACGCAACGCGCGGCAAGTTAATCGATGTAATGTTGGGAGACATCCTGGAGCCAAGTCTGATCCAGCCAACTTTTGTTTATGATTATCCGCGTGACATTTCTCCGCTTGCAAAAAGTAAACCTGGCAACCCGCAGATCGTCGAAAGGTTCGAGGGCTATGTGGCTGGTATGGAGCTCCTCAACGCGTTTACGGAACTGAACGATCCATTGGACCAGGAGGCGCGTTTCTTGGAAATGAGACATGATTACGATGCCGAGGACGAAGAAAGACACCCATTGGACGAGGATTACCTGCGCGCCATGCGTTATGGTATGCCGCCTAATGGTGGCTTTGGCATGGGCATCGACCGTCTGACGATGCTGTTGGCAGATTGCCCGAACATACGCGAGGTGATACTGTACCCGCATTTGCGGGCTCGAGATGAGTAGCGGGGGTTACAAAAATGGATCGCTGGCTTTCCTTATGAAGAACCAGGGAAAAAAAGTGCCCTCCCTTCTGGTTGGTTTGTGTCCCACACGCCGCGCTATCCTTGACACATTTACAGCCTTGGGTATAATCCGGAAACAGTATATCGGTAAAAACCTGCGCGGAGACGAGTAACCACAAACGCCTTCCAGAAAGCTGCCGGCGGCTGTGAGGCAGTAGGTTCTGATGGTGAAATCCACTCCGCTGGCCTAGTTTGGCTGGTTGCCCCCGCAGGGATGACGAAACAACAGGTAGCACAGGGACTTATTTTGGTTCAAACTGCCGCAAGGGACTGCGCTGCGAGGTTGGTTATTGTCATCGTATGGGAGACCGGGTTCGCCCGTTATCGCGAGTTTGAGGTCGTTCTTGGATGGGCTGGATTTTGATACATCCAGCGTGGTTCAGGGAACGACGAAGGCAGGTGGCACCACGAGCGCCCTCCTCGTCCTGCGTGACGTCGGGGGCGTATTCTATTTCCGGAGGTGCATAAATGTTAGACATCAATTTAATCCGAGAGCAGCCCGACCTGGTCAGAAAGGCGCTGCAGGATCGCCAGATGGATGCCGGTCCGGTAGACGATGTGCTTCAGCAGGACGAGACGCGCCGGGCTTTAATCCAGGAGGTCGAGAATCTCAAGGCGCAGCGCAACCTGGTCTCCAAAGAAATCGGTCGTTTGAAGGAGCCAGATGAGCGCCAGGCCAAGATCGAGGCCATGCGAGATGTAGGTGACCAGATCACCGAATTGGACGACCGCTTGCGCGTCGTGGATGCGGAACTCCATCGGGTTATGGAGATCATTCCTAACATCCCCGACCCACGCACTCCTTATGGGATAAGCGAAGACGAGAACGTTGTCATCCGGCAGGTTGGCACGGTCCCCAAATATGACTTCCAGCCCAAACCGCATTGGGACCTGGGCCCGGAATTAGGTATTATTAATTTTGAGCAGGGGGTAAAGGTTTCTGGTTCGCGTTTTTATGTGCTTAGTGGAGCAGGGGCGCGGCTGCAGCGCGCGCTGATTGCCTGGATGCTGGATTTGCACATCCGCCAGGGTTACACAGAAAAATACACTCCCTTTTTGGTCAAAGGTGAGACTCTGTTTGGAGCGGGTCAGCTTCCCAAGTTTGCAGATAACCTGTATAAAGATCACGAAGAAGATTTATGGATGGTTCCCACGGCTGAAGTGCCCCTGACAGGACTACACATGCACGAAATCCTCGACCAGGAAGACCTGCCGATGCACTATACGGCTTACTCACCATGTTTTCGACGTGAGAAGATGAGCGCTGGACGTGACGTGCGGGGCATCAAGCGCGGCCACCAGTTCGATAAGGTGGAGATGTACATTTATTGCGAACCCGAGAATTCGGACGACCAATTCGAAAAAATGATGGCGGACGCTGAGCAGACCTGCAGGGAGCTGGGTTTCACCTACCGGGTCAAGCAGCTCTGTACCGGTGATCTGGGTTTTGGCGCCAGTATCACGTATGATATTGATGTTTGGTCTGCAGGCTGCCAGGAGTGGCTGGAAGTATCATCGGTCTCCAACGTGACCGACTTCCAGGCACGGCGTGCGAACGTTAGGTATCGTCCGGCTGAGGCCAGGCGAACCCGTTTCGTGTACACCCTCAACGGCTCAGGACTGGGGATGCCGCGCACCCTGATCGCCGTGCTTGAGAATAATCAGCAGGCCGATGGAAGCGTGGTTGTACCGGAAGTATTGCGTCCCTGGATGGGAGGCATCGAGGTCATACGTCCTGAGTGATGTTTGGATCGTTATACGGCTTTAATAACAACTTTCCAAGGTTTCCCAACCGTCTCGCCGTTGGAATGAAACCAGGATATTGCGGAAGCTGGTCTTGGCACCCCGGGTAGATCCCTTAATCATTGTCCTGACCCAACTTTTTATGCTCGTTGGGTTGATCGGACTGCTTGTGCCTGTCTTTCCGGGCATCACCGTGATGTGGTTGTCAGCCCTGGGTTATGGGATCGTGTCCGGGTTCAGTACTTTGGGGATCGTTTTGTCCGTACTGATAACCTTGCTTTTAATAATCGGTATACTGGTCGATAACCTGTTTATGGGCGCTGGCGCGCGAAAGGGTGGAGCATCATGGGTGACGATTGGCGTGGCGCTTTTCGCCGGTGTGTTGGGTACGATAATCTTTCCACCCTTCGGCGGTTTGATCGCTGCGCCGCTGGCAGTTTTTATGCTGGAATATATTCGTGTGAGGGATTTGCGTCAGGCCTGGTTGGCGTTACGCGGCCTGGCTGCCGGGTGGGGGCTGTCGTTCATCGCTCGTTTTGGAATAGGGATGCTGATGATGATTTTTTGGTGGATATGGGTGTGGAAGGGGTAGCGAAAAAAAACACCGCCCTTAGTAGGATTTGTGATTTTGTGTTATCTCTCGGATAAGGGCGTGATAGGTGATATGGGAGAACAGCAAAGGCGAAGGTGATCTGTGCAATTATTGTGGCTTGTAGAACGTCATCCCGACCCCCATACGCTCCAATCCTTCACTGGCCCAGAATTCCATCAGGATCGAGTCATCATCCAGGGCCAGGAATAATGCCGGGATAGAGCGTTCGTCACCGATCAAGGCTAAGGCACGCACGGCCTTTATCTGAGCAGCATGGGTACCGCTTTCCAGAACACTTATCAGCGGGAGCACGGCAGGTTCACCTGTGGCGACCAGGGTATGCGCGGCCAGGGAAGCATATAGCGCGTCCGGGTGATCGAGGGCGGTGATCAATGTGGGCACCGCTCGTGGATCTGGCTGCAGACGTAGACCGAGGGCGGCGCACTGGCGTACGGAAATCTCCGGATCATCGAGCGCCTCGAGCATCAGATTACGCGCCTGAAGGAATGGAAGCTCAGCAAGCGCCCGCAGCGCCCACCAGCGGTTATCGACTTCTGGCGATGAGAGCAGTTTTGCTAAGTTCGGTAAAGCTGCTGGCCCGTAAGCGACGATTTTCCCCACGCTGGCTTCTGCTCTTTCGTCATCGCCGCTGGTCAATTCACTGATTAAGTTTTCGATCGTTTGCATGAGGATGCACAGGGACAGGTCGGGCATGATGCTATCTTGCCCGATCTGTCCCTGTTAAAAAATCTCCTGCAGGACAGGATGACAGCTTGCCTTGTTCATTAAGCCTGCTATTGCCGGTATCCGTTCGCCGGCAGGCTGGGCTATTCTTTTGGCGGCGGGATCGGCAGGGCCTCGACTGCCACTTCTCTCCACTTATCGCCCTCGTCAATTAACATCACGGGAATGTCGTCGCGCACGGGGTACTTACGACCGCAGTCTTGACAGATAAACCAGGTTTCTTCATAAAAATCGAGCAGACCTTCTGTCTCTCGCACGCAGTTGGGGCAACGCAGTATTTCGATTAAGTCTTGACTGACCATCGGGGGCTCCTGATTGGTGATTTGTGTTTACCTAGCTTGATACAAAAAGATTGCCAAACGGAATTTGTTCGCCGTTTAAACCATCATCATAATTTTACCAGAGGTTGGTATTCTGGTATCTACAGATTCTGCTGCAAGATTGTCAGGGAGCTAATGAAATTGACATTCAGATGATAAGGTCACGCAGCACGGGATACACGGGATGATCAAGATCACCCAATCGGCCATCTCCTGCCGGTGTGTGGTTTGACCTCAAAAACGGTGCTTAATTCTTCGGTATCTTCGTCCCCGGTCCATATTGGTATACAGCCTGCCATGGCATGTAATGCGTAGTGAAAACGTCCTCAAACAGCACCACCCCGTCCTTATACACAGTACGGGTGACGGTAACATCGGCACCCTCGGCCGACCAGTCGACCTGCTTGATCTGCCCTTTAGCCAGTTCCGGATTCTCCTCGTACAGCGGTTCGGGCGGCTCGATGACATTCTGAGTGCCGGAGGTCTGCCATTCGATGGAGCGGTTTTCGGAGGTGGAGTAGAATTTCCACGTTAACCTTCCTCTACCAGGGTTTACATATGTCTCCATCAGCAGCCAGTTTGGAGTGTCGTTTGTGAATTGGAAGTCAACCATCGGCACGTATACAGTGGCATCCAACCCGGCCAGATTAGCGTCCCAGCCGTTGACAGTCTGTTCGTAATAGCCGACCCGATAAGCATGTGGATGGCGTTCGACCACCGGATATCCGCCAAAGAAAACAGTGCGAAACAGCGTGGTGCTCACCTGACAGACGCCCCCGCCCACGCCTTTCACGGTGCGCCCGCCAAAGATGATCAAGGCTTCCGCGTAGCCGTTGTCTAGGCTGACGTCGCCCATCACATCGGCCATCGAGAAGGTTGCTCCAGGTGGCACCAGCAAGCCGTGGAATTCTCCTGCGGCTGTCTGGATGTTCTGGATACGCTCTGCACTTGAGCCCCGGAAATAGGAATTTTGTACACTAACCAGTTCTGTGATACCCAGGCTCTCAGCGGTTGCTGCATTAGCGACCTGGGGCTGGGTATACACAATCTGCAGGGGGACGCTGTGCTCACCCTCGTCCAATTTTTGGTTGATGTCATCGATCGTGCCGAACACATCCAGGGCGCGCCCGACTACGGCCCCCTGGATTACCTCCAGCTGTCTGGTTTCATCGTTGAAGATGAAGCGTGCGTTTCTCGGGTTGCGCGCCAGTTGAGGCACCAGATCTTCCAGGAAAGGACGCAGACCTTCAGCATTCAGACCCACTTCGTAATGGGCATTTTCCCCTTCCTCAACACGCTCGATAACCAACATCTCGGCAAGTCTCTCCGGGGAGAAGTGCCAGGGTCCGGTGTCTCCTGCCTCTGTGTTTGGCATCTGCAGGGTGAGTGGTTCGCTCAGAGTCTGACGGACGACCTCGGCCTCAAGACTGGTATCCATGATGGCTGGGGAATTCTGTGTGGTCTCCAACGGCAGAATACCATCGCTCATTCTACGCAGTTGAGCTTCAAGGGGCACAAGTGAAGCGCTTACGTCCAGGGTGCGGCCTTTCTGACCGGGAGTGGTGACCACTTCAGTGCCGTTCAAACTAAGACTGGCTTCGATGGTGGGCCGGAAGATCTCGGCCGCGACTCGCTCAAGATATTCTTGGGCAATCCTTTCCTCGAATATAAATAGTGGGGGAAGGTTCACTCCGGAATACCAGGCGTCAAACTGGTTATACAGTCGCGTGATCGGGTCGCTCTGACGGCCGATACTGTAAGCAGCCAGGGCGCTGTTCTGGGCGTCCAGCTGGAGCCCCACTTCGCTCGGTGTGGCGACCCAGACGTTGTGCTTGTCTTGGAATACGATTTTCCCGGTTTCGGGGTAAGACAGACGCTGGCTGATAAGCACAGCAGCCTGGTCTGGCGAAATCCCGGATAGGTCAACACCCGCGACTGAAATGCCAGGGAATATGCGCCCTAAATAAGCCAGCTGGTATCCAATTATAAATACACCAGAGAAAAGGAGAAATAAAACCAATCCACTTGCTATGACTACCAGACCCCTCGGCAGTGGGGGTGATGGTCGTGAGTGGGAGCGGTGTGTTGTGGAAATAGATGCCATGATAAGAAAGCTTATTTGAATACGAATCTGCCAAAAATACCCGGGATTGGTAGTGCCTGGTGTGAACTGCGGATTACTACTGATCCTTGCGTTGGAGGCTAAACCCAATCAGCGATCAAACAGCGGGAGAGACGTTTAGTAACGTATACAACGATCAGTAATACATTTACAACAATTATGCCAAATTTTATCAAATACTACCTTAAAGTATATTAATAGATACCAGAAGCGATTGTGTAGGTTTTCTTGTGTAATTTTGTGTGTGCGTCTGGGACGTACATACAAAACTACACACATTTCACTACATAATCTTGCCTTCTGGAATGTTCAGTTGATGATATTTGGCGATAAGACCATCGAATCGATATAATGCTTAATAAAATCAGTATCTTGATCCAGGTCTACCTGCTCGGCGTGGGCTGCCAGTCGTTCGCCGAGGGCAAAGCCTTCCTCACTGAGGAACATGGCTGCTCCTAGGCCGGCGCCATTTGCTATTGTCTCCACGACTTCACGCCGCACCGGAGGGATCATACCCAGCGCAATCACAGCATCGATATCAACCTGTCCCCCGAATGAACCGGTGAGAATGACGCGCTGCATGTCTGGGGGCGCTAGATCGAGCTGCGACATTAGAATATCTATGGCTGCTCGAATGGCCCCTTTCGCTTTCTGTAATTCGCGTACGTCCCACTGAGATAATCGCAATTGTGTATCCGGTATCAAACGTATGCGGCGCCCGTGCGTACCCCTTTCCAAGCGATCTGCAAACAGGGGGGGGTGTGGGGGGATGCGACCGTTTTCTTCGATGACGCCCTCGCGTCGCAGCTTGTAGACCAGGCTGAGCAGCCCGGAACCGGTTAGCCCGATGGCTGGTTCACCGCCAATCGTGTCCAGGGTTAGCGTCTGCCCTTCGATGTGTGCGGCGACGACTGCCCCATCCACTGCGCGCGTTCCGCTGGAGATGTTAACCCCCTCGAAGGCCGGACCTGCTGCAGTGGATGCAGTCAGGATGCACTTCCCATCCGTGACCATCACCTCACCATTGGTACCCAGATCGATGGCGGCTATGGGTCCCGGTGGATCATCGAAACCGAAGTAAGCTATACATGCCAGGGCGTCGGAGCCAACAAAGCCACCGATGAGCGGCGGGAGCGCAACCTGCGCCCCTGCTGGAAATATGCCGCCCATGTGTGATGATGCGTCCCGGATCGACGAGCGATCGTAGGGCTGAAAAGGCATCACGGCCAGGTTTTCGATAGGCAGTCTGGTTAGCAGGTGGTGCATAGCCACGTTGCCAACCACAGTAACACGCTCGATCCGTTCCCGGATGCGGTTTGAAAGATTGAGCGAGTCAACGGCTTGATTGATGGATGCCAGGGCCAACCTGTGCAGACGCTCACGGGTGAGGGGATCGCTTCTGGCGGCTGCCAGCCTGGATATGACATCTGCACCATAAACTGTTTGCTGGTTCAGGCTGGCAGCACCAGCGCACACCTGCCCATTGTCCATGGTGGTTAAAAACGCGGCTACGGTTGTAGACCCCAGGTCGATAGCCAGCCCCAATGGGATGCCGGAGCGTTTATAGCGCTGGCTGGTGCGGAAGTTCTTGTTGGAGTAGACCACGATGGGGGAAAGCACCACCCTGGCGTCCGATTGTACTCGCGCCCGGCAGGCCAGGCGGTTATCTAGTGCCAGTTCCCCGGGTGTAAGGTGTTCGGCTTCTACCTCATCGGGTGGGGCAACACCGGTTTCAACCAATACTTTACATTTCCCGCAGGTACCGCGCCCGGCACAAGGTTGCTCGAGGGGTAAACCTGTTTCCGCAATGGCTTCGCCCAGGATGGTGTTTGTGCTTACTTCAATCTGTTTGGTCTGTTCACCGTATATGATTGTCAGGGTGGGCATCTCGTGCTACCTGTTGATTATTGACGTAGACGAAAATCGGGTAAGACAATGGTATGACATGGCAACCCAAAAACCTTACTCGAGAGCAAATGGCAGAACGGCGCTCCGATATTTTC
>Ga0209013_10001089_pt1 | contig 25063 bp, 23 predicted proteins | sample Cruoilmetagenom2_FD_187291 | JGI IMG/M metagenome (GOLD analysis project Ga0209013, IMG submission 187291) | Oil polluted marine microbial communities from Coal Oil Point, Santa Barbara, California, USA - Sample 2 (SPAdes) (version 2) | ecosystem: Environmental > Aquatic > Marine > Oil seeps ... | reverse complement strand
TTGTAGACTACAAGGTTGATAGGCTGGGTGTGGAAGCACAGTAATGTGTGAAGCTAACCAGTACTAATTGCCCGAGTGACTTGGTCATATAACACCAAAACTTTAAGTCTTTGTAAGACACAGCTTTTTGACAGAACACCCAGTTGCGGGGAGTAGAGGAAACTCTGGTCCCCAACAGTTTGCCTGGCGGCAATAGAGCATTGGAACCACCTGATCCCATATCGAACTCAGCAGTGAAACGATGCATCGCCGATGGTAGTGCGGGAGTTCTCGTGCGAGAGTAGGTCACTGCCAGGCGCCAAATAAAAAACCTCACCCTTTTGGGTGGGGTTTTTTTTTGCCACCTGCCAGTGAACTCTCGCGGGTCGGCGGGAATTTTTGCTTGGGATTATTTTTTGAATAAGGCAAATCTCGCTTGAGTCAGGGTTTACCGGGCTATAGGATATAGGACCGCAGCAAGCCTGATGATCATCAAAGGAATTTCTCATGGACTACCAAACCTTATACCGCCAATCACTGGACAATCCTGAGCAATTCTGGGGAGAGATTGCTTCCGGAATTGACTGGTCCAAACCCTGGGACCGGGTGCTGGATGACTCGCAAGCACCGTACTATCAGTGGTTCTCTGGCGGTGAGTTGAATACCTGCCACAACGCTTTGGACCGGCATTGCGAATCGGGCCGGGGTGGGCAGGTTGCTCTGATTTATGACAGCCCCATAACCGGCCAGGTGAAGACCTTCACCTATTTTGAACTGAGAGACCAGGTTTCCAGGTTCGCCGGCGCACTGCGCATGCAGGGTGTGAACAAGGGTGACCGCGTGATCATTTACATGCCGATGATTCCCGAAGCTGTTATCGCGATGCTGGCCTGTGCCCGGATCGGCGCCATCCATTCCCTTGTTTTTGGTGGCTTTGCTCCACAGGAATTGGCTACGAGGATCAAGGATGCCGGTGCAAAGCTGGTGGTCAGCGCGAGTTGCGGCATCGAGGGCAAGCGCGTAATTCCCTATCTGCCTTTGCTGGAAGAGGCGCTGGAAATAGCGGGCGTCAGTGAACTCCCACGAATCGTGGTCTCCAGGCCACAACTGCCGGTGGAAGATCCGGATTCCTTTACGGTGTTGTGGGATGACGCCATAACAGCTGCGGATTGGGTCGATTGCGTAGAGGTGGCCGCCACCGATCCGCTGTACATTCTTTACACGTCCGGGACAACAGGCGAGCCCAAGGGTGTGGTGCGGCCCAGTGGTGGACACGCTGTCGCGCTGAAATGGTCCATGGACCATATTTACAATGTGCAACCCGGTGACGTGTACTGGGCGGCATCAGACATCGGCTGGGTAGTGGGACATTCGTATATCGTTTATGCGCCCCTGTTGCACGGCTGCACCACAATTCTATATGAGGGCAAGCCTGTCGGCACGCCGGATGCCGGAGCGTTCTGGCGCGTTATCGAACAGCACAAAGTGAAATGCCTTTTTACCGCCCCAACGGCATTCCGGGCCATCCGGCGCGATGACCCGGATGGTGATTTGCTGCGCCAGCATGACATCAGCAGCCTGGAAACCCTGTTCCTGGCTGGAGAACGATGTGATCCCGCCACCCTGCATTGGGCGGAAAATCAGCTTGGAGTTCCCGTCATAGACCACTGGTGGCAAACGGAAAGCGGATGGCCAATGGCGGCCAATCCAATGGGCATCGAACCCATGGAAGTGAAGGCAGGATCACCGTCGGTGGCCATGCCGGGTTACGATATCTGCGTATTGGATGATGAAGGAAGGGAACTGCCCCGAGGTCAGTCCGGCAACATTCTGGTCCGGCTGCCTTTGCCCCCCGGCAACCTGTCTACCTTGTGGGGCAACAAACAGCGATTTCATGACGCTTACCTGTCCCTTTTCGAAGGCTATTATCTGACCGGCGATGCTGGGGTGCTTGATGAAGAAGGTTACCTGTGGGTGATGAGCCGCATCGATGACGTCATCAACGTCGCCGGCCACCGCTTGTCCACTGGTGCGCTGGAAGAAGCGCTGGCCAGTAACGAGCATGTTGCAGAATGCGCCGTGATTGGTGTGGAAGACCAGCTCAAGGGGGAAATGCCGTTGGGTTTCGTGGTGCTGAACGCCGGTACGGAAGTAGATGAAGAAGAGCTGAAAAACACACTGGTGCAGGTAGTTCGCTCACTGGTCGGACCCATTGCCACCCCCCGGGACATCCTGATCGTGGACCGGTTGCCCAAGACCCGTTCGGGCAAAATTCTGCGGGGAACCATGCGTGCAATCGCAGACAGCAAACACTACGACATGCCAGCTACTATCGAAGATCCTGCAGTTTTGGACGAGATCGCTGCCGCGTTGAGTTGAATTCAAGTCTCAAATTTACCAGCGCCCGTGCGTATTACCTGGCTGGCTGCCATGCGTAGCTTTACGGCGAAGATTTCGTGCGATTCCGCAAGAATGGCCGTTCAACCCAACGATATGAACTGTAAGACACCAGCCAGGTAATCGGAATAGCGAAAGCCAGCATCAATGGCAGGCGATACCCTGGATAATCAACCATGAACGACCACTTGCTCAATAGAATCACGATGGGCAAATGCCATAGATACATGCTGTATGAAATGATGCCGCTGTGCATCATCAAGCGGTTACCAAATAACCAGTGAGCCCAGCGCGAGCCGGTCAGAATGGCAATCAGGATGCTGGCAATGCTTATGCTGATCAGGGTGTTTTTCAGATAAAGCAATATATGCCCTTCCCAATAGTATGCAAACAACCAATGAATCGAATACACGCACAGCAGCACGCCCAACACGCCAAGTACAAGAAACATAGTTGCAGGTAACCGGGGCAGGTTTTGTTTGTATTTGCTTACATACAAGTAGGCACAATATGTGCCGACAATAAATTCATCCAGAGAGCCCAGGGTGTTACCCATTAACACAACCATTTTGCCAACCCCCTGGTCGTGAAAATTTTGGAATACCCACCAACGATAAACCCAGGCACAAGTCATCAATACCAGTAAAAGTACACGCGTTGCACGAGTCTTAAGTAGAAAGCCCAGGGGTAGTAGCAGCAAATAAAACAGGAATTCTGTTGGTAATGTCCACCAAACCCCGTTGATAGGGCTGACCCACCAGGGTGGCAGGTTGAATGCCATCATCAGGTGACCAATCAAGCCTTCTACAGAGGGAAATACATAAAAACTTGTGCTAAAAGCTACGACCAATAGAATGACTAATTGTGTCCAGAATGCCGGGAAAATACGCTTGAAACGTCTGCTCAGGTAGGGTTTTACCAGTGGAAAGGCCTGTTCACCGCAAGCCCAGCGTGCAAAAGGCAAAGTCAGTAAAAAGGCTGATAAAACAAAAAAGAAATCAACGCCAGCCCAGCCGATTGAAAATAAAGGTGTTAGATCAAGCGTGGTAACACCCAAATCCAGTTTCATATAGCGGGGCTCCGAATAAACCCAGGAGTGATACAGGAACACCCATAATGCGGCGAAGCCTCTTAACCCGGTAAGGCCGCGGATATATCCCTGATGATTCTGGGCATGATCACGCATCTGAAGTCCTCGATATTGATTCAGAACCAGCATTGCGAACTACTGCAACTCCAATTGAAATGGGGCAGCAACAAGTTTCCTCAGGCTGCATCCTGGCCCTCTTGCTGATTCTTCAGGTATTCCTGGATGGAAGCGACGCCCTGCTCCCTGGCTTCAAACAGGCTCTCAATATGCTCGCGGGTGTTGACCAGTCCACGCGCGCAGAGAATTCCGTTTTCATCGACCAGTACCGCGAATGGCAATTTGGCTACCTGCATGATCATACCCAGTTGCTCGGACAGTATGTAGGGCCATGATTCCAGTTTGCTTTCCCGTAGCCATTCACGATGTTTCTTTTCGTCCCCGTCACTGGCAAAAATAATTTCCAGCCAATTGGCCTCGCTTTTTCGCATGGCAGTGAGAATGGGAATCAGTGTTTTGCAAACCGGGCAAACTGGAGACAGGAAAAAAAGCAGAGTGCTTTTTCCATTGCTGTTCTTGCCGCCAATCCGAATGGCTTGTCCACCGATAGTTTCCAGGTTAAAAACAGGTATTTGTTCCCCGGTTTTCAAGCCACTCCCGGTCATCAGGGCGCCCGCCGGCGCGACGCGTTTGTACAGAATCCCAATCTGCCGCACCAGCGCGAACACCATGGCGGCCAGGACCAGGACCAGGATCCACAGCATCGTGTTGGAAATGGCAAGTGTCGTTTCCATGGATCAGGGGTTCCCGGTCAGGATTCCCTGGCGATCATCTGGTCACGCATCACAAATTTCTGAATCTTGCCGGTGACAGTCAGCGGAAACTCATCCACCATTTCCACCTTCCAGGGTATCTTGAAATGTGCGATCTGGCCGTCACAAAATGCCTTGACCGCCGCCTCATCCAGCGCTTCACCCTCTTTGACCTGCACCCAGGCGATGACCTGCTCCCCGTATTTATCATCGGGAATCCCGAATACGGAAACATCATTGATTTTCGGATGCCGGAGTAAATATTCTTCAATCTCGCGCGGATAAATATTTTCACCCCCCCTGATGATCATGTCTTTGAGGCGGCCGACGATGTCGCAGTATCCAAGTTCGTCAATGACGGCGAGATCCCCTGTGTGCAGCCAACCGGCCGGGTCTATTGACTCACGGGTTTTTTCATCATCACCCCAGTATCCCAGCATGACGGAATATCCGCGTGTACACAGTTCACCCCGGGTTCCTACCGGTACAACACGTCCGTCATTATCAATAATTTTAACTTGAACATGGGGATGTACCCGCCCGACCGTGTTCACCCGTTTGTCTACCGGGTCATCTACTGAAGTCTGAAAACTCACCGGGCTGGTCTCGGTCATGCCGTAAGCAATGGTCACATCCGTCATGTTCATTTCACCCATTACCCGTTCCATGGTTTCAGCCGGGCAGGGAGCTCCAGCCATGACGCCGGTGCGCAAAGAGGACAGGTCGTAGCTGCTGAAATCCGGGTGCGCCAGTTCGGCGATGAACATGGTTGGCACACCGAACAATGCGGTGCATTGCTCAGCCTGGATCGTGCCCAGTACGCTTTCGGGATCAAATGCCTCGTCTGGAAACACCATGGTTGCACCGTGGCTGACACAACCCAGAACGCCCATTACCATCCCAAAACAATGGTACAGCGGTACGGGTATGCACAGGCGATCCTTGTCGGTGAACTTCATGGTTTCAGTCACAAAATACCCGTTGTTCAGGATATTGAAATGAGTCAGGGTTGCACCCTTTGGGAACCCAGTCGTTCCGCTTGTGAACTGTATGTTGATCGGGTCGTCCGGTTGCAATAAGGACGCTATGGACTTCACCTGTGGCAGGGACGATGCAGATGCCGCCCGCTCGAATTCCGCAAACCGGTACATGCCGGGCCTTTCCTCTTCACCGAGACAGATTACCGTTCTCAATGAAGGAATTTTTTCGGCACGCAAATCACCCGCATCGCAATTATCGAGTTCCGGGGTCAGGCTCTTGAGCATTCCGACATAATCACTGGATTTAAATTGCTCCGCCAGGACCAGGGCCTTGCAGGCGACCTTGTTCAGCACGTATTCCAACTCGGAAATCCGGTAGGCCGGGTTGATGTTCACCAGTATCGCGCCAATTTTTGCCGTCGCGAACTGGGTGACAACCCACTGCAGGTTGTTTGGTGACCAGATGCCGACCCGGTCCCCGGTCTCGATACCCCGGGCCAGCAGATTGGCGGCCACTTGGTTCACCCGTTCATTCAACTCTGAATAACTAAGGCGAACACCCTGGTGACGCACCACGATGGCTTGATGGCCGGCATAGTTCGTCACGGCCTCATCCAGAAGGCTTCCAATGGTTTTAAAAATCAATGGATTGCTGCTGACTCCATTTACGTAGCTGTGTTTAGTCATTTGTTGCCAATCATTCCGGATTGCAACGCCTATTATTTCATATTGTCAGCAGGTCGATGGTATGGTGTGCTTCAATTTCTTGAGCCGTTGAAATAATGCCCGTGCTGGATCCAGTTTACTCACTCATCGTGGCGATACTGGTCGCTTTTGTATTTGCTCATGCCGCAACACACAAAGTCATGGACTATACACGCCATGTCGCGATTGTGGCTGATTACCAGGTCATGCCGGCGCAGTTTGTGCAGTTGCTGGCGCCGCTGGTTATCATTCTGGAGTTTGCAGCAGCGATTCTTGTGCTTTTACCCGTAACAAGGCCGATGGGTTTGATCCTGGCTGCTGGCTTGCTGATTGCCTACCTGTTTTCTATAGGCCTGAACCTGCTGCATGGGCGAACGTCCATTGACTGCGGCTGTGGGTGGGGTTCGCAGAAACATCCAATCAGCGGCTGGCTGCTGATTCGCAACCTGTTGTTTATTGAAGCAATTCTCTCTGCATTTCTGCCGCTTGCAAACCGCTCACTGCATCTGATGGACTGGGTTCTCGTTGCGTTTGCCAGTTCGGCTGTAATCGCCGTTTATTACATTGGGGATTTGCTTATTGCCAACTGGTTGAAACTGCGCAAACTGAGGTCTGTTTGAGGATAACCATGGATTAGTCCGCCCCCGGTCAACCGGTTGGTATGGTCAGAACGGGTGCATTTTCCTTAGCACCTGTATTGGTCAATGTGGTCAGGAACAACATCAGCGTGAAGACTCTTTTTGATAGCAGGTCGCCATTTTCTATCCAGTACCAGTATCCTTGATACTTTATTGCAGTAAAGCTATCTTCCGGGCGGTCCGGGCCCGAATGCACGCGAAATGGCCAATCATTACCCGGAGGAATCTGGTATCCGGGTGCGGCATGTGAGGCCTTGCCGGGCGGAACTTCAACAAATCCGGACAGGGCGGCCATCATTTGCATCATGGAACGGGTCTGCATGGCAAGGGTATCGTTTTGCCGGGCAAAAGGTGCATAGACAACGCGAAATCTGTCGGTATCCGGGGATAAGCCCAGGATCTCACGAGATCGCAGTCTTTTGGCCTGGGTGGACTGGTCCAGGCCTTCATTTGCAAACAGGACGATCATGTCTTGATTGGCGCCGGGTTTACTTTCGATTTCGAAACTGATTGCACCGAGATCCTGCAGATTCTGGAATAACTTGATGAATTCGGTGTACTCAGGATCTGCATTTTGTGTCTTCTGGCCCGAGATGGAATAATTTTGAACACCGTTAATGGACTCTACCGCCCAGGAAAAAAGCAACTCTGAACTGTATCCCGCAAGCACCAGTGAAAGCAACGCGCTGGGTTCCACGGGCTCAAGAAGACTGCGCAGGTAGTCATTACCTGTTTTCGGCGTGTAGGTAATCGTAGGCCGGTCGGTAAATCTTCCACTGGCGCCCAGGGACTGTGTATCGGTACCGACAAAACTCGTGTTGAATCCCAGGCCAGCATTCACCATGGTTTCAAGGGAATAACCGCTGACGATCTGGCCCACATCCACGAAGACGGGCATGTCCACGTACCTCAGCTTGACCAGGTTGATCAGCATCTGGGCCTTCCAGTTTTCACCGACGCTTCTGCCATAGTCCAGTTGGTCCCTGTCCATGGATTTTGGGCCGTAACTGGAGCAAGCAGCAATGAAGGTGAACATAGTCACACAGATACACCAGACCAGAAAACGACCATATTTCTTAAATCGCATTGTCTTCATGTTTAGACTACCGCTGCTCATTTTCCTGACAATATTGAGGAAAAGCCGGGACACCAATGACTTCGTGGGTAAAAAAAATGGCTGGACTTCGCCTTTCCCTGTCAGCTTACCGCCTAAAGCGCAGCGACTCAATGTGGGATTACACTAGCAACAGTCCAGTTGGGTACGGGTTAGCTCGGCGGCCTGGCGAAGGAGTTGGATGCTGTGGACGACCTGGTCGCGCTCGTCTTCCGGGATTTGTTGCAGAATGGTGTCGATGCTATTGGCAATCAGGTATTTGAGGCGCCGGGCTTCATTCTTGCCGTCGGGCGTGAGCGAGACCAATACGCGGCGGCCGTCATCATCGCTTTTGTCACGCGCGACCCATCCGCGTTTTTCAAGCCCATCGACCAATCGCGTCATGGCGCCCTTAGTGACCCTCGAGTGGGAGGCAAGGCTACTCACATCCCACTCCCCCTCCACCAGCGTTTGCAAGAGCACGCACTGTGCAGGGCTCACCGTACCGCAGCAGATTTCCTCGCGTTCGAACGAGGAGAACATGCGGTAGAACACGATGATGTCTTCTACGACCGGATTCATCGTCTCTCTGCAGTGATCGAGTAGCTGAACACAGTGCCCGAAAGCTCCATGATTCGCTCCTCGCCAATCAGGTTGACGGCCGCCTTCCACATTGGATCCCGAAGGTTCGGCATCAGCAGCGGCCCAGCCAGTTTTCGACTGTACTCGATGTTCTCGAACCCAGCAGCGCGCATACTGCCAAGATACTCTTCCTCTGTCGACGCACCACCTACGCAAGCAATCCAGGTCGCAGCGAGTTCGGCAAATTCTGGCGGCAACGGTTCACTCAGTAGTATGTCACTAACCGCGATACGCCCACCGGGCTTGAGCACCCGGTACGCTTCCCTGAACACCTTCGGCTTATCCGGGCTGAGATTGATGACGCAGTTGGAGATCACGACGTCCACGCTCTCCGATGCAACGGGGAGATCTTCGATGAGCCCTTCGCGAAACTCGACCGTGCGCGCATGACCTGCATTCACCGCATTGGTGCGGGCGCGCTCAAGCATCTCCGGAGTCATGTCCACTCCAATGAAGCGGCCCTCCGGGCCGAGCTTTTCAGCCGAGAGCAGGGCGTCGAAGCCCGCACCGGAGCCAAGATCGACAACAGTTTCACCCGCTTTCAGGCTGGCGAGCGCAGTCGGGTTGCCACAGCCAAGACCAAGGTTCGCGCCGGCAGCCGCGCCCACGATGTCTTCCTCTGAGTAGCCGATCAGGGCTGCTGATTTTGCGTGGTTGTCCGCAGCCTGTCCGGCGCCAGGCCCACAGCAGCTGCTCCCCTGGCGGGCGACCTCCGCGTATCCCGATTTCACCGTGTCATGTACTTGATTTTTGTTCATCAGAACCTCCAATAGTTGAGTGACGCAACAAGATAGTTGTATGATGCAACAAATTAGTTGATCATGTCAACTAATTTCACTCACAGCGGATCACCGCAGCCTGGATGATTACAGCCATCTTCGCACCTGGCGCCTGTAGTCGAGAAACTCTTGGCCGAAGGCCGCTTCGAGTGCGCGCTCTTCCAGCTGAATCTGAAAGCGGTTCATGTAGGCGACGAATCCAGTGGACACGATCAGCGAATAGAGGTTAGCGAGGTACAGACCCCAAACAAGAAGGACCAGGAACAACGCCAGGTACATGGGATTCCGCGAAATACTGAAAACGCCTGATACTACAAGGGACGAGCAGGTGTGCGGACTCAGGGGATTGACAGTTGTTCTGGCCTTCCTGAAAGACAAGATTCCTGCCAGGCCAAAAAAAGCCCCGGCCGCGGTCAGGACAAGCATGGCGGTAACCCGCAGTCCCGTTGACAATTGGATTGTGGTCGTCAACAGGGAAACCAGCCACATCAGGAAGGCGAAAATCGCCGTTATCAGCGCGGGTGGGAGCTTAAGTTCAAGTACTGTCATATGTTGCCTGATTGCCCATAAATTCCCTGTCCATCTTCCGATATAGAAGATTATAAACTGGTGCTCTGTCCAGTCTAAATCGATGGGTTCAGAGCTACCCAGATGTTCCAAGACAAGGCGCAGTCCGCAAAGAATGGCCTGGTCCTTCTTAAGGGCTGTAACACAGTATTGGGACATCTGGGTAGCTCCCTTCGGGCGTGCCGTGAAGCGATCGTTCGCGGTGTTACGCCTCTGGGCACGGACCAGCCATTGCCGGCGAGACGTGCCTGGCGCCCAACCTCTTCACGACTCGCTGAACCCAACAATTTAGGCTTGACAGAGCACTAGGCTTGCAATTCAATGAAACTAATAAATGATTATTAAAGTCCCGCAAAACCATGCATTGATGGATATTAAAATGACAGGTAATTTGAAATCGTATTACTCGCTAAAACATGCGGTGGTCACGGGAGGCGCCAATGGTATTGGCGCAGCCATCGCAGAACAATTGGCGCAAACCGGTATGCGCGTCACGCTGATGGGGCGTAACCAGGAGAGACTCCTTGCCACGGCAAGCAGGTTCAAGGCGGCTACACAGCAAGTCGATATAAACAAGCCGGAGGATGTCCAGCGGGGCTTCGCCGCTGCAGTGCAGGTGAACGGTCCGGTAACCGTCCTGGTCAACAATGCGGGCGCTGCCGAAACCAGCACTTTTGCGAAAATGAGCGATAAACTGTGGAACGCGATGCTGGCTGTCAACCTGACCGGGACCTACCTGTGCACCAAATCGGTGGTCGACTCAATGTCCGAAGCGGGCTTTGGAAGAATCATCAATATTGCCAGCACGGCGTCGCTGAAAGGATACTCCTATGTGTCAGCCTATTGCGCAGCCAAGCATGGCGTACTGGGTTTAACCCGGTCCCTGGCGCTCGAGCTGGCGCGAAAAGGCGTCACGGTTAACGCAGTTTGCCCCGGTTACACCGATACAGATATGGTCAGCCGTTCCCTGGACACAATTGTTGAGCGCACCGGCATGGATCCGGAACAGGCGCTTGCCGAACTGGTCAGGGGCAATCCTCAGGGCCGGTTGATCCAACCGGCAGAGATCGCAGAAACGGTGCTGTGGCTATGCGGCCCCAATTCCGCATCCATTACCGGGCAGGCTATTGCTGTAGCCGGAGGCGAGGTATGAATAAAATCAACCAATTAACGCAAGGGGTAATGTTTAACGCCTACCCCGATAGTATTGGGCGGCGTCTTGCCGACAGCGTGGATATGCTAAAGAGGCCTGAGTTCGAGGGTGTCTTTTCTCTCTTTTATATTTTGCCGACGTTTTTCAACAGCGATCTGGACCGCGGATTTTCCATAATTGATTACGATATTAATGACGAGCTGGTTTGTGCAGAAGACCTGAAGGAAATAGAGAAGCTCGGCATCATGCTGAAGTTTGATCTGGTGTTAAATCACCTTTCGGTAGGCTCGCCACAGTTTCAGGACATGCTGAAACAGGGGGACGATTCTGAATACAAGGAATTTTTTATCGACTGGAATGAGTTCTGGCGTGGCGAGGGCGAAGCAGGGCCCGACAGTTACGTTTTACCGAAAGAAGAACACTTGCAAAAACTCTTTATGAGAAAACCCGGCTTGCCGATACTGAAAGTGCGTTTTCCAGATGGATCCGAACGCTTTTACTGGAATACGTTTTACCAGGAGATCAATTACCAAGAACTCCTGCCGGAAGATTTGGCCGGCATCAAGGGTCTCGAACACGATCAGGTGGAGACCATTGTAAGGGTCGTGAACCGGGCTATAACAGGCGGAGTGCATGTCAACGACATGACACTGGGCAAGTTCTCCCACTACAAAAAGGAAGTCGTTGCTGTCGTTGAGCAAAAATGCCAATACCTGGGACAGATGGACCTGAACGCGCAATCAGAACAAGTCTGGGACTTTTACGATGAGACCTTAAAGAAACTGCGTGATTATGGGGCCAGGTTTGTGCGGCTCGATGCCTTCGCTTATCTGCACAAACAACCCGGTATGAGCAATTTTTTCAATAAACCCGGCACCTGGGAATATCTGCAACGTTTGAAAAAGCTGGCGGAAAAGCATGAACTGATTGTTCTGCCCGAAATACACTCCGAATACGGCAATCGACTGCATGAGGAGGTGGCGGAGAAAGGCTTTCCCGTCTACGACTTTTTCTTGCCTGGTTTGCTTGTCGATGCGCTGGATCGCGGCACAAACAGGCATTTATTGCACTGGATCGGCGTGCTACTGGAGAAGAACATCCAGACGATTAACATGCTCGGATGTCACGATGGTCTGCCGGTTCTTGACCTGAAAGGTAAAGATGTCAACTGCATATACCGGGAGGGATTATTGAGCGATGAGCAGATTGACGCTGCCGTAGAGAGAATATTAAGCAGAGGCGGCAGAGTCAAAAACCTGTTTGGCGCTGATGGCAAGAAAATATCGTATTATCAGGTGAATGCGACCTTCTTCAGCGCCCTGGGCGAAGATGAGCGAAAACTGCGCCTGGCCCGGGCAATTCAAATGTTTATGCCGGGAATCCCGCAGGTATGGTATCTCGATCTATTTGCCGGCAAGAATGATTATGCAGCGGCAGATGCGGGTGGGACCGGGGGACACAAAGAGATCAACCGCACCACACTGCAAGAAAGCGATATTGAGCAGGGGCTCAAACGAATTGTCGTACAAAACCAACTGAAAATCATCAAACTTCGCAATAACTCACCCGCTTTCGGCGGTGAACTGGAAATCATTGATTCAGAGCAACACCGTTTACATTTGCAGTGGGTCGGTAACAATTGCACCGCAACACTGGACGCTGACCTGCGCAACTACAACTTTAATATCACTCATCGGGATGAAAACGGGGTCGAACATTCGATGTCGTATTCCTGCTAAAGGATTAACATGAAAATATTGGCCACCGACCTGGATCGAACACTGCTGCCAAATGGCAGTTGGCAATCAGATAGCGAAGCCATCAAGCTGTTCAATGAGCTGACGCAAAAGAATGGTGTTGTTGTCGTTTATGTGACGGGGCGGAATCTGCAATTGACTGAAAAGGCGATAAGAGAATTTGGCGTCCGCTATCCTGATGTGCTGTGCAGCGATGTCGGCACTTCAATCAGAAAATATAAGAATGGGATGTGGACATTTGATGAAGGATGGGTAACCCATGTCAAGCGCACCAGTCCGCGTTGGAATGCTGCCGCCATCAAAGAACTCCTCGCCGGGATTGATGATATGCGAGAGCAGGAGAGCGAGCACCTGAACCCGTTCAAGCAAAGCTATTATGTTGACCACGCAAAGAGAGAGGAGGTGCTGAGAGAGGTCGATGAACGGGTCAAGGGCAAGTTTGATGAGGTGATCATCTACAGTTTTGACTCTCAGGACGGCAAGGGGCTGCTTGATTTGTTGCCGCAAAGCGCGACCAAACAGACGGCTCTGGAGTACGTCGCAGAGGAGTTCGGCGCCGGCAAAGAAGAGGTTGTCTATTGCGGGGACAGTGGCAATGATATTTTTCCGCTGACCGCCGGTTTTTCCGGTGTTCTGGTGCGCAACGCCGATGATCAACTGGTCGAAAATATCAAACAGGCAATGGCTGACAATCCGGATTTAAAAATCTATTTCGCACGCGGCAATTTTAGAGGCCTGAGTGGATACTACACCAGCGGTGTGATTGAAGGCGCCTGCCACTACGGGATTTTTTCAACGCAATGAAGAATAGCGGACATAAACAATATCTGCTGTTGATCAGTATTCACGGCCTGATTCGCGGCCACGATATGGAGCTTGGCCGCGACGCCGATACCGGTGGGCAGACCAAGTATGTCGTCGATCAGGCCCGGGCACTTGCTGAATGCGACGGCGTCGAGCGCGTGGACTTGATTACACAGCGGCTGGTCGATCCAAAGATAAGTGACGACTATGCAGTGACCATCGAGCCACTTTCTGACAAGGCCCGAATAATACGCATTGACGCCGGGCCTGAAGAGTATATGCCCAAGGAGCAGCTGTGGGATTATCTTGCCAGTTTTACCGACAACCTGATGGCGTGGCTCAATGAGCAACCCCGTATGCCCGATATAGTGCATAGCCACTATGCCGACGCCGGGTACGTGGGGGTGAGGTTGACTAACTTGCTGGGCGTACCGCTGGTTTATACCGGCCATTCACTGGGACGTGACAAGCGCCATCAACTGCTGGCCAAGGGCTTATCCAGTGAGGAGATCGAGAACACCTACAATATTGCCGGAAGGATTGACGCCGAAGAGGCGGCGTTAGCCAATGCCGATCTGGTGATTGCCAGCACAACAAATGAAATCGAGGAACAGTATGGGTTATATGATTACTACGATCCCGACTGTATGGTAGTCATTCCGCCTGGCACCAATCTCAAGCAATTCTATCCACCCGGGGAGGGGGAAAATATCGCTTTCTCCAGCCAATTGGATCGCTTCCTGAGACAAGCTGGAAAACCCCTCATTCTCGCTTTGTCACGTCCCGACGAACGCAAAAACATACTGACGCTGCTGGAGGTTTTCGGTGAATCCGACCAGCTTCAGCAACGGGCAAACCTACTGATTGTCGCCGGTAACCGCGATGAAATCAGTGACATGGGCCCGGGCTCCCGCTCGGTGTTAACCAATATCCTGTTATTGATCGACAGCTACAATCTTTATGGCAGAGTCGCTGTGCCCAAGCGTCACGGCTCTGATGAAGTGCCGGATATCTATCGTCTGGCAGCGGCGAGCGGCGGTGTCTTCATTAATCCGGCCCTTACCGAACCATTTGGTTTGACCATTCTGGAGGCGGCGGCCAGTGGCCTGCCTGTTGTGGCGACGGAGAATGGCGGGCCGGTGGATATTATTGCCAACTGCCATAATGGCGAACTGGTCGATCCCCTCGACAAGGAGGCTATAACCGCGGCGCTGCTTAAACTTCTCGAAAATCCCGAGGCCTGGTTACGCGCTTCGGAAAACGGTATTGCAGGGGTGGCACAGCATTACACCTGGCACGTTCATGCGGAAAATTACATGACCAGAATCAAGGGCTTGCAGCGTAAATCCAGGCCCGTTATCAGCGAACTGTCGGCTCCACGAGCCGTGCGCTACCGCGACCACGCCATCTTTAGCGACCTCGACCAGAACTTATTGGGCGATCAAGCGGCGTTAACCCGTTTTGCCGAAATCATACGGCGCAACCACAAATGCGTGACGTTTGGCATCGCTACCGGTCGTCGTATCGATTCGGCCTTGTCACTGATCAAAAAAGCGGGAATTCCACATCCTGATGTGCTCATCAGCAGTCTGGGAACCCGGATTCATTATGGCCGGGCGCTGACCGAAGATGCCTATTGGGCCGACCACATTGATCATGACTGGAATGTGGATCGCGTACGGCGGGCGCTTGCTGATTTACCCGGCATCGAACTACAGCCGAAAAAGGAGCTGAGCCGTTTCAAGGTCTCCTGGTACTACGACCCGGAGAAGGCGCCATCTCAAGATGAGATTGTCACGCTTATCCGACAGAAAGAGATCACCGCCAATGTATTGTATTCGTTTGGCCAGTTCATCGATATCGTACCGTCACGCGCATCCAAGGGGCAGGCGTTACGCTATGTAGCTCAGAGACTCGATATTCCCCTTGAGAATATCCTGGTGGCCGGTGGTTCCGGCGCCGATGAAGGCATGATGCGGGGCAATACCCTGGCCGTAGTAGTCGCGAATCGCCATCAAGAGGAATTGTCGCAACTGGAGGATCAGGAGGGTATCTATTTTGCCGAAAAATCCCATGCTGACGGCATTCTTGAGGCGTTCGATCACTACAACTTTTTCGATGCCTGCAATAGTCATTGACAAGTTAACGGCAGCTGAGTGACAAGCGCGGGATGAAAATATCCAAATCGCTGTACAAACGCGTGCAAGAGAGCGGAGTATGCGCCTGTCCTCTTTATCAAGCGACAGACCACCAATACTGACTTTCCATGGCATGATTTCAACGGAATATCCCCTTGTTGATCAAATTTTTTAAGCTCTATTTGCTTATCCTGTTCTTCTTTGGCTGGGGCTATCTGTCTGCGACTTTCGGGTTTTTTCCATTCAATCTCATCGATGAACCGCTCAGGAAGTTTTCTGAATTCGCCACTTACGAGGACGCGGCGGATACCAACCTTGTCGAGAAAGTCCTTAACGACCTTGGGCTTTCAGATGCCAGGCACGTGGCGCGCGAGGCAGAGAAGGAAGGGGACAAGGACAGGAAGTACAAGAAGCTTACTCTACCCGGCAGCAAAACCAGCGAGCTACTCGTATTCACTACGGAATCAACACCAGCAGGCTATTACTTCATACAGGGCTCATTCAATTTCGACGAATCGATGCATGGCGTGGTGCTGTTGAACGGGAAAGGTGAACTGATCAATGCCTGGAGTATTTCACAGGAGGACGAGGGCCTGGAGATCAGGGATACCAACACCTATCCCCATGGCCTCGTGGTGCTGAAAGACGGCAGCCTGTTTTCCAGCTTTGATAATGGCAACATGGCAGCTAAATACGATCATTGCGGCGAACGTCAATTAACCATCCCGGGCAATATCAATCATTCGCTTGCCCTGCTCGATCAGGACTATGTCTGGGGCATTCTCCAAACAGAGATCTCCTTTTCCCTGCTTAAAATTAGCACGTCGACCGGTGAGATCGTGATGCGGATTCCAGTCGATGACATCATCGAAGCGAATCCTGAAATCGATATTTTTGGTGTTTACGACGGCATTTCCCCGGCCAGGATGGAACAGGCTGAAGTGCTTGGTGGTGCAGTTCATCCCAATGATGTTGAACCATTGAGCGAAGATTTGGCTGGATTCTATGAGCGTTTCGATGCCGGTGACCTGCTGGTTTCCTATCGCAACCCCAACCTGGTCTTTGTGCTTGAGCCCGAAACGCTACAGGTCAAATGGTGGCGCCAGGGCCTGGTGCGGAAACAACATGATCCGGATTATTCGGTTATAGATGGTAAGGGATACATCTCAGTGTTCGACAACAATTCCTATCGCGGGCCATCACGAATTCAACTGATAGATCCGATGGATTATTCCGCCTCGATACTCCTGGACGGCGCCAGGATCGGATTCCACACGCAAACCAGGGGCAAACACCAGGTCGTCGACGGGCGTTTTGTGATTGTCACGGCGAGCAACCAGGGCAAGGCTCTTATGGTAGATATCGAAACCGGTGAGGTTATTTTCAAAATAGTTAACAAACGCCAAAAGAAATCAAAGCGTGTGATCTCCGAAATGTTATATCTGCCCCCCGACTATTTTGCACCAGGTGTTGATTTTTCATGTGGCCAGGGTTGAGAAGAATACTTGATATGAATAGCCGTTCAATACTCTGGGGTTTCCGGCAATAAAGCGTTTGAACCACTTATGCTCGCCTGTCCTCTTTTGTGTCGACAGAGAGGGGGGATTCTGTGCGCTAGTATTGAGTGCAGCCTGGAATCCTTGAATTTCCATTCAATCGGTTTATGCTTAAACCAGTTTATTAGTAATATAGTGGTACTTAAACGGACGTGGGTCCTGCCCCCGCCCGTTTTTATAAAGGCTAAGTTTATGTTGCAAAAACTAATTATCCTGGCGCTGATTTTGTCACTACCCATAGCCGGCCTGGCAGAAATCAAGCCCGAGGGCTTGCCGGAGTCCGTTGTCCTGTCCGTTGAACCCAATCCTCACTGGGTGTGGGTCAGCGACATCGTTTTTCATCATATGACGGACGGCAAGGCCTATCTTGTGGATGGCGATTCAGGCCGGTTTCTTGGCATGTTGAGCACCGGTTCGGGTTTCATTGCGCTGGAGTTGCCGTCAGATTATTCGCAGATTTACTCGCCTGAGACCTACTTTTCCCGCGGCACGCGCGGTGAGCGCACCGATGTCATTACTTTTTACGATCCGCGGGAGATGAAACCGACCGGTGAAGTGATCATTCCGCCCAAGCGTTTTGCCGCCATGCCGACGCATAATTATTTCGCCCTGACGGATGACGATCGTTTTCTGATTGTATACAACTTTACACCGGCGCAATCGGTAAGCATTATCGACGTTAAAGAGCGTCGCCTGGTCGGCGAAACCACAACGGCTGGCTGCGCGCTGGTGTTGCCATCCGGTGACAGAAGCTTCCTGATGATGTGCGGTGACGGCAGCCTGATGACGGTCACCTTGAATGACCGGGGAGAGGTCACGAATAAACAACGCAATGACCCGTTTTTTGACCCGAAGGCCGATCCGGTCACTGAAAAGGCCGTGCGCTGGGGAAATACCTGGGTTTTTGTCTCATTCAAGGGCGATGTCTACCTGGTCGATGTGTCTGGTGATCAGCCGAAGCCGGGCAAAAGCTGGTCTTTGTTCAGCGAAGCCGAACGAAGCGAGTCCTGGCGGCCCGGCGGCATTCAGCACCTGGCGATACATGAAACCAGCGGCAAACTGTATGCCCTGGTGCACCAGGGAGGCATCGACACCCACAAGGATCCCGGACAGGATGTCTGGGTATATGACCTGAAGACACAGAAGCAGATCCGGAAAATAAAACTCGACAAGCTTGCGACCTCCATACAGGTCAGCAAGGATGACGCGCCTTTGATGTTTTCAATTTTTATCGGCGCGCCAACGCTGGATGTCTACGATGCTTCCAGCGGAAAACTTTTGCGCAGTGTGGATGAAATCGGGTTTACACCAACCTTGCTGCAAACCCCCTGAAGATTTCACATACGGCAAACATGCTTTTAGTCTCCAACATCATTCTCTGGATTCTTGTACTGGTCCTGTTGGCCGTGATGTTGGCATTGCTTCGCCAGGTAGGAATTTTGTACGAGCGTATTGCACCGGCAGGGGCGCATAAAGCACCGTCGGGGCTGAAGGCGGGAGAAAAGATGCCGGTTTTGGAAATGCAGACGCTGGATGGCCGTCCACTGCGTTTGGGTGGCGGGCCGGGCAAAGGAAAAAGCACCTTGCTGTTTTTTCTTTCGCCCAGTTGCCCGGTTTGCAAGACACTGCTGCCTGTGTTGCAGTCCATACGCAACAATGAGGCAGGCTGGCTGGAAATTGTGCTGGCCAGCGATGGTGACAAGGAGGAGCATCGTGCGTGGCTTAAGGCGCAGGGAATGGAATCCTGGCTCTATGTCCTTTCACCCCAGCTGGGTATGACGATGCAGGTCGGCCAGTTACCGTTCGCGGCACTGGTCGATGAAAGTGGAATTTTGCGTGCTAGGAATCCGGTCAACAACAGGGAACAAATCGAAAGCATGCTTGGAGATCAATATTATGAAATGGCTGGATAGGTATTCTGAAAATTCCGCGAGGTCCATGGCGCGGCAAAGTTCGCGGCGAAGTTTCGTAGCCAGGCTTGGAACGCTGATGCTGGGAACCGCGGCGGTACCCCTGTTGCCGGTAGCCAGAGCAAGCGAAAGTTCGCGTCCGCCTGCACCCGAGGAAAGCGGCGACCCCAGGAGTTGTGATTACTGGCGCTATTGCGCCATCGACGGGTTCCTCTGCGATTGCTGCGGCGGCAGCTACAACAGTTGTCCACCCGGGACCACGGCATCACCGATTACCTGGATCGGTACCTGCACCAACCCGGTTGACGGTAAGGACTACATCATTGCCTACAATGACTGCTGCGGTAAATCCAGCTGTGGCCGTTGCCTGTGTAATCGCAACGAGGGCGACAAGCCTGTTTACATGCCGTCCCTGTCCAACGACATCAACTGGTGTGCCGGGTCATCGGTGGATACGCCCTACAATTGTTCCACTGCTGTCGTTCTCGGAATGGCTGTCGCAGACTCCTGATGCCCGGGCAGAAATTACTCGCGGCGTTGGGTGGTATTTCGCTGTTTCTGTGGTGTTTGAGTGCGCAGGCGGAAGGAATGTCCTCACCGCGCATCAATTACATGTTGCATTGCCAGGGCTGCCACCTGGTGGATGGCGCCGGTACTGCGGGAAAAGTACCCGCACTCAAAAATGAAGTGGGCCGCTTCCTGCATGTTCCGGGTGGGCGGGAGTTCCTGATTCAGGTTCCCGGCAGTTCCCAGTCAGCACTGACGGATGCTGAGGTTGCGGCTGTACTCAACTGGATTCTGGAAAACTTCAGCAGCGGGCAACTGCCTGCCGGTTTTGTTCCGTACACGGCGACAGAAATTTCCCGCTACCGCCAGCCTCCATTGGCAGATGTCAGCGCGGTACGCGCGAACCTGATGAATCAGATTTCCAACTCAGGAATGGGTACAGCACATGAATAATCCGGCAGAATATTTTCCGGCCGCCGTCCGTTCAATTTATGAATCCCGGCTAACATTGTGCTGATACTGGCTCGCTATCAGGCAAAGAGTGAACAATTCGTTCTGGGTGGAGATGTCCAGTTTTTCGTAGGCACGGCGCCGGTAGGTGACTACGCTGGACTGTGCAATATTGAGGTCGAGCCCGATACCTACCGATGTGTAACCCAATAGGATGCGCTCACAGACTTCCCGCTCCCTTGGCGTCAACTGGGAAAACGGAGGTACACTTTTGCTGATGATATTGTGTACCAGGCTTCGCGCGTTCCTGTGTGCCTGCTGTTCGTCCAGGGGACTTAGCTGGAGTATGCGGTAATGCGTGGAAATCAGCGTGGTGATCAGTGGCAGAATGGATTCGAGCAGTTGCCAGTCCTTCTCGGAGTAGGTTCCGGACAGGCCCATGCGATAAAAATTGCAATACACACTGCCCTGCTCAAATTTGCCAATCGTGGAGGCCTTGTCAATCAGGTCATGGCGATCAAAAAAATGGTTTTGATAAGCGGGATCAAAAGTCGAATCGAGGGCAAGCGGGATCAGGCGATCTTCGCATGCTTCACCGGCACGGGATATTTGAGGAAAATTCGGGTCCTGTTCGTGAAAATGTTCGACGTAGTCATTGGCGAGTTGCCGGGCCTCCGCGACCGGCATCCTGCCGTGCGTAAAGAGGTGACCGGCGCCGGATTCTCCGTAGGTGAACACAACACAGTGGTCGACCGGGGTAACCTTGTTGAGTAACTTGAGCAGGTACGATTCGAAGCTTGCTGAACCGATGCAGCGGCACAGTTGTGTCAGGCCATCCAGCCAGGCCTGCTCGCCGAAGGAGGAGGGGTCACTCAGCCGGGCATCAAGCTGTCCCAGGTCGTGGCTGATGCTGGTTTTTGTCGGTGATGTCATGACTAAAATATGTAACGAGTCCGGGTACTCTTATACCAGAACGCCGGGATGTCAGCCAAATTCAGGACAGAGTGCCGGGATGCCATGATTATGCTCTCACAAACCAAAAAAGAGATTCTGGGCAATAAAAGCTTCCATAAACTCGTATCAGTGCGCCGCCGGGTGTCATGGTTGTTTCTGCTGGTTTTGTTGGGGTCTTACCTGGCTTTCGGACTGATGTCTGTCTATTCCCCTGCAATTCTCGCCCGCCCGGTCTTCAGCGATGGTGTTGTCCCGGTTGGGATCGTTATGGGCTATGCGATCCTAACGCTTACTTTCATTTTGACCCTGGTGTACGTATGGCTTGCCAACAGCTATTTCGAGCCTCTTGAGAGAAAAATCATGGCAGAGCTTGAATTATGAGGGTTTGGCTTATCACTTTCGTCTCAGCTGTCCTTCTTCCGGCCACTGATGCAGAGGCTGCAACCACCCTTGCAAGCGGTAGCGGGACCGGTAACGAATTGAACATTACCGCAATCGCGATGTTTTTCGTGTTTATCGCCATCACACTGGTGATTACCTTTTGGGCGGCATCCCGGACCCGAACGCGATCGGACTTCTATGCCGCAGGCAGCAGCATCGGAGGCCTCCAGAATGGACTGGCAATCGCCGGAGACTTCATGTCGGCGGCCACTTTCCTGGGCGTTACCGCGCTGGTCTACAGCACCGGCATGGATGCCATGTTGTTCGTTATCGGCGGAACGCTCGGCTGGTCGGTAATCCTGCTGCTGGTTGCAGAGCGGTTGCGTAACCTGGGCCAGTATACTTTTTCCGATGTCGTCGCCTTCCGGCTGGAACGCAAACCGGTCAGAACCATGTCTGCTATTGGTTCTCTCGCGGTGGCGATACCCTACCTGCTTGCCCAGATGGTGGGGGCCGGAGCGCTGATCCAGTCCCTGTTCAGTTTGCCTTACGAATATGCTGTCGTGCTGGTAGGCGTGCTGATGACATTTTACGTGACGTTTGGAGGCATGCTTGCAACGACCTGGATTCAGACCATCAAGGCCGTTCTGTTGCTGGCAGGCGGCACCATCATCGGTGTTGGTGTGATGGTCATGCTGAAATTCAATTTTAGCGCCCTGCTGACTGCTGCCGCTGAAGCACACCCAAAAGGGGAGGCCATTTTGGCGCCTGGCGTGATGTTTACCGACACCATCACCGTCATCTCGATCGGACTGGCGTTTGTGTTCGGCACCGCCGGTCTGCCGCACGTACTGATGCGTTTTTTTACTGTGCCCGATGCACGCCAAGCAAGGCGTTCAGTTGCTTACGCCATCGGCTTTATCGGTTATTTCCAAAGCCTGATCTTTATCATCGGCCTGGGCGCTGTGGTCTACGTCAGCAATAATCCTGAATTCCAGGCAGCCGGCGGCGGACTCATTGGAGGCGTCAATATGGCCGCCGTGCACCTTTCAAAAGTCATTGGCGGCGACCTGTTTCTCGGTTTCATCTCAGCCGTCGCCTTCGCCACCATCCTGGCCGTTGTTTCAGGCTTGACCCTGTCGGCTGCCGCGGCAGTGTCGCATGACCTCTACGCCAACGTGATCCGCCATGGCGAAAGTGACCGCAAAACCGAATTACGAATCTCCCGAGTGACGACACTGGTGATCGGATTGTCCACCATGGCCCTGGCCATCCTGCTCGAGGGTGAGAATGTTGCGGTGCTGGCGCTGATTGCGCTCGCCATTGCCGCCAGCGTCAATTTCCCGGTGATGTTTTTATCCATGTACTGGTCAAAACTCACCACACGGGGCGCGCTGGCCGGCGGATATGCGGGACTTGCTACCGCACTGGTCCTGGTTCTCCTGGGCCCGACCGTCTGGGTCTCATTGCTGGGATTCGACAAGCCGGTTTTCCCCTACGCCTACCCAACCCTGTTTGCAATGCTGGCGAACCTGATTTTCGCGTTCTGGTTCTCGGTTTCGGACAGGAGTCAAAGGGCTCTTGCCGAAGCGGAGTCTTTCGACGCACAGTGGATACAGTCCGAAATCGGGCCTGTTCAGGAGAAATTATGAGCATGATTGATCACACTCAAATCGAACCCATTGAAAAAGCCAGCCTCGATGACTTGCAGGCGCTGCAGCTGAGCCGGCTAAAGTGGAGTCTGCAACATGCCTATGACAATGTTGCACACTACAGGAAAAGATTCGAAGAGGCGGGCGTACACCCTGACGATCTTAAGACTCTTTCCGACCTGGGCAAATTCCCGCTAACGGCCAAGCAGGACCTGCGTGAGAATTATCCCTTTGACCTGTTTGCGGTGCCGATGGACGAAGTGGTTCGAATTCACGCATCCAGCGGTACGACCGGAAAACCGACGGTGGTGGGATACACACAAAACGACATCGACATGTGGGCCGATGTTTGCGCACGATCCATTCGCGGTGCGGGCGGCAGTAAAAGCGATATCGTCCATGTGGCGTACGGCTATGGCCTGTTTACCGGTGGGCTGGGCGCGCATTATGGCGCAGAACGCCTGGGAGCAGCCGTCATTCCCATGTCGGGCGGCCAAACCGAGCGCCAGGTACAGCTGATTCAGGATTTCCAACCCAGCATTATCATGTCCACACCCTCTTACATGCTGAATCTTGCCGATGAGTTCGATCGCCAGGGGCTTAATCCAGCAGACTCTTCGCTCCGGGTCGGGATATTCGGTGCTGAGCCCTGGACCGATGCGATGCGCAAGGAAATTGAATCGCGGTGTGGCATGGATGCGATAGATATCTACGGTTTATCAGAGGTCATCGGCCCGGGTGTGGCCAGTGAATGCATTGAAACCAAGGACGGCCCGCATATCTGGGAAGACCATTTTTATCCGGAGATTGTCGACCCGTCCAGTGGTGAAGTATTGCCTGACGGAGAATACGGAGAACTGGTTTTTACCTCGTTGACCAAGGAGGCGTTGCCCATCATCCGCTACCGGACGCGGGACCTGACGCGCTTATTGCCAGGCACTGCCCGCACCATGCGCCGCATGGACAAGATCACCGGCCGCAGCGACGACATGATGATCATTCGCGGCGTCAATGTTTTCCCGAGTCAGATTGAAGAAGAAATCCTCAAGCTGAAAGAATGCTCGCCCCACTACCAGATTGAATTGTATACCGCAAAACAGATGGACAAGATGCGCGTGCTGGTCGAATTGAAACCACGATACGGGCGACTTTCGGATGACGAGCGGGCTTTGGTTGCCGGAAAACTGGCGCACAATATCAAGTCATACATCGGCGTGACGTCAACCATAGAACTGCGCGAGGAGGGAGGCGTTGCCCGCTCCGAGGGCAAAGCGGTGCGGATCGTAGACAAGCGTTCGCGCTGACCAGAAGATGAAAGTTGAAATCAGCAGCCTTTCAGGTATCGCAAAGGATTGAGATTTTGCGCAAGGCCCGATCCACGGCTTCGTCAGTATCTGCGGTTGCGAGTTCTTGCTTGGCCATCACGCATTCCTCTGCCTCTTCCAGCATTTCGTCTTGCAGTTCGGCCACAACTTCGGCAGATGCGGGATCACAATAGGTGTTCGCAACCCGCCGGATATTGGCATTGCCCTTGCTGGGTGTTTCGACTACAACACAGTCATCGACATGAACTTCCGTCTGGTCGGAAATGATAACGATTACGCCAGAAGCGGTCTTGACCTGGTATTCACGTGCCTCCCGGCTGCCCTGGATCGCCGATGCCGTAGCGCCACCTACAACCGCACCCGCAGCAGTTCTTCTGAACTTGGTACCAGACGATTTCCCCTTTCCAGAGTAAAGGCCTATGGCTCCACCGATCACGGCGCCTTTGCCGGCATTGGACTTCTCCTCGACATACCTGGATGCCACGACATATCCATACTGTATCTGCATCGATTGGCCGCTTTTTTGCGCCTGTAGGGTGTTGCTCGCCAGACAAGCCAGTGACAAAACTACCAGTGAAACAAGTAAACGTGACACCTTCATTTCCAAACTCCAGAAAAAATTAATGCATAAGTGAATACTACATTAAAAAATGTCCCGTGCAGCGTCAGGATGCCCCGCTTAGCTGTGAATTCCTGCAACGTTGTATACACAAGGTGCTCAGGCTTTCATGGATGCGCCTTTCAGGAACATTCCTTGTTCGTGATTGAGGCCGTGCCGGGGAGAGAGATCGGCTAAC
>Ga0209013_10001087_pt1 | contig 25077 bp, 22 predicted proteins | sample Cruoilmetagenom2_FD_187291 | JGI IMG/M metagenome (GOLD analysis project Ga0209013, IMG submission 187291) | Oil polluted marine microbial communities from Coal Oil Point, Santa Barbara, California, USA - Sample 2 (SPAdes) (version 2) | ecosystem: Environmental > Aquatic > Marine > Oil seeps ... | reverse complement strand
CGTGACCAATTTGCTCGATGACGATCACCAGCTCGTCAGCGATTTCCAGATTGCAAACGCCTTTTTCAAGTGGACGTGGAAGAAGAACGAACGCTGGCCGGTCAAGTTCTCAGCCTACGGCTACTACAACACCGGCGCCCAGGGTCTGGGCAAGGAGTACGACACCGGTTACTTCCTGCGTCTCCAGGTTGGCGACTACAAGAAGAAGGGCCAGATGATGTTCTGTGCCAGCCGCTACTACTCGGAGCCGGACGCCATCTTCTACGTCTTCGCCCAGTCGGACACGACGATGGCCTCCGATGTCGACGGCTACCGCTTTGATTTCCGCCTCGGCTACGTGAAGAAGTCCTACTTCAACATCACCTGGTATCACACGAAACCGGTGTACTCCCTATTTCCGGACATGGACCGGCTACAGGTGGACTACATCATCGTTTTCTGAGATGAGTCCTTGAGGATTACTCGTCGTCTTGCGGGTTGTCCAGATCGCCATCCCGGAAGCCGATCCGATCGAAGGGGTTGACGATGCTCGATGCGATGTTCATCAGGTGGGCGGAGATCCGCTTCAGAAACCGCAGGTAAAGCGCCGTGCTGACGGCCTCGTTGCACACCAGATCGGGCGCCGAGTGGGCGATGAGGATATTGAGGATCTCGTCAGAGCGGCGGGCGATCCACCAGTGCTCGGACATCACCTCCTTTGCCTTGTCCCCGTCGCCGTCAGGGAAGGCCTCAATCAGAAGCGTGAACATCGTCTTGACCGTGGTCTCGATCTTGCGGACGTCCTCCTCGAGGCTGCCGCACTCGAGCCGGCCGGGATGGTTGAGGGCGAGATCGACGATGTTCTTGGTCAGGTCGCCGATGCGCTCGATGTCGATGACGATGCTCACCAGGGCCAGACCCGCGGCGATGTTGCGGCTCGAGCTCAGCGCGAGGTGGGTCAGCACCTTGCGCCGGACCTCGCGCTCATAGGCGTTGATGAGCTGGTCCTTGGCGTAGATGTCGAGCTCGATTCGCGCGTCGTCGTGCTCGCGCAGCGAGCTCGATGCGGCGAGAAACATGTCCCGGTCCGCCTCCAGCATCTCCAGCGACCGGTCGTAGGCCTGCTGCAACATGTTGTCCTTGCGAAACAGCTCGAAAAATTGGTTGAGCATCTTTCACCTCAAAATCAGAATCGCTGCGAACGGCACGGCATAGAAACAGACGGCAATGTATGCGATCGCCAGCCAGCGGTGGTCGGCGGCGATCGCCGCGAAATGACCGGCGAGCCGGAGTGGAATCCGGCGAATCGCAGGAATCGGCCAGATCACGACGATGCCGCAGATGTTGAAGAGCAGGTGGGCGAAGGCCACCGTTACGGCGCTGATCTCGCCCACTGCGAGGGCCGCGAGGATGGCCGTAATCGTGGTGCCGATGTTGGTGCCGAGAGTGTAAGGGAAGATCTGGACGAGGGAGAGAATCCCGGCCCCAGCCAGGGGTACGGCGAGCGACGTGGTGATGCTCGAGGACTGCACGACCGTCGTGATGATCAGGCCGAAGAGCATCGCCCGGCCCGCGTTCGCAAACAGGGTGCGGTCGAAAAACGCCTCGACGCGTCCGAGGACCACGGATTTGAGGAGCACAACTAGATAGCGCAGCGATGCGAACATGATCACCAGGGCGAAAATGAGCAATAACCACGGGTATCCGTCCAGCGCGTGGGCCACCCCGTTGACTGCGGGACCGGTGACCATCTTGAGAGGGCTCGCGAAGGTGAGTCCACCCATCTCCTGGAAGATCCCCGCCAGGTCGGCCGCGAGAATACCGAGGAAGTTGGTCGATACCTGGAGTGGGAACAGCACCACCACCGCAAGGATGTTGAAGAAGTCGTGGATCGTCGAGGCCGCAAACGCGCGCTCGAACTCCTGACCGTGGGATATGTGGCCGAGGCTGACCAGGGTGTTGGTGACCGAGGTGCCGATATTGGCGCCCATGACGATCGGGATCGCGGTGTGGATGGGCATGCTGCCGCTGCCCACCATGGCCACCACAATCGAGGTTGTGGTCGACGACGACTGGACGAGCGTTGTCGCCAGAACGCCGACGAAGAGACCGAGGAGAGGATTCGAGGCGCTCGCGATCAGACCGTCGACGAAGCCGCCCGAGAACATTTTGAACGCCTTGCCGAGTAGCCCGATGCTGACCAGAAAGCCGTAGAGAAGCACCGCGAGGTAAAAAATCCGAGCCGCGCTGCTCTTCCAGATCGGCTCTCCGGTGAGCGCGTTCTGAGGTGGGTCGCTACTCTCGCTCATCAATGCGCAGCCTCCGTGATGCCGGTTCGTGGATTTCCAGGCCGAGCCCACGACTGCAGGATCTTATCACCACAGATCGCCACCCGAGATTCTCTTCGTGAAAGCCGGGTGGTGAAGGTACACTCTGGCCGTGCGCATCATCGTCAACCCGGCGGCGGCCGGCGGCCGGCTCGGCAAGGAGTGGCCCGCGACGGCCGAACGCCTCGTTGGTCTTGGCATTATCGCGCCGGTGGTCTTTACCGAGGCGCCGGGGCACGCGGCAGAGCTTGCGGCGGAGGCGGTCGCCGATGGGGTCGAGCGGGTCGTGGTGGCCGGCGGCGACGGTACGATTTGCGAGGTGGTGGAAGGGCTGCATCGCGCCGGGGGTGGGGAGCTGGCGATTTTGCCTCTGGGGACGGGCAACGACACGGCGCGAACCCTCGGCATACCGACCGTCCTCGAAGAAGCCGCGCAAACTATTCGCGATGGTTGCTGCCGGCCGGTTGATTTGATCCGGGTCGGCGACCGGATGGTGTTCAACGCCATCGGCGTCGGGCTCACCGGCGACATCAATGACCGCGCGGCCAGGATCAAGTGGGTGCGCGGCTTCGTCGTTTACCTGATGGCCGCCCTGTCGGCCCTTTTTCGTTATCGCATGCAAACGGTCCGGATGGTCACCGAGGACCGAACCTACGGGGGTTCGATGCTGATTCTCGCGGTGCACGGCGGGCCGACCACCGGCGGCGGCTTCGCCCTGACGCCGAAGGCGATACCCGACGACGGGCTGCTCGATGCGTGCCTGGTGGAGGAGGTTGGTCCGCTCGGTCGTTTGGCGCGGTTGGCGGCAGCCATGCGAGGCGGATTGGGGACAATGAAGGGGACCCACGAGCTGCAGGCGTCATGGCTCGAGCTTCACTTTTCAAAGCCGCTGCCGGCTCATCTCGACGGCAACTCGGTGACCCTCGAACCGCCGCTGGCGCGTTTCGAGGTCGTGCCGGGGGCGCTGAAGGTCGTCGTGCCGAGCACGACTCAGTTTTGAGTTCTTAGTTTTGAGTTAGTCCCGGCGCATTCCGGCTCATGCATTTGGTTGGGTGGGAACTCAAGACTCATAACTCAAAACTCAACACTTGAGATCGGATGTGATTCCACCTGATGTTGTGGTTGTCAACTTCAATGCGGTATAGAACGTCATATGGTTGTGTTGCGAGCAGGAACCATGGACCCGTCTCGAACTGATCTTTCCCAACTGGACGATGCGCTGGTTCTGCGGGCGCAGAACGGCGACCATGACGCCTTCGGCGAGCTGGTCACCCGCCATCAGCGCCGGGTATGGATGGTGTGCCGGCAGTACGTCGGCCAGGACGAAGCCGATGCGGCGGCCCAGGACAGCCTGGTCAAGGCCTTCACCAAGATTGGCGATTTCGACCGCCAGGCGGCTTTTTCGACATGGCTGACCCGAATCGCCATCAACACATGCCTCGACGAGCTGCGGCGGCGGCGCCGCGCGGCACCGATCGTAGACGAGCCGGGAGACGAGGAGGGCGGCGGCGTTCTCGCTATTCTGCCGGACGACCGGGCGGGGCCGGAAGCTAGATCCATACAGCGTCAGGCGGTGGCCTCCCTCGAGGCCTGTGAGGGGATCCTGCCGCCGCGTCAGCTCGAGATTTTCCGCCTCCGTTTTTACGCCGAGTTGGATCTTGGTGAGATCGCCGAGGCGCTCGATGTCCACGTGGGAACCGTGAAGACGCAGCTGCACCGGGCGGTGCACAGGCTGCGCAAGGAATTGGGAGAATACCGATGAAGATCCATCTTGATGAACTCGAAATCACCGCGGCGGTGTCCGGTCTCGAGCTCGAAACGGTGGCCGAGGAGCATCTCGCTTCATGTCTGAGCTGTCGACGACAGGTATCTTCAATGCGGGGGCTCCTCGGCGCACGACGGCAGAGCCTCGAAGCCGAGGGTCCGGACTGGCAGCGACAGCGACAGGAAATCCTGCTGCGGCTACCGTCGGCGCCAACCGCCGGATCGTATCGGCGGCAGTGGATCCGTCCGTGGCTCGCGGTAGCCGCGATCTTGGTGGCGGCGATCGGGCTCAGGATGGTGTGGACGCCGCCGCCGGCCGATCGTGCAACCAGCCCCGAGCTACCCGTGGAACAGATCCTAGCCGAGGTTGACGCAATATTGGCCGACGACTCCATTCCGGGTTTCGAGATCATCGAACCGGGGTTGGACGATGCAGTTTTTGAAAACGGAGCGTCGTGAGGGGCGAGTGAGGAGGCAGCCATGAAACGCAGGACAATTTTTTTGATTCCAGTCGTGTTGCTCGCGGTGGTGGCCCCGTTGGCGGCGACCGACTTCGATCTGCTTCCCGGTAAGTGGTGGGAGGACCAGCGCGTGGCGAGCCGGATCGGGCTCACCGAGGAGCAGCAGGGTCAGATTCGAGACGTGGTCTTTGCGCATGCGCGGCGGATGATCGATCTCAAGGCCGATGTCGACAAGGCGGGGCTTGATCTCGCAAGCTCGGTCGACCAAAGGGTATTCGACCCGGCGCCGGTGCGGGCGGCGTATGCTGTTTTTCAAACCGCACGGCAAAAGCTAGAGAACGAGCGCTTCGAGATGTTGCTCGAGGTGCGCCAGGTTCTGACGTATGAGCAGTGGAGGAAGATCGAGGAGATCAAGCGTCGGATGCAGCAGATGCGGTCCGAACGTAGCCCCGGCGCCCGCGGCCAGAGCGGGCAACGACCCCAGGGAAACCGGCCGCCGGGGTTCTGATACTGGATGCTGGATACTCGATGCTGGATGCTGGATGCGACAAGAGCGTAGATTCGCTATCCGGCTTGTCAAGCGGTATTTGATCGGATCGAGTATCGAGTATCGAGTATCCAGCATCGAGCATCCGCCGCATTGACACCAAATGACGTGTCTGGTACAAATACAGCCCCTTTGACTGGGGAGAGGTGTCGAATGAGCGATTATGCAGTAGTTGAGCACGGCGGCAAGCAGTACCGAGTAAGCCCCGGCGATGAGCTGTTGGTGGAGCGCACCCAGCCAGATCTGAAGACGGGCGATGACCTGGTCTTCGAACGGGTGATGCTTCTCAGCCAGAATGACGCTGTCCGCGTCGGCCAGCCGATTGTCGAAGGTGTATCGGTGAGAAGCCGGGTGGTGGCGCCGGTGCGTGGTGAGAAGATCATCGTTTTCAAGAAGAAGCGCCGCAAGGGATACAAGCGGAAGAACGGTCATCGGCAGGACTACTACAGGGTTCGGGTCGAGGCCATCGAGGCTTAGGAGACATCATGGCGCACAAAAAAGGACAAGGTTCGAGCCGGAATGGTCGTGATTCGCACGCCCAACGCCTCGGCACCAAGGTTGGTGATGGGCAGCAGGTCACGGGCGGGACCATCCTGGTCCGCCAGCGCGGCACCCATTTCAAACCCGGAGACAACGTCAAAAGGGGCGGCGACGACACCCTCTTTGCGACCTCGGCGGGCCAGGTGAAGTTTCAGAACCGCGGTCGTCACGGCCGGTTCATCAGCATCGTCGTCAACTGAGCATCACTCATCTTTGGTGAGACTTTCGCGCCAACCCATGACATCGGAAAACGAGACGACGAGCACGGGTGCATTCGTGTTTCCATGTGTGTAAATCATGCTTGTTGACTCGGTACGGATCACAGTTCGAGCGGGTGACGGCGGCAACGGCTGCATTTCTTTCAGACGCGAGAAATTCGTCCCCCGGGGTGGGCCGGATGGTGGTGACGGCGGGCGTGGTGGGAGTGTGGTTTTCATCGTCGACGAAGGTCTCAACACCCTCCTCCACCTCCACAATCGGCGTCTGGTGCGGGCCGAGCCAGGGCAACACGGGAGGGGTTCGAACAAGACCGGCGCCGGCGGCGCCGACGTCACGCTGCGGGTACCGCCCGGCACGGTGGTCCGCACCAAAGCCGGGGACCACGTGCTTGGTGATCTGGTAGCGCACGGCGAGGAGCTTGTGGTGGCCCACGGCGGCCGTGGCGGTCGCGGTAACGCCCGCTTTTCATCGCCGACCAACCGTGCCCCACGGGTGGCCGAGGACGGTGGTGCGGGCGAGGAGCTCGATCTCGACCTCGAGCTCAAGCTCCTCGCCGACGTGGGATTCGTCGGTTTGCCCAACGCGGGCAAGTCCACGCTGTTGTCGCGGCTCTCCGCAGCCCGGCCGAAGGTGGCAGCCTATCCGTTCACGACAATCGAACCGCACCTGGGGGTGGTGTCGGCGCCTGGCGACGAGCTCCGCACCCTGGTGATGGCGGATATTCCAGGGCTGATCGAGGGCGCCCACGAGGGCGCGGGTCTGGGGACGCAGTTCCTGCGTCACGTGGAACGCTGTCCTGTGCTTGCCCATCTCGTCGATCTTTCTCTGGAAACCCCGTTGGAGAACCGAGTTGATACTATTCGGTGCGAGCTCGAAGCTCATCCGGCGCCGCTCGAGATGCGACCCTGGGTGCTGGTCGGCACCAAGCTCGATGCGGTGGCTGATCGAGAAGCGGCCATCGTGGACCTCGAGGCTGTCGGCGATGCCTACGGGGTTTCGTCACGGTCAATTTCGGCGGTGACCGGTGAGGGAATCGATCGTTTGCTGGAATTGCTGTTCGGATTGGTAGAGGAGGCCAAGGCAGAACCATGACACGGCGAATCGCGATTTACGGCGGCAGCTTCGATCCCTTTCACCTCGGTCATCTCGTGCCGACGGTACGCGCCCAAGAGACCTTTCACTTCGAAGCCGTGTTCTTCGTTCCGGCAGGCTCGCCGCCGCACAAGGATGCGGCGCCACTGACCGCCGTCACGCACCGGCTCGCCATGGTCGCGATGGCGACCCTGCCGTACGACAACTTCTTCACCTCCGACGATGAGGTCTTCGCCCCCCAACCCACGTACTCGGTGGAGACGGTACGGCGCTTCCAGGTACGCTTTCCGGACGCCACGCTCTACTTCATTCTCGGTTCGGACTCGTACTCCCAGATTGCCACCTGGGAGCACTGGGAGGAGCTGGTGGACTCGGTCCATCTGGTGGTTCTGCACCGCGCCCACATGTGGGGCGAGGAGCTCAAGAAACGGGTCCCCGAGCGGCTGCTGCCGCGTATGCGGCTTGTCGAACCCTTCGAGCAGGTTCCCGACCCTCAGGAGTTGACCGTGTACCTGCTGAACCATGAGCCCTTCCCGATCTCCGGAACCTCGATCCGCAACCGCCAGAGCCGCGGGCTGCCGATTCGCGAGCTGGTGCCGCACGAGGTCCACACCTATATTGAAAAATACGGTCTCTACTCGCCGATCGTCGGGACGGAGGAATGATGCGGGACCCGGAAGGCCGCGAATCTCTGCAAACCGCCGCGCGTGCTGCCGCTGACAAGAAGGCCTTTCAGATCGTGGGTCTCGAGGTCGGCGATCTCACGTCCTACACCGAGCGCTTGCTCATCTGCTCGGGCGCCAGCGATCGCCAGGTTTCAGCGATTGCCGACGAGGTGCGGCGGCAGCTGAAGGATGCCGGTAGGCGACCGCTCCACGTCGAGGGCGAGTCGCGCGCGGACTGGGTTCTCCTCGACTACGGCGACTTCGTGGTCCACGTTTTCACCGAGGAACGGCGCACGTACTACGGTCTGGACAACTTGTGGGGAGATGCACCGAGGCTCGAGGCTGACGACCTCGGCGTTGGCGAGACCAAGCGCGCGTGAGGCTGACGAGTCATGCGGGTTAGCGTAGCGTGGTTCGGTCGTCAGTCGGCGAGCCCCTATGAGGGTCAGATCGAAACCTACAGACAGCGCGTGAACCGGCGGTGGAAGGCCGAGGATCGCGTCTTGCGCCCGGTGGCCGGCGGGAGGGAGAAGGATTCCCGCCGGACCCTGCGCCTCGAGGCCGAAAACATGCTGCGCCACTTCGAACGCGGGTGGTGGTTGGTGGCCCTCGACGAACGCGGCGGCAGCCGGGACAGCGTTTCTTTTGCGGACTGGCTCGGAGGTCTTGAGGATCGCGGTGTGGTGGGGATCCTGTTTGCGGTCGGCAGTGATCTGGGTCTGGCTCCTGAGCTTGTCGATCAGGCGGACGAACGTCTCTCCTTGAGCTCGATGACGCTTCCCCACCTGTTGGCCCGTCTCGTGCTGTGGGAGCAACTTTACCGTGCCACCGACATTTTGTCCGGGGGTGCGTACCACCGAAAATGAGTAGGTTCCGGGCGAGTGGTTTCGGGTACAATGAGGATTCGGTGACGAGGATCGCCTCGTGACTATCGAGCGGAGGATCGATTGATGAATAAGAGACAGCGCGAACGCTATCGCAAGCAGCTGTTGGCAAAGCGGGAGGAGCTCCTTCACCGCGTGCGAGCGGCGCGCAACAGTGAAAAAGAAAGCACCGGCAAAGAGGCGCCGGACCTTGGTGACCGCGCCCTTTCGACCGTCATCCGAGACCTGAGCTACCAACTGACCGTTGGTGAGCGCGATTTCGTTCGAAGGGTTGACGAGGCCCTCGATCGCATGGAGACGGGCGAGTACGGAATCTGCGTCGCCTGCGGCAAGAATATCCAGACCGGGCGCCTCGATGCCGTTCCCTGGGCGCGCCACTGCATCGAGTGCCAGGAACTGCAGGATCGTGGAGAGATCTGAACCTTCGGCGACGACCCCTCCCCGAGCCTGAACATGGCCCGCGTTTACCTTCTCGCTTCGCCTGACGATTATCTTCTCGAGGGTAGGGTGCGTGATGCGCTCAGATCCGCGTCTGCCGAGTTGGGAGGGGTCGAACCGGAGCTCCTGCGGGAGGAGACGACTCCCGAGGAGCTTGCCGTCGAGCTCTGCTCACCGTCGCTCTTCGCTCCCCAGCGGGTCCTCTTCGCGCCAGACATCCGGAGCTGGCTCGACACTTTGGCCGGGCGTGGTCGAGGCGGGCGTCAGAAGGCGACGGCGGCAACAATCGATGTCGAACCGGTGGTCCGGGTGCTCAATGAGGGCTTATCGGAGAACACCGGCCTGGTCATGGCCGCCGTGTGTGGTGAAAAGCCGAAAGGACCGCTGGTCAAGGCGGTGGAAGCGGTTGGAGCGTTTCGTTGGGTCTCCCTCCCGCCGCAGCCGAAGCCGTGGGAGGATGTCACCCTGTCAGACGAGCAATGTGAGGTGTTGCGCGGCGTCCTGGCGGGGGAGGTTGGCGAGATCCAATTCACCCCGGCGGCGGAGCGCCTGCTCTTCGACCGCCTCGGGTTCGCGCCGCGTCTGCTCGCCCAGGAGAGCCGCAAACTGGCCGCCGCAAGTGCCGACAAAACCGTCGATGAGGACCTCGTGCGAGCCCTCAGCTTTCCCAAGGAGCGATCGTTGGATGGGGTCTTGGATGCGCTACTCGAGCGCAAGGCGGCGCCGGTGCTCGACATCGTCGCCGCCGCTGCCGGCGGTCTTCCGGTTCGCGATCGTCATGGGAGGATCATGACCCCGGAGGGCGTGCCCATCGCGCTTCTCAGTCAGGCCTCGTTGGTCTTTCAGCGTCTCTTGTACCTCCGGCAGCTGGTCGCTGGAAACGGACTCGTCGACGAGATGGCGCCCGAGCGGACCCGAGATCGATACTGGTATCCTCGCCGGTTCAAGGACGAGATCGGTCCAAAGCTTCTCGAGCTGATCGAGGCGGACGCGCCGTCACCTCTCCTGCGGTCCGGTTCGAAACCGCCGTCGTTGTTCATGCTCGGGGGGCTCTTCCGCGGTGCGGGCCGCTATCGCACGTCGGAGCTCGAGGGGATGGTGGCCGAGCTCGGTGCGGTGGAGACCGCGCTGCGAGGCGATTTCGCGATGGAGGCGCTCTCGGTCTGGTTCACGGGCATCCTGGGCTGAGAGCAAGTCATCAGTTATCGAGTGATCAGTGATCAGTCGCCAAAAGAGCGGGGCGATACCGATCATTGATAACCGATCACTGATGACTTGATCACTGGTCACTTCCACGGGCGGGCGGTTCTTACCTTCCCCGCATCTTCTCAAGTACACTGGAACCGTTATGGCTGACAACGAACTCATCTGGGTGGTGGACGACGATCCCGCGATCAGGGAGTTGCTGTCGTTCATCGTCACCGAAGCAGGCTACGCCGTCGATGCTTTCTCCTCCGGCGGCGAGGTTCTCGCGCACTCCGGCCGCCCGCCCGATGCGATCCTCCTCGATCTCATGATGCCCGAGGTTGACGGGGTCGAGGTTCTCAAGGAGATCATCCGCCGTGACCCGAAGCTTCCGGTCCTCATGATCACCGCCGACAACGACGTTCAAAGGGCGGTTGAGGTGACCAAGCTCGGTGCGTACGACTACCTCGTCAAACCGGTCGACCAGGAACGATTGCTGACGACCCTGGACCGGGCACTGTCCCACGGGAACCTCGAAAAGGAGGTGGCGCGTCTCAAGGAGGAGTTGTCGGACCGATATCATCTGCGCCATATCGTCGGTTCATCCGCGGCGATGCGGAAGGTGTACGACCAGATCGAAAAGGTCCTCGAATCCGAAATTACGGTCTTCATCGCCGGCGAGAGTGGTACCGGCAAGGAGTTGGTGGCCAAAGCCATACACTATGCGTCGACCCGATCCGATGGGCCCTTTGTCGATGTCAACTGTGCAGCCATCCCTGAAGGTTTACAGGAGAGCGAGCTCTTCGGCCACGAGAAAGGCGCCTTTACCGGGGCCATCGCCACCCACCCCGGAAAATTCGAGCAGGCTGCAGGAGGCACGATCTTTCTCGACGAGGTCGGTGAGATGTCACCGTCGGCTCAAGCTCGTCTGTTGAGGGTCCTGCAGGAGCGCGTCCTGCAGAGGGTCGGGGGAACCGACACCATCGAGCTGGATGTGCGCGTCATCTCGGCTTCGAATCGCGACCTCGCGTCGATGGTCGATGACGGTTCCTTTCGTCGAGATCTCTTCTATCGTCTGGTGGTTTTTCCGATCGCCCTGCCGCCGCTGCGCGATCGGCGCGAGGACATTCCGCTCCTGGTGGAGCATTTTCTGGAAAAGCATGCCCGCGATGCCGGCAAACGCATCACCAGGGTCGAACCAAAGGCGATGGAAGCGTTGTCGACCCATGGTTGGCCGGGGAATGTACGTGAGTTGGAAAACGTGATTCACCGCACCCTACTTGTATCGGCCGGTCTCGAGCTGAGGTTTGCCGATCTTCCGCCAGGCATTGCCGAAAGCGACGCATCGCCGGAACCGTCCGCAACATCGCCCGGGGAAACCGGAACCCGAAGCCTCGAAGAGCTCGAGCGGGAGGCTATCGTCCACGCGATGGAGAACAACCGGGGCAACCTCTCGGATGTTGCGCGCCAGCTCGGCATCGGGCGTTCGACCCTCTACCGAAAGCTTGAGCAGTACGGACTGAGGGAGAAGAAATAACCTACAGTTCTCAATTCTCAATTCTCAATTCTTAGTTCTCAATTCCCACCCCCCAAACAGGAGGTATTGGTGGCTTGCGGGCTTCCCGCACCTGCCATTCGGCTTCGTAGGACATACCCGGAAACGGGGAGGGGGCCGTTGGGTGACCATTGAGAATTGAGAATTCAAAATTGAGAATTCTAAAGAACGTCATCCCACCCCTTCTCTTGAAGCCCGTCCACGACCTCCCTGACCCTCTGCGCCTGGTCCTTTGGAATGACCAATACCGCGTCCGGGGTGGCGACCACCACCAGGTTGTCGACGCCGACTACCGAGACAACGGGTCCGGTGCTGACCAGGACGTTGTCGCCGGCATCGATCGTCTGCACCCGTCCGCGAGCGGTGTTGCCGGCGCCATCATCGGAAAGACCCTCTGCCAACGCCGACCACGAGCCGACATCCGACCATGGGAAATCGACCGGCAGGGTCCAGAGCTGTTCGGCGCCCTCCATGATCCCGAAATCGAGCGAGGTTGCGGGAAGGGACGGGTAGACCTCGCCCAGGATGGTGTCGAATTCAGCGGTCCCGAGGGCTTCTCCGATGCGATCAAGACCGCTCGCGAGGTTGGGTATCTGGCGCCGAATCTCGTCCAAGAGGGTTCTTGCCCTGAAGGCGAAGATGCCGGCGTTCCACAGGTATCCCCCCGATTCGAGGTAGGCGCAGGCGCGCTCGACATCCGGCTTTTCGACAAATTGGCGGAGTCGATGAATCGACCACTCACCTTTTCGAGAATGCTCGGGGCCGAGCTCGAGATAGCCGTAGCCGGTTTCGGGCCGGGTCGGTCGAACTCCAAAGGTCAACAGGCCACCCTCACGGCTCACGAACTCGGCGCCGGCCGCGATCGCCGCGCGAAATCGCGGTTCCCCGCCAATGACGTGATCGGCCGGCAGCGCGATGCACACCGCGTCGGGGTCCATATTTTGGGCGGCCTGTGCCGCAAGACCGGCGCAGGCCGCGGTGTTGCGCCCCACCGGCTCGGATAGGATGTTTTCCGGCCCCAGCTCCGGGAGGAGCTCGCGGGTAGCTTCAGCTGTTTCGGCGGTGGTCACCACCCAAACTCTTTCAATGGGAACCAGATTTCCGAGTCGCTCGAAGGTCACGCGCAAGAGCGGGCTGTCGGTTGCCATCGCGAGGAACTGTTTTGGCCGACTGCGGCGCGAAGCGGGCCAGAATCTCGTCCCGGAACCCCCAGCCATGATCACGGCATGCAGCATGAGTTCATAGTAGCTCGATTCGGACCGTTACGTCTTTGCTGGGGAGTCAGAAGAAAGGAGTTATGAGTTTTTATTTTTGGACACTAGCGGTGAGGGTAGGCGGGAACTCAAAACTCAAAACTAAGAACTCAAAACTGAACATTCATGGTTCGGTCGTGCTCGAGTTGATGATTTCGAGGATCTCGTCGAGAGAGGAGATGCGTCGATAGTACTCATCGGAGAAGAGGTCGTAACGTTCAACGTTCAGGAGTTTCGAGAGGGATCTGCCATACTCGATCGGTGGCGACGGATTCTCGATACCATTTCCTCTCCTGTGGCAAACAAGCAGCAATGGCGCGTCGGCTGTTCATCGTCTGTTTGGCGGCGGTCGTCGTCTCGGTGGCGGCGCCGGTCGGCGCCGGGGCGGTCGAGGACCGTGTCGACAGCCACATCGAGGCGGCGGTGGACGGTGGGGTGCAGCCCGCTGATTTTCACCATCTCTTCATGTCCTTTGCCTGGCGGGGCACCCTGAGCGATTGGAGCGACGCCGAGCACAACCTCGACCGGCTGGCCGGCGTGCGTCACGTCGATCCGCTGATGGTGGACGAGATCCGGCTGGTCCGGGCTCGATTGAGTCTTGACCGCGGGCTGGACGCTGCCGCACGCGAGCTCTTTCGAACCATGGGCGGCCTTTCGTCATGGTGGTTCCATGGCCCGGCGTCGCTCGAGGAGTTGCAGGACTTCGACCGCCTTGCGTTGACTCCGCCGGCCGACGCCGAGTGGCGAGCCGTGCCCGGCGACGACCCACTCGGTTGGGTTGGATTGTCGGGTCTGGCATGGCCTCCACGGCGGCAGATGGCCTACCTCGCGACCACGGTTATCAGCGGTACCGAGCAACCGGTGGCGGTGAGGATGGGCGCGGCGCAGGTTGCCCGCGTGTGGCTCAACGGATCCGAGGTCGTGACCACGCCGCAGCCGATGGTGCGCGGAGAGGACCAGGTGGCGGGGGGCGCATGGTTGCGGCAGGGGCGGAATTTACTGGTCGTGGCGGTGGCGTCCGAAGACGAACGCTGGTGGTTGCGCGTGCGATTGACGCGTCCCAACGGGTCGATGCTCGACGACGTACGCGAGGTTCAGGAACCGCCTGCCGAGCATGAGGCGGTGGAACGGGATCCACCGGTGGTGCGGGAGCTCGGTGCGGAGATTCGTAAGGCCGTGGAGTCGGGAACGCCGGGTGCTTCGATGGCGCTTGCGGCCTACCTGGTGGCTCATCGTCCGGAGCCCGAAGGTGGCGGCGGCTCAATGCGCGCGGCCTGCCGAGCGGCGAGGACCAACTCCCCGGGCGAGGCGCGTTTGCTCGAGTGGATGGTGACCACCGAAGCGGGCGCGGCTCGCGATCTCCTTCTCGAGGCGGTGGCGGCCGACCCGGACCTCTTGTGGGCCCGCCTCGAGCTAGCGGGCTGGTACGGAGAACGGGGCCTGTATGAAGAGGCGTATCGTCTCCTCGGCGAAGCTGACGAGGATGAAGCGGTCGTGCGTGGCACCATGCTCGATCTTGACGCGGGGTTGTGGGGAGTGGTGATGCTGCCGGCGATTGCCGATCTCGGCCGCAACTATCCACGGTGCATTAGGGTGAACATCAGCGTTGCCGAGAGTGCCATCCAGGCTCGTCATTGGGATCTCGCGACGGAAGCCGTGTCACATCTCGAAGAGACAACTCCGGGTTCGCCGGTGATCATTGACCTTCGCCGACGTCTTGCCGAAAGCTGCGGAGACGGTGTTGCCCTACGAGATCTTTTCGCCGCTCGGCTGGAGCGAGACCCCAACCAGTCCGATGTGCGTATCCGGCTGGCGCGGCTGCTGGCGGCCGACGAGGATCTCGAGGGCGCCCGCAACCTCCTCGACCAGGGGTTGCAACGTTCCCCCGGCAATGTTGAGCTGATCGTGGAGCTGGCGGGCATCGAGCATTCCGGTGGCGATGACATGCGAGCCGCGATCCTGGCGCGCGAGGCGCTCGACCTGCGGCCTCAGGACCGGCGGGCACAACGGCTTTTGGAGCTGCTGGGCGAGCGCAGCGAGAACCTAGACTGGCTGCGAACGCCTGCAGAGATTTGGCGGATGGCGGATGCAGCGACGCCAGAAGGGCATGCTGTGGCTCTCCTGGACCATCGGGAGACCCGCTTTCTTCCTTCGAATCTCACTGAGGAAAGGGTTCAGCTGGTCTTTCTCGTTCATTCTGCCGAGAGGGCGAATGATCTGCTCAACCATCATCTCCCGTTCGTCGCCGAGTCAGAACGTCTGCGGGTGTTGCGGGCTCGCATCCTGCGCCGCGACGGCGCCGAGGTTGCCGCACGCCAGGGAGACACGCCACGGCTTTCCGAGCCGGAGTTCAGCCTCTACTACGACACGCGTCTTCGGGTATTGAGTTTCACCAATCTCGAGGATGGTGATGTGATCGAGATTGCATACATCCTCACCGAAATCGAGGAGTCGAACGAGACCGGCCCGTACAACGGGGGGTTGATCCGCCTTGGCCGGGGCGTTCCTATTGCCCTTATGGAGCTGGAGCTGGCAGGTCCCGAGGAGCTCTTGCCAACCTGGGAGTTCGTCCATCTCGAAGGCGAACCTGCATTGCAGGAAGATGCTGACGGCGTGCGCCACCTGCGCTGGCGGTGGCAGGATCTCCCTGCGGTCATCTCCGACGTTCCCCCGGCGCCCCAGCTCATGGTCACGCCGTACCTCGTGTACTCGAATCACCCGGACTGGGGGAATCTCGCCGACTGGTACGCGCGCCACGTTGCGCCTCGGGTTCGGGTCTCGGAACAGGTGGAGGAGACCGCGCAGCGCCTTGTCGGCGATCTCGATGACCGTCTCGACAGGATCAACCGCATCTACCGATTTGTGACCAACGAGATCCGATACGTGGGTCTCGAGTTCGGTGAACATCACTACCGGCCTTTCTCGGCGGATTGGGTTCTGCACCATCGTATCGGCGATTGCAAGGACAAGGCGGCTCTATTGGTGGCCTTGTACGATGCGATCGGCATACCGGCGCATATGGTCATGGTGCGCACCAATGATCTGGGACCGGTGAGCAACACGACGGCGGTCCTCGAGATATTCAACCATGCCATCGCCTACTTGCCGGAAGACAATCTCTGGCTCGACGGCACGGCCGCCGGGCACGCACCCTTCCCGCCGCCGACCGGCGACCAAGACGCAGTCGTCCTGGTGGTCGACGGAGCGCAGAGCCGGCCGCAGACCACGCCGGCCGTCGGTGGTGGCCTTGCCCGGTCCAAATTTACCCTCAGTCTCGGTGAGGACGGTGCGGTCAAACTGGCGATCCGAACTGATGACACCGGGGAGGCGGCCGATCTCAGACGGGTGCGATTTGCCGGCAGCCGGGAAAATCAGAGGGTTTCCCGGTGGCTTCAAGAACTGTTTCCAGGCGCGCAGCTCACCGGGAAACCCAAGCTGCAACTGAGGCCCGGTCGCGACCCGACGATCATGGAGATCGAGGGCACGGTGACAGGCAGTGCGCTTCAAAGCAGTGGCGGGATCCGGGTTTTCCCCGACAGCCTCGAGTGGGCGGCGAGCATGGTGCCGGGTGACACGCGACACGGGCCGCTGGTGGTGGCAGTCCGCCCCGATGTCGAGTGGACGCTCGAGGTTGATCTCGGCCGTCCGCCCGGCAGCCTGTCCGAGGCCGTTGTCCTGGACACAGATTACGGCTCGCTGCGCATCGAGACGCACACCCAGGCTCTGGGTTACCGGGTCGAAGGATTCCTCCACCTCGAGCCGGGTCTGATCGAAGCCCGGGAGGTTGGTGATCTGCGCGATTTCCTGATCGCGGTCGAGCGTCATCTCGGCCGTCGCTTGGAGTCGCCGTGAGAGCGTGGGCGGTCCGTGCTGCCGTCCTCGCGGCGATCCTCGCCGTATCGTTGCCGCTGTCGGCTGGTTGGTGGGAGGCGTGGCGCGGCGACATGTGTTTCGACCTCGAGGCGGCCCGGGAACAGGCTCTTGCGGCCATTGCCGAGAACCCGTCGAGCGCCGATGCAGTCGCCGCCGCCATGTGGTGGTTGGCCAACGTCGAGAACCTGCCGGCGCCCCAGGAAATCCTCTCGGTCACCGACAACGGCCGTGACCCGGAGCTTGGTTTCATCCTGGCTCTCATCGAAACCAGACTGAGATCGGAGGCGCCGGCCTCGGTTTTCAAAACGGCCGAGCTGGCGGGACCGTTTGGGGTTTTCAGCTCCCTGGATCTGGAGCGTGGCGTGGTGCCTCCGGATGATGGATTGCCGCCGCTTGGAACCCGATGGCGGAAACAAGGCGCCGCTTTCCGGATCGCCGTCCGACACCCGGATGGGAGCCTGGCGCCTCCGATGTCGATGTCCGTCGACGGCGTCTACCTGTTTGCGTGGAATTTGACAGCCTCAGAGGCCCTCACCGGTTGGTTGGTGGTGGAAGCCCAGGGCAGCTACAACCTTTCAGTCGACGGGCTGGATGTGGACCAGCGGCGAGATTGCGGGCTCGACGACCCCGAGACCAACTGGTACCGCATTCGCCTTGCCCGTGGCGCCCATCGGCTGCGAGTTGAGTTGGCCTCTCCTGGCACGTCCGGCGTGAGAGTGAGCGTGCTCGACGACAGGGGAGGTTCATTGGCGGCCGTGAGGACCAGTGACCAGATGTCCGATCTGTGGACCGGGGCAGAGGTTCAGTGGTCTTTGCCGCCGGCTGAGGCAGCATTGTCGAAGCGTCTGGAGGACGGCGGCGGTTCGACGGCGGATCTGTTATTGGCGGCGCAGCTGGCACGTGGGCGCGGCGATCCCATGACGGAGTACGGTTGGATCGAACGTGTCCGCGATCACGATCCGGAAAGCCCATGGGCCGCCCTGGCTCTCGCCCGATACGAGCTTCTCGAGAACACGGACAATCGTGGCGCCGAGTCCCTTCGTCGTGCGGCGCAGCTCCTGCGGGAGGCGACCGTAATTCCCGGATCGCGGCTCTTCGAACGGGCGGTAGCCGTACGTGAGAGTCGTACCGAGGACGCCGAGCACCTCCTCGATGAGTTGATGAAGAGCCATGGAGATGATGTGCGCGTGCTGAGAATCTGGGTTCGCGAGGCGGTACGCCGAGGGTGGGCCGGCGAAGCTGAGGAGGGGCTGGCACGGCTCGAAACGGCTCTTCCGGATTCGCCCAGCGTTATGGGGCTCCGCCTCGAGGTCCTGTCGGCTCTCGAGCGCTGGCGCGAACGCGAGATGCTGCTGCGCGCCCTCGCATCAGAATCAACGATCGAGACCCGTTGGATCGGTCAACTGAGTTCGAGCTGTCTCGCGGTTGAGGCGGTTGCGGCCGCTCGGACTTTGCAAGGAGAGATTGAAGATCCCGACTTCGACGTTCAGCTGGTACGGCTCTATCTCGAGAGCGGCGATCTCGACACTGCTCGTTCAGAACTCGAAGGTGCGCGGGTGCGGTGGGGAGATCTTCCGGTCTTCGATGAGCTGATGCTTGTGTCGGCCGGCGGCGACCCCGACACGTTGCAGCGGGCGGTTGCCGGCGCGCTCGAGCGTGATTCTTCGAATCTACAGCTCCTGACCCTGGCCTGGCGCCAGGGACGGGTCCCGTTCTACGCTCCCTTTCAGGTCGAGGCGAGGGCTTTTGCCGCAGAGCACAGCGATCTCGGTACGGACGCCGATGCGGTGCTCCTCCTCGATCAGGCGGTGGAACGGATCTTCCCCGATGGCTCGAGCCTCTATTACTATCACGGGTTAACCCGGGCCAACACGCCGGTTGGAGTGCGTCGCGCATCGGTGCTGCAACCACTGCCGGAGGCGTATCTACTCAAGGTGAGGGTCCTCAAACCGGATGGCCGGCAGGTCGTGCCGAGCGAGCTCAGACCGGGCGGAGGGGTGATCAGCTTGAACGACGTGGAACCCGGAGACTTGGTAGAGGAGGAGTATGTGGCGCGGGTTGCGGCCACCGGTGCCACCCGCGATGGTCATCTACCCCCCTACATCTACCGGTTTGCCGATCCTGACCGGGCATTCGGTCTGTCCGAGTACGTGCTGTTGGTCCCACCCGAGATCGACCTCCAGGTGGATGGCAACTTCGAAGGTCTCGAGCAGAGCGAGCAAGAGTGGCAGGGTCTCCGCATGCTCAATTGGCGTGCTGAGCGCGTGCCGCCGATGCCGACCGAGCCGTTCGCGCCCCCCGCTCAGGATCTGATGCCGTGGTTGAACTACGGGTTCGGGGTGACATGGCAAGACGTGGGCGACGCGGTTCGTGACAGGGTGTTGCCGGTGCTGCGAACCTCACCAGAGCTGCGTGAATGGAGCCGGCCGCTGCTCGAGGGTGAATCGGCGGCTGACGAGCTGCGAGCCCTCGTGACGGCGCTGATCGACACGGTCGAGCCGGGCGGCGGCGAGCTTGCTGTGGGAACGGCCGCCGCGGACAGCTTCCGACGCCGGCGGGGGAACCGACTCGGCATCCTCGCGGCGGTCCTAGCCGACGCGGGCTGGGAGGTTGATCTGGTGCTGGCGCGTGCGTGGACCGAGCGTGGTCAACGCCTCGGGGTGCCGACCCTGGACGCGTTTCCGGCCGCTCTGCTGCGGCTGGAGAGCGGTGGCGACGAGCTTTGGGTCGATATCCGGGAGGAGAGTCGCGGCGTCAACCACATCAATCCGATCTTTCAGGGCAGCGACGGTTTGGTGCTGCCGCTGACCCGCCCCCAAACCCCGGTGACCCTGATGGAAGAACTGCCCGCTTTTCCCAATCCTGATCTCGAGGAGACGGTAACGGTCCACGCCGAGATCTCGGCAGAGGGTGATGCCCGTATCGCGTTCCGAATGCCGCTTCGCGGCGTCCAGGCTGACCGGCTTCTCGAACGGGTCGAGAGCGTCCCGGTGGATCAGGAGGGGATGATCTATCGGCAGCTCGCGGTGAGCCTCTTTGCGGGCGCCAGTGCCGTCGAAGGAAATATCGAACGCAGTCCCGACGGCGCAGTGATCCACCTCGACATGCTGGTACCTCATGCCTGTGAGGCTGAGAACGGGGAGTTGGTGTGCCGAAGCCTGGTTCTTGCACACCCGCTGGTGCCCATGCTGGCATCATTGCCCGAGCGCAACTACCCGCTGGTTCTGAGAGTGCCGATCGAACGCCGGCTGGAGCTCGATCTCGTCTCTGCGCCGGGCTGGGAGCCCGTGTATTATGCGCCCCGACGCCTCGAGGCACAGTGGGGATCGGTGGACGAGGACCTCCAAAACGAGACAGGGTCATTGCGATCCACGCTGCATATCGTGCTTCCAGCACAGACGGTGGCGACCGAAAATTACCCCACATTCGCACGCTTCTGTCAGGCAATCGATGAACTCTCCACCCGGCCGCCGCGGCTGCGCCGCGCAAGTGATCACTGATCACTGATGACTTTTCCGAGGCCTGGAATCCTCGGTCAACGGTTATACTCGGCGCCGACATGGAGATCGTCGACGGTACCGTCATCGCGATGCATGGCCCGCTGGTTCGGGTACAGGTGGGCGATGACACCCTGGTAGTGGCGTCGCGGCGGCGGCTCAACTGGGAGGGCGGCACCCCGTCGGCGGCGCGGTTGGTGGTTGGCGATGGTGTGACCCTGGAAATGCGAGGTGAGGACGGGGTCATCGTCGCGGTGCACGCGCGACGCAACTCCCTTCTTCGCAAGGCGCCCATGAAGAACCGGGCTCAGATTCTGGCGGCCAATGTCGACCAGGCGCTGCTCGTCTTTGCAGCCGTGGAGCCGGAACCCAAGCCGGGTCTGCTCGATCGCTTCCTCGTTGCCTGTCACCTCGCCGGGATCGAGGCGGTGATCACAATGAACAAGAACGATCAGGGACTCGAGAGGGTGGAAGAATGGTTGTCTGCCTATGAGGAGCTGGGTTATCGGGTCCTCCGAGTTTCGGCCCGTACGGGGTGGGGTCTTGGTGTCTTCAAGCGGCTTCTGGTGGATCGGACAACGCTCTTCTGCGGGCCCTCGGGCGTGGGGAAGTCGTCCCTTTTGAACGCCGTGTACCCGGGGTTCCGGCTCAAGGTCGGTTCGTTGTCGGAGAGCACCGGCAAGGGCCGGCACACGACCTCGATGGCGGAGCTGATGCCGCTTCCGTACGGCGGTTTTGTGGTCGACACGCCGGGGCTCAAAGAGTTTGGAGTGTGGGACGCGACGACGGAGGAGCTCGAGGGGGCGTTTCCTGAAATCGCGAGCAGGGCGGGGAGGTGCCGGTTTCCCAACTGCACGCACCAGAACGAACCCGAGTGCGCCGTCCTCGCAGCCGTAGAAGCAGGGGAGATCGACGACAGCCGGCTGAATAGCTTTCGCAAGATCCTCGCCGAAGCCCTCGAAGCGTAGAAGACGTAGCGCAACCACGACTGCGTCGCCCGATTCGCGACAAACCCGGCGAATACTCGCGCTTCGCCGCCCTCGCTACGAAACCCGGCGAGAAATGCAGGCTGGTCTCGGGATTCTGGCGAACAAATCCCGGATGAGTCAGATGACACCTTGAAAAGACTTGGTGTCCTCTTGGCGAGCTTGGTGTCTTGGTGGTTCCGTTCGAGCCTAATGAACGGCGACGAGGTAGAAAAACGACCTATCCCACGGCGCGATGCGGGGCGGCGAGGAAGCAGGCAAGGTAGCCGGCACGATTGCGGAGAGTGGGAAGAGGAGCGGCGATGCCGGCATTTTCCCGGCGCAGGCCCTCGTACATCCGGGCGAGCTCGAATCGGTTACGAAAGAGCCACATCTCCATTGGCTCTCCGGGTTTGATTTCCGGCGTCCGGATTGGAACCTGAATGGCATGCAGGAGCATGTCGTCCGTGTCCCTGTACTCGCCGAAGACCCACTTGCGGGCGCCGTCCTCGAGCAGATAGGTGATGACCAGGAGGTTGTTGCCAATGGTTCCGTTTGCCGCTGACGTCGCTTCCTGTGAGAGTTCTTCGTCCTGGGTCAATTGCCGGAGGAGGCCGATCAGGGGGCGTTCGAAGACGATTTCCTCGGCATCCCCTGGAAGCTCAGACCACACCACGGCTTCGGCCAGCTCCTGTGGCGGCAGACCCTTGAGGCGCGCGACGCCGAGGTACCGAAATCCCGCATACAGGGTGTCCGGCAGACCGGGGTCCACCGGAAGGAATGCCCAGCGGACGTTGTCAATCATCACCATCGCGAGCTTGCCAATGTCGAGCTCCAGCTCGAGTTCTTCAATGAACGGCAGGGCGACGACAATACCTTCGTTGACGAGTTCCCCGTGGCTGTCGAGCGTGGCTGCATAGGGTCGGGTAGAGATTTCCTCATGGCCGCTCCGCGCCGAAACCAACGGTGACAGGAAGAGGTCGACCTCGCCCGCGTCATAACCGGAATGAATGAGAAACTCGGCGATGTCGGAGATTTCGCGGGTGCTCTTGCCGGTGGTGAGTCTGGCGAGCTCGACGATGCCGTGGCCAAAGAACTCGAAGCGTTTGGCCTCGGGACCCGGATGGAGCATCGGCAGGAGACGGAAAACACCGTAGTTCACCGCGATTCGGATGCCGTGGTTGAACGGAAAACCGACCCCTCGCAGCTGCTCGTAAACTTGTTGGATCTCACATGCGGCGGCGATGACTCGTAGGGCACGGCGCGAGGTGTAAAAGGCGCCGTCTCCGAGAAATTTCTCGAAGGTGAGACGACGGCGACGTCTGATCGCCTCGAGACGATTCTGGAAAACATACATGAACTGGAGCGCCCGTTCCTCGGCCATCCGGCCGGCCTTGCGGACCTCTTCGAGGACGGTCGTAAAGTTCGACAAATCATAGATCAGGCCGAAACGACGGACCGAGGAGTCGACCACTCCTGGAGCGGTGAAGTCATATGGGCGTGTGGTCTTGGCGATTGGAGTTGCGGAGGAAGGGCCGGCCAACACTAGGGTCGTGGCGTGTCGCTGCATGGGCAGGAGCCGTCGCCTGAGAGCTGCGAGCAGCTCGAAGGTCTTGAGACGCAGACCGAGATCTCGAAGGAGGTCCATCTGAACCCTCGAAAGATGGATGGTGTCCGCGAGCCCGGAGTTGTGAATCGCGTCAAGAAGACGAGGTTCGAGCAGAGCCTCCGGCCGATCGAGTTTGAGGCTCGAGCCGACCACGATTCGGAGGAGATTACCCACCTCTGATTGGCGGGCTACAAGGTCACGGAGGCGTTCGAGCACCTCGCGGTTGGCGGTTTTCACCGCCTCGGCCCTCTGCCGGTATCGCGCCTGAAGAAAACCGCTGAGCTGCGATAATTGGCTCGGAGGACGGGACTCCACGAGTAGGAGCTGATCCTGGCAGATAACCCCCAAAAGGGGCGTGACGGTCGGAGTCACCTGGACCTTCGCAAGCTTGCGGAGATGGTCGACGGCCGTGAGGGCGGCGCGCCGGAGGAGATCCGCGATAATGGTGGCGATGCCTTGGCGGTAATCCTCAGACCCCGGTCGTCGACGGCCGCCAGGGGATGTGGGTGAGGATTTCGGCACCTTCGACAGGGCGCGGCACACCTCTCCCGAGTGGAAGAGGAGGAAGATGTCGACCAGACCCCTGTGGTAGTCGTTCATGAAGACATTCTCAAGGGTCGCGGACATGGACTTGTGGTAGCGCTCCCGTTGCGCCATCATCCGTTGCTTGTCATCTCCGTTGCCGGTCTGTGGTTGGGTTCGGTATTCCATTTCAGCCTTGACCAGACCGTCAAGGTTCCGTCGCAGCTTGAGAACGCCATCCGAGAGCAGGACCGGGTAACCCCAGGTCACGACACTTTCTTCGTCGCGGCCGAAGATCGGAAAGGGTGCGGGGAGCGAGGTTGCGAGCGCAGGGAAGATGTCGCACCACCCTCCTCCAACCTCCTCCGGGGTGAGATATACGGGGTGCTTGAGATCCTCTTGGAGGACCTGGCGAAAGGCCTCCATGGACTTTTCATCGCGTCTCACCCCTCCATTGTAACGGGTGAGCCGCCCTGATTGACGGCGTCGGGCTGAGACGCACAATCGAGATTTCGCCGGTTCTTTCTGTTGGCTGACGGAGCAACAGGTCGGGGATGTCATAATGGTTACATATGCAATTTGAGGATCTCGTGCGGGCGATCAGGGACAGCCCATTCTTCCACGGCATGGACCAGGAGGAACAGATATCGCTGGCGCGACTGGGTAGGGTGGACGTATATCCGGCGGGTGGGGTTATATTTCGCCCCGGCGAAACGCCGGCGGCCCTCTACTTGGTGCTCGAAGGGGTGGTTGAAATCCGCCGCGAGGAGAGCCCGGAGGTGGGACTGCAGCATGTGGCCTACCTTGGCGTGGGGTCGACCGTGTCCGAGGGCAAGGTGCTGACGGGCACAGCCTTGAATTCCCTCGGCCATTTTCCGGACGGCGGTACCGCCCTTCAGTGGCCGCGGCCGGTGCTTCTCCGCCACCTCTACTCGTCGCGAGACCTGGCCCTCCACTACCTGCAACAGTTGGCCCGCCGTCTCGAGGGCGCGATTGCGGACCTCGGTGCGCACAGTGGCAGCAACCTCCGCGGCAGGCTTGATCACTTCGATCTTCCCGCGATTCTGCAGACGGTGGTTGATTCCGGGGCCACCGGTGTGCTCGAGGTATCGGACGCTGAGGGTCAGACCTTTGGCGCTATCCACACGAGCAGTCGGATGATTGGGCGCATCATGTGCGGACGTCTCAAGGGTACGGAAGCATTCCTGGAGATTTTGAACTCTCCGCCGGAAAACGGGACCTTCAGATTCTCGAATCTCGCAGTCGCCCCGGAAACCGAGACGTACCTCCAAGTCCAACCGCTCCTCCTCGAGGCCGCGAGAATTCAAGATGAGTTCGCTCATTTTGCGACAACGGTGGCCGAAACCGCACTCCTGCAGCCCGCCACTCGACGATTGAGGTGGAGAAGCGGCATCGACGCGGATCTCGTCGAACAGATCTGGCATCAACTGTCCGCTCAGCCCTGCGGCTGGGGGGTGCTCGCCGAGCTGCTGCCGTTCAGCAGGGGTCAGATTGCTCTGACGGTGCGTGACATGCTGCTGGCGGGCGTGCTCAACGCCGATCGCAATCACGGGATCACCAGCGGCGAACAGGCCTGGGGCGCCTAACCCGCATATCTCACCAGCTATCTGCTGCGGGCGGCAATGCACCACACCCAGTGGTGTTTTCTCACTTCGGGGTGCTCGACGTACTGTCAAGTACG
>Ga0209013_10001086_pt1 | contig 25085 bp, 19 predicted proteins | sample Cruoilmetagenom2_FD_187291 | JGI IMG/M metagenome (GOLD analysis project Ga0209013, IMG submission 187291) | Oil polluted marine microbial communities from Coal Oil Point, Santa Barbara, California, USA - Sample 2 (SPAdes) (version 2) | ecosystem: Environmental > Aquatic > Marine > Oil seeps ... | reverse complement strand
CGGGTGCGATTGGCGCCGGGCGACGGCGTCCCCGATAATGTCACCCCCATGATTGACAGCGATATCACCGACCTGCAACTTGAGGTAACGCTGGAGGAGCACCCCGACCACTACCTGCTGCGCACCAGGTCGTTGTGTCTCAAAATCTACCGTGAAGATTTCTGCACCGAAGTCCTGGACGCTGCCGGACACAAAGTGACCGAAGCGGGTGGGAGGCAAAAGACGCTCTTTTCGACGGTGCTCGACTCTTTCCCCACCGGTCTGATCCACGACGACCAGACTGGTATGGACTACGCAGTGGAGAACTTCACCCTGACTCCCGGCGAGGCGGTTTACGGCTTTGGGGAGCGGTTCTCAACCCTGAACAAGCGCGGGCAGACGGTGGGGCTGTGGGCCGTGGACGGATTGGGCAACACCAGCGGTCGCACCTACAAGAACATCCCCTTCTTCATGAGCACCGCTGGCTATGGTGTCTTTGTCAACCAAGTCCTGCCCATGACTTTCTTTGTCGGCAGCCGCTCCTATGTCCATAACCTGCTGCTGGGTGAGGGGGAACACCTGGACTATTTCTTTTTCTACGGACCATCCCTCAAAAAAATCACCAGCGCCTACACCGACCTGACTGGCAAGTCACCTGTGCCTCCCAAGTGGTCGTTCGGTCTGTGGGTATCGCGTATAAGTTATGACAGCCAGGAAGAGGTGCTGGAGACAGCCCGACGGCTGCGCGATGAACGCTACCCGGCCGATGTGATCAACGTAGACACCAACTGGTTCGAGGGGGAGTGGCAGTGCGATTGGCGCTTTGGGCCGCGCTTTCCCGACCCAGGTGGGATGTTCAAACAACTACGGGAGCAGGGCTTGCGCGTGTGCCTGTGGCAGTGGCCCTACGTCTGCGAACACCTGGATATCTATAAGGAAGCCCAGGAGAAGGGCGTGCTGGCTGAAGGGGGCAACTTTGATATGCTGCTATTCAAAGTGCGAACGATCGACATGTCGAACCCCGAGGCCGTACTGTGGTACCAGGCGCAGCTCCGGCGACTCTTCGACCTGGGGGCAGCGGCGATCAAGGTGGACTTCGGTGAGCACGTCCGCGACTACGAACGCTACCAGGGCTACTCAGGTCGGGAGATGCACAACCTCTACCCGCTGCTCTACAATCGAGCCGCCTTCGAGGTAAGCCAGGAATACTTCGGGCGGGGCGTCATCTGGGCTCGCAGCGCCTACGCCGGTTCGCAGCGTTACCCTGTGCACTGGTCCGGCGACAACTCGTCCACCTTCGAGAATATGCTCTGTTCCCTGCGTGGAGGTCTCAGCTTTGGGCAGAGCGGGTTCACCTTCTGGAGCAACGATGTGGGCGGGTTCACCGGCACCCCCAGCGACCGGCTCTATGTGCGCTGGACCCAGTTTGGGATATTCAACTCGCACATGCGCCTGCACGGCGGCGGACCACGCTACCGCGAGCCCTGGAACTATGGAGAGCAGGCACAGGACATCTTCCGCCGCATGGTGGAGCTGCGCTACCGCTTCCTGCCCTACCTTTACTCCGAGGCACACCACAGCGCACGGGCCGGTCTTCCCGTCATGCGCCCGCTGGTTTACGAGTTCCAGGACGATCCGACCACCTTCAACATCGAAGATGAGTTCCTCTTTGGTCAAGCGGTGCTGGTGGCACCGATCCTGACCGAGGGGGATGAGCGTAAAATCTACCTACCCGCCGGAATGTGGGCAGACGGTTGGACGGGTGACCTCATCACAGGTCCATGTTGGCTCGATTATAAGGCTGACCTGGAGCGTGTTCCTTTCTTCTACCGCGGCGGTTACGCTGTTCCCCAGGGTCCAATTATGCAGTATGTGGATGAACTGCCCCTCGATCCACTGACTTTGCACATCGTACCCGACGAAGCAAGGCGCGCCCAATATACAATGATAGGCGATAGCGAGACTGTGGTCGTATCGGGTCAGTTCATAAACGGCATATTCGATTTACAGGTTGGTTCCGATCCACGCAAGCTACTGCTGCACATCTATAAAACAAAGAAAATCGAGAATATGGTGTGCAACGGGCAGGAGGTGGTTATGATGCATGTGAGCGATCACCACTATACAGGGGAGTTGAGAGTGTGAGATGTTCGGATTTTCTTCGTGCAGCTTAGTGGTAAATAAACACATCCATCGAAAGGATTAATAATCCATGTCAGATATACTCTACCAACCCAAACCTGAGCACAAGTTCACCTTCGGTCTGTGGACCGTGGGCAACGTGGGCCGCGATCCATTCGGCGAACCGACCCGCCCACCAGTGTCACCTATGGAACTGGTGCAGATGCTTGGCGAAATCGGCGCCTATGGCGTCAACTTTCACGATAACGACCTGGTTCCTATCGACGCCACCTCCGCTGAGCGGAACCGCATCGTGGCTAAATTCAAGAAGGCATTGGGTGACAGCGGGCTTATCGTGCCGATGGCGACCACCAACCTCTTTACCGATCCAGCATTCAAAGACGGCGCTTTCACTTCCAACGACCCACAGGTGCGAACTTACGCATTACAGAAGACAATGCGCGCCATCGACCTGGGTGTCGAACTGGGAGCCCGGATCTACGTCTTCTGGGGTGGGCGCGAAGGGACCGAGTCTGACGCCACCAAAGACCCCGTCGAGGCGCTCAAGCGCTTTCGAGAGGCGCTGAACTTCCTATGCAACTACGTGATGGATCATGGGTACGATATCAAGTTTGCGCTGGAGGCCAAGCCTAACGAGCCCAGATCCGACATTTATTTGCCCACCACCGGGTCTATGCTGGCTTTTATCGAGACGCTCGACAACCCCGAGATGGTCGGCGTCAATCCAGAGGTAGCTCACGAGCACATGGCCGGTCTCAACTTTTTACATGCTGTGGCCCAGGCGTGGGAGGTGGGCAAGCTCTTCCACATTGACCTGAACGATCAGAACTACGCCCGATACGACCAGGACCTACGCTTTGGTTCACAGAACATTAAAACATCTTTTTTCCTGGTCAAGTTCCTGGAGGATGTGGGGTACGATGGCCCGCGCCACTTTGATGCCCATGCTTATCGCACGGAGGACCTGACGGGTGTGCGGAACTTTGCGATCGGCTGCATGAGGACCTACCTCATGCTCGCAGAAAAAGCGCGCCGCTTTACGGAGAATGCCGAGATACAAGCGCTGCTGGACGAGATCAACGCCAACGATGGCAGCATGGCTGGATTTGGTGGTTCCTACTCGGCTGGTAAAGCTGCCGCCATCAAAGCCCACACCTTCGACCGGGTTGCCCTGGGTCGACGGGGGCTGGGCTACGAGCAGCTCGACCAACTGGTGATTGAGCTGCTGTTGGGCGTGCGGTGATGAAAACAGCTCTTCTCGGCATTGACGTTGCCACGACCGGTGCGAAGGCACTGCTTATTGAAGAGACGGGAGCGGTTATCGCCAGCGCCACGGCTGAATATCCCATCTCATCACCCCAACCGCTCTGGTCGGAGCAATCACCCCACGATTGGTGGAATGGAGTAGCGGCGTGCGTGCGGCAGGTACTGGCACTTGGGGGTGTGGTTCCGGCAGCAGTGGGATTGACCGGTCAGATGCACGGTCTGGTGCTGCTCGACGAGACCGGTCGGGTGTTACGCCCGGCCATCCTGTGGAACGACCAGCGCACAGCCCGGCAATGCGATGAAATTCGCCAGCGATTGGGGGTAAAGCGTCTCATCGAACTCACCGGCAACGACGCCCTGACCGGTTTCACCGCCCCAAAAATACTATGGGTGCAGGAGCATGAGCCGGAAGTATTCATGAAGATCGAACACATTCTGCTTCCTAAGGATTACATACGGTTTAGGCTCACCGGAGATTATGCCACCGACCGCGCCGGTGCCTCCGGTACCCTACTGATGGATATAAAAACCCGTGATTGGTCGGAGGAAGTTTTACAAGCCCTGGATATTCCCGCCGCATGGCTGCCCGCAAACCACGAAGGATCGGGTATCACCGGGTACATTTCCGCAGAGGCAGCACAGGCAACCGGTCTCGAAGTCGGTACACCGGTTGTAGGTGGCGGGGGCGATCAGGCAGCCCAGGCAGTGGGTGTAGGAGCAGTGAACCCAGGCATCGTTGCCCTAACGCTGGGGACATCGGGGGTCGTCTTTGCACCTACCGACGAGCCGGTGGTCGAGCCCCAGGGCCGGCTGCACGCTTTCTGCCACGCGGCGCCTGGCCGTTGGCACCTGATGGGGGTTATGCTGTCGGCCGGCGGCAGCTTACGCTGGTATCGCGACACGCTTGCCCCTGATATCGCTTTTGACGAATTGCTGACATCAGTAATCGATACACCACCCGGCAGCGAGGGGCTGCTGTTCCTGCCTTACCTGACCGGAGAACGCACTCCCCATCCCGACCCGTTAGCGCGCGGGGCTTTCGTGGGCCTGACTGTGCGCCACACCGAGGCTCACCTGACCCGGGCGGTTTTAGAAGGGGTCGCCTTTGGCTTGCGTGACAGCCTGGAACTCCTGCGAGGGGTAGGGATCACTCTCCCAACGCAGGTTCGTATCTCGGGAGGCGGCGCGCGCAGCCTCCAGTGGCGGCAGATCATCGCCAACGTGCTGCAGACCGAGCTGGTCACGGTGAACACGGTCGAGGGAGCTGCTTACGGCGCGGCACTGCTGGCCGGGGTAGGAGCGGGTGTGTGGAGCGACGTGGATGCGGCCTGCTCGACCGTGGTAAAACTCACCAGCCAGGTGACTCCGCAATCTGAAGTGGCGGCTCGCTATCAGGCACATTACGAACGCTATAGCCAACTCTATCCGGCCCTCAAGCCCACTTTCGACAGCCTGGATGATGGCATAAACACGCAAACGATTGTCGGCCCATAAGGAAACATCGGTGCTTCAAGAGGGGATCGGGAAACGTAGATCGGAATGGCATTCCGATTCACTCCCGCTCAATCCAACCACCAGCTCCCCTCACAAGAATACTCCCGCCCGTTAAAAGTGACCATTAGATCCTCTTTACGAATTTTTACCGGATAATCCCGCAGCGCCTCTTCCATATTCTCCAGCATTCGCCTGGCGCGCCATTTGGAGAAGTGGAACCCCGTCCAGGTCTGGGCAGCTGCTTCCCGGCGCAGTTCGGCTGATTGGCAGGCGAGCACCATCCCTACTTCATCGCGCAGCTCTGTGCTCAGGTCAGGGGAATCGTATAGATCGACCAAAACCGGGGTAGAGTCCACCGAAAGCGTGTGCAGGTACTCCGTGTCCAACTTTTTCCCTTTCACCGCACGTTCCACGTTCTCGCGAGCGATCAATCCATCCACGTTGAGCAGCCCCAATGTAAGCCCGAACCCCACGCAGGCTGCCAATAGCACAAGACCGAACGCACGTTGGTGTCCGGCTATTTCCAGGCCGATAAATATAATTAGCAGGATACCCAGCCATACCATGAAGATGTGCGGATAGATACGTAACCTTGTAAAGCCAAACGCGCTTTCGTACAGCAGCAGCCTCTGGAAAGCGGACACCAGGATTACACCGATTAATAATCCCAAGAGCACTCCCAACCCCGAGTATACTTTGCGGAACAATGGTGTCTCTCGCTGGGTAACGGAACTCAACCCCAGGAAGAGCAGCAGGCTTAGAAATGCAACAACCACTAATTCGCCGAACCCGCGCCGGGCGTACTCAGCGTAGGTGAACCCCTCGTAGTTGATGTTGGCGCTACCGCCAAAAAAGTACTGGAATTGGATCACGACGAAGGCGATGAACAGCAGGTTGACGCTACCCAGGATGATAGCTGCCTCAGTGAAGCCCAGGAACGGACGAAGCCATGGCTTATCCACCCCGATTAGATTTTCGTCCTTGCTTGCAGATAACGCATACAGGTAAATCCCCATCAAGGCGTAAGCAAGGATTAGTATGTAGATCCCCCGAAACAAGAATTCGAACAATATCTTGAGATTGAAGTACTTCAATAATCGCCCCAGTTGGTTTGAGAAGATCGGGTCCGCAGAGGACAACAGGGCGGCAAAGATTATTACCACTGGTAGAGCGATTAATATGCCCCGGAAAATGGGGAGCAGCGATTTAACAGAAAAAAATTGGGGGACATCCGGATCATCTTCACGGTCCTGCTTGACATTCTGATAGATTTTCGGTGCGCCCACGAGCGAGCTTTTAAGTAGCCTGAAGGCGACCATGATAAAATCGCTCAGGCTGTAAGATGTCCATCGACCGCCGCGAAAAGTGTGGCTAAATATCATCAAGACCGTCAGAGTTATCAATACACTGACAAACACGGTCATTGGTTCCAGGCGTATCGTGGTCATGATGGCGAACAGGATGATGAGGATTAGCAGCCACAGGCTATCGCGCGCCGGTAATTTACCCTCGCTTCGCGCCAGGAAAAACCCGGCTATAAGCAGCGCCGCCACGTAGACGGCAAACGAAATCCCGGGCGACTTGTGCCAGAAAAGGAAGTCAAAAGCCCAGGCGACAAACAAGGCGGTCATCAAGATACGGATGGGATGTTTAAGCATGCAGATCCTCCATTCTCTCTTGCATTACCTAGCTATGACCAATAAAATGATTACGCCAGAAGCGGTCGCCACAAATGTAATACCCTTCCCAAAGTGAATTCGATAGGATCATAAGTCCTTATTACATATAAGGCATTATTACAGAAAATCACTCACTCTACTTGACGATTACACTACGCTAGCTCTACATTTCGTATTCGTATTACCTGTGAAATATGATTTTGGACGTTCCTCGCTACGACCAGGACATGGGTACAATGCACTTAGGGTATGGGGAGGGGAGAGGATGCGGGGGGGGAAACAGCACCGTGCTGTAGCGTGCCAGATGCTGGATAGCAAGCCTGCTGCCGCTACACAGAAAATATTCCAGGCATGAAGTCGCCAGAGAAGGATTTGCCCGCTTTATTACCACGTTCAGAACAAAATTTCAATCACTCGCCTGCACGAAGATGATTACCCGCTATGAGCCTGATCCAGTCCAGCAAAGGATTTCTAGTTTTTCTCTTTGAGCACTTCTTCTTGCTCAGTTGAAGGTTCTGCCTCTTTTTCAGGTGCGGGAGCCAGGGCGACATCCAGGACTTGATCCATGTGCTCGACCAGGATAATGTTGATTTCTTTCAGGGCGCGTTTAGGCACATCCACCAAGTCCTTGTTGTTGCGCTTAGGCAGGAGAATGGTTTTCAATCCAGCACGGTGAGCAGCGAGCACCTTCTCGCGCACACCTCCAACGGGGAGAATTCGACCTCGGAGCGTGATTTCTCCCGTCATCCCGACATCGTGGAACACCTTTCGACTTGCGAAGGCTGATACAAGAGCAGTGCAAATGGTAATCCCTGCACTGGGGCCATCTTTCGGGATGGCGCCTTCGGGGATGTGGAGATGGATATCAACCTGGTCGAATAAATCCGTGGTGATGCCAAGTTGGGGAGCGCGCGACTTGAGATAGGATAGCCCTGCCTGTGCCGATTCTTGCATCACGTTGCCGATCTGGCCAGTAATTTGCATGCCCCCCTTGCCGTCCACAAGCAATACTTCGACAGGCATGATCTCGCCACCATATTCAGTCCAGGCGATAGCCGTAGCAACACCAATTTCGTCATCCCGGCCGGCTTCCTGATTAAAGAACTGCGGCGGTCCAAGATAACGTTCGATCGATTGAGCTTGAATTTTGGAGGGATGCCGCTTACCTTCCGCCTTCAGCCGGGCGATTTTCCGGCACACACGACCGATCTCGCGTTCCAAGTTTCGCACACCGGCTTCGTAGGTATATTCCCGGATAATGCACATCACGGCCTGATCAATGAAACGCAGCTCCTGTGTTTGTAAACCGTTCTCCTCGACCTGGCGGGGGATCAGGAATCGTTTTGCGATTTCCAGCTTTTCCTCTTCAATGTACCCGGGGAAATCTATCACCTCCATGCGATCCAGGAGAGCATGCGGGATCGTCCCGGTGTAATTAGCCGTCGTAATGAACATGACCGTGGAGAGATCGTATGGCAACTCCAGGTAATGATCTGAAAAGGCGTGGTTTTGTTCGGGGTCCAGCACTTCCAGCAGAGCAGACGCCGGATCACCCCGGAAGTCCAGCCCTAGTTTATCGATCTCATCCAACATGAATAATGGATTGATCGTGTTTGCCCTACGCATGGTCTGCAATATTCGTCCCGGCAGCGCACCTATGTATGTTCGTCGATGACCACGGATTTCGGCCTCGTCACGCACGCCGCCTAAAGAGAGGCGCACGAATTTACGTCCCAACGATTCAGCAATTGAACGCCCCAAGGAGGTCTTCCCTGTTCCCGGCGGACCCACAAAACACAGGATCGGCTGGCGCAACCGTTTGGGTTTCAGGCTACGTACTGCGATATATTCCAGGATGCGCTCCTTGGCTTTTGGTAAACCATAGTGGTCACGCTCCAACACATCTGCGGCGTGTTTCACGTCCAGGTTATCCTCCGTAGGATTTAACCAGGGTAGATCCAGAATCCACTCCACGTAGGTGCGGATGATGCCCACCTCTGGAGATATGGGTGGCATCTGGCTCAACCGCTCCACCTCACGCAGCGCACGGACCTGCACCTCTTCTGGCAAACCGGCAGATTCGACACGCGTTTGAAGCTCGTAGATCTCTCGCACCCACGGGTCACCTTCTCCCAACTCGGTTTGGATAGCTTTCATTTGTTCGCGCAGGTAAAACTCGCGTTGTGTGCGATCTACCTCGCTGCGTGCCCGGGTATGGATTTCATCTTCCAGCTCTAACACATCGATTTCCTTAACGAGAAACTGGATCACCCGCTCGAGCCGCTCAAAAGGATCCACTCTGGCCAGCAGTTCATAACGATCGGCTAAGGGAGGTGCAATCGTTGTAATGATCATGTCGCTCAACCAGCCAGGATCGTCAATATTCAAAGCGTATAAATACGCTTCCTCCGGAAGACTGCGGTCGAGCTGCACACATTTCTGGAACATCTCGATCGCAGTGCGCATCGTAGCGTCAGTTTGCTGATCCACCTGCGTGGTTTCATAAACCGGACGCGCCTTAACGACCAAAAACGGCTCCTCCTGGAGGTACTCAACGATCTCCACCCTGCGCCTGCCCTGGACCAGGGCGGAGCTCGAGTCATCCGGCATGTTTAACAGACGACCTATTGCCATCTCCACACCGATGGAGAAAAAATCATCAGGGAGAGGGTCATCAATTTCAGGATCGCGCTGTGTAAGTGCAATCACCGTTTGATTGTTCACCCTGGCTTGTTCGACCGCCAGGATAGTGGACTCCTGGGCCAGGAATACCGGTGATACCATATGAGGAAAGATAACCAAATCCCGCAATGGCAGCACCGGGCAGATAATCAATCCATCTTCGTCCGGAATCGTGTCAGGTACGCTGTACAATTCCTCCGTACGGCGGTGCAAGGCTTCACCGAAATCATTATCGTTGTCCCGGAAATACCAATCGTTATTTTTCATACAATACTCTCTTTTAAACGCGCTTTTACGCGATGTGGTTTAACCAAGTAAAGCGTGCTCCTGCAGCGGTAAACAGACTGCCCGTCACCAACACCATCGCATTTTCTCCGGCAATCCGTAAAGCCTCCGGCAGCGCTTCCTCAATCTTTTCGATGACCACCGCTGAACGGCCAAAACGGTGAGCTAATTTCTGCAATATTACGGGGTCCATGGCGCGCGGATGGTATGAACGGGTGGTGATCACCTGGCGAACACGCGGCATTAACTCAGCAAACATGCCCTCAACGTCTTTATCTTCCGATGCACCAAAGACCAGCACGACTGGGAGACCCGGAAAATAATCATCCAAGGCCAGGCGAAGTTTCAGTGCAGAATCGCGATTATGGGCAGAATCGATGACTACAGGTGGATGGCACTGTAAAACCTCGAATCGTCCCTCCCAGGTTACATCCGAAAAACCAAACCTGATGTCCGTTTCAGTCAACGGTAAAGTGTTCGATTTTGCTACTTGCAAGGCAGTGTAAGCGGTTGCGGCATTTTCAACCTGATGATACCCCAATAAAGGGATTTGCAGGCGAGCCGGTTCCCACTCTTCAAAGCCACCCGATTCTATGTATTTATCCAGGAGGGGTTGTTCAGATGCCGACCAAACCAGCAAAGATTGGCCGCTGGTTAAGGAGCGAGATACTTCAGCAAACAAGTAATCTCGCCCGACCTGAACGAGTGGTGCGTCTCGTTCAGCGGCGATTCGTTCGATGACCAGGCGAGCTTCATCCTTCTGAGGTGCAAGCACAACTGGTACGTTCGGTTTTATAATGCCTGCCTTCTCTCCAGCGATCTCGGCCAAAGTCTCCCCAAGGAATTGCGTGTGATCATAAGAGATGGATGTAATCACAGATACTTCGGGTACCACCACATTCGTTGCATCCAGCCTGCCCCCAAGCCCCACCTCTATCACTGCGGCGGTCACCTCCTGCCTGGCGAAGTGCATAAACGCTAAAGCGGTTGTTATTTCAAAAGTAGTCAATTGCGTACCTGAATCCAGGTAATGCCTGATCTCATCCACCAATTCAACTAGATCTGAGTGTGAGACAAACTCCCGGTCGACCTGTATTCGTTCCGCGTAGTCCTGCAGATGAGGTGAAGTGTATAAGCCAACCCGGTACCCTGCCGCACGCAATGCGCTCTCACACATGGCCGACACGGAACCTTTACCCTTGGTCCCAGCGACATGAATAATTGGATAAGCACGCTGCGGAGAACCAAAAAAATCCATGAACGCAAACATGCGCGTCAGGTCAAAATTCTCTGGCGAATAGCGTGATTGTTTCGTCATACTATAATCGACGAAACTATAGAGATAATCTAACGTCTCCTGATACCTGGTCTCAAGATCCATAGTTCAGCGATTGTAACGCTTTGAACCGTTCCCGGCAAGAGGTACGCTGGTCCGACTATACATTCGATTGATTAGACATGTATAAGAAAAACTTAAACTACCCTGATGGAGTGGTAAAATTCCGGCGTGATAAGGCGCGCATTGACAATGATCACCAAGCTGCTACTCCTATTCTCAGTGACGGCAATTTTCGTACTCTTCCTGCCGCGGCTGATAACCTCTCTGCACGCCTGGACTCGCACCTTTAAATCGGATAACGCTCCATCCCATCGAGTAGCGATCGTGTTCGGTGCCGGCCTGTGGCGAGATGGCAGCCCTACCCCAGTGCTTCGTGACCGTGTCTCTACAGCCGCCGAGTTATATTTCGCGGGGAAAGTTGATATATTGCTCATGAGCGGCGATAATTCCACTGAAAATTATGATGAACCGGGCGCTATGCGGACCTACGCCATCAGCCTGGGCATCCCAGAGCAGGCAATTGTCGTCGATTACGCTGGTCGCCGCACTTATGATACCTGCTACCGGGCACGTGATATCTTTGACGTCCAAGAGGCAATTTTAGTCTCACAAAGTTATCACCTGCCGCGCGCGCTGTACACTTGCAACGCTCTGGGTGTTTCCGCGGTTGGCGTCACATCCGATCTGCGCACCTATCGTAAGGCCTCGATCTTTTTTTGGAGCCTGCGCGAGATTCCTGCCACATTGGTCGCCCTGCTGGACGTCCACCTGACACGTCCGGTACCGATCCTCGGGAATCCTGAGCCCATTTTTCCGCGCCAAGCCCAGTGAATCTGCATTTCTACATTATCATTGAATGGAGGAGAACCAATGGATCGCACTGAAGCAATTTCGATCGTGCGCGAATATGTAAAGAATGAAAATTTAATCCGGCACATGCTTGCTGTTGAAGCAGGAATGCGCTTTTACGCTGAGCTGTATGGAGAAGATGAAGAATTATGGGGGATAACAGGACTGTTACATGATTTCGACTGGGAGATCCACCCCACTTTAGAACAACACCCCCAGGGGGGCGCAATTATCCTTAGAGAGCGCGGTGTTCCCGAAGAAATTGTACACGCCATCCTGAGTCATGCCGATCACACCGGTGTGCCGCGTACTACGCGCATGGAGAAAGCCCTACTGGCCAATGATGAGATCACCGGCTTAATCGTAGCAGTTGCCCTCGTCCGACCCTCGCGCTCATTACACGACCTGAAAGTCAAAAGCGTAAAGAAGAAATGGAAAGACCGTTCATTCGCCGCCGGCGCAAACAGAGAAGAGATCACTAGAGCGACGGAAGAGTTTGGTATAGACTTGTGGGAGCACGTGGGGAACGTAATCAACGCAATGCAGCGCATCGCGCCAGACCTTGGGCTGGCGGGTGAGCAGTAAAAAAAACCGCCAGACGGCGGTTTTTTTTACAATTCATGTTTTGCTATTCCAGGTGCTGCCTTACTCCTGTTTAAATATCACCGTCTTACATACTTCACCACATGACGCCAGTGTACTGTGCACCTGATCCGAGTTTACAACTACAACGACCAGCAAGCGGCCGTCTTTGAGAGCCATCGTTACGCGCATTGTTTCACTTTGCAGTGTTAGCGTCCTGACTTCACCGTTCTTCAACATCGCTGTAGCTTGATCCCACTGCACTTCTCCACCATCCGTCACTTCCGGATACAAAGGATCTGGATAAGCATCGCTCGAAGTAGTATCTTCTACTACAGGTCCTGGATATGCAATCTCTTCTTGTTCCTGCGACGAGGTTTCATCAACTGGTTGATCCGCGCTGATGCCTTCATCCGGTCCCTGATCCTGTGTTCCTGCTGTCTCGGTTGACTGACAGGCACTGAGCGCAAATACAGCGATCAAGCTGATTACAATAATCCACTTGATTTTCATGCGACCTCCTAATGTTTGTGCTAATTTTCATTCATTAATAAATTTATTAATTCGGCGAATAATCCGAACCAGCAAATTATACCACCTCGCGAGCCAGGTGTTGTATTAAATCATTGACAAAGGGATAAAATTCCGTTAAACTAATACGACTATACGAATATACTATCCGCAATCGACTGGAGTTGTTTATGTCACCCACTAACCCATCCATGAACAGCGCTCATATTACCTCCGATACACCCTTGACTCCAACCATCAATGCCTGGCAGATCTACCTGGAAGACCAGGCGTTCTCGCCTCATACAGTAAAAGCTTTCACGGCAGATGCACGCTTGCTTGCTTCCTACCTGCCACCGGATCGTGCCCTGGGAGCAATAACAACATCAGATTTGAATAATTTCCTGGATTGGATGCAGACCGGGCGAGGAGTCCCGTGCAGTCCAAAGACCCTGGCGCGCCGGATTACATCCATCAAAGCGCTGTTCCGCTGGCTGCACCAGAACGGTGTGATCCTGGTTGATCCGGCCGAAAAAGTGGTCCAGATATCCGTGGTCAGTCCTTTACCAGTTGTGCTGACATCCGATGAAGTAAAAGTGGTACTGGAGGCTGCCAACGATTACCGGCAGGCAGCTAAACCAGATGCTCGCTATTACACACTCTTCTCATTACTCATCCATACCGGCCTAAAAAAGGGGGAGTGCTTGGCCCTCAGCCCAAATCATGTAGAGCTTGATGCTCCCAGTGGTCCGCTGCTCTTTGTTCGCTATGCCAGCCCACAGTATCGCTACAAAGAACGCAAGATAGCAGTACCGGATAGCTGGGTGGAGGCCTTCAAGGAGTATGAGAGTCAGTACCATCTTGATGAGCGTCTGTTTCCCTGGTCACCTCGTCGATTGGAGTACCTGCTGGAGGACTTGAGCAACGAGACAGGACTAGAAAAGCACATCTCCTTCGACATGTGCCGCTGGACGTGTGCGCTCATCGATAAGAGATCCGGGATGGAACCAGAAAAAATCCGTCAGAAGCTGGGTGTCTCAAAGATCCAGTGGCGGGAAATCCGCATGAAGTTAGAGCGCCTCTCCAAGAGGGAAGGCTAACAAAACATATCGTGTTCGGTCAATGGTCAAATAAATCTAAACTATTAAATGTGATTGAACACCAGTTAGTTACACGGCACTTCGTTGAAGTTAATTCGAGTGTGAGGTGGACTGATTTTTCTATATTCGGTAGGGGAATGTTCTAAATTTTCTTTATGCTGGTATTGAATCTACAGTCCCTAAATTATTTTGCAATCATGGAAAGCACCATTGCCAAGACGATCATCACGCTGATGATAATAAAAACAACTTGCTGTGTTCGCAAACTGCGCTTTTCACGCTTGGACATCTGTTTCTTTTTCTTCGCCATAATATCTCTCCTGAAATTAATCTCTCTATAGTTCTTAGATTGTGTAGGTTTTCTTGTGTAATTTCAGTACACAATCAGTTCTTATATCATAATATCGAGTGAGTAATCCGTAAAGCGTAATTAATAACTATTATTATAACAATTTGTCCTGTGTCACACACGATACCAACTGAGTGATGCGTGAAACCATTAGTCAAGATATGCTTTGATTGATTCTGCTAAAGCAGGCGTAATCCCTTTGACCGCCGTTAACTCCTCGACTGTCGCGTCTTGAATATCCTGGATAGATCCGAAATGTTTCAATAGTATATTACGGCGCGCTGGTCCGATCCCAGGTATGGCGTCTAAGCGCGAGGCAATCCCCTGCTTACTGCGCTGTTTGCGATGGGAAGTGATAGCAAAACGATGAGCCTCATCTCGCACACGCTGCAGCAGATAGTATCCCTGGGATTTGGGCTGTACAATGATCGGTTGTGAGCGATCCGGCACGAACAACTCTTCATTTTGTTTGGCTAACCCCGCCACAGGCACTTTATCCAGCAAACCATACCTCTCCAGCACCAAAACTGCTCGCGACAACTGCCCTTTCCCGCCATCCACAATCAGCAGGTCCGGCAGCAAAGAGAATGACGGGTCAGGCTTCTTGCCCGGTACGTCTGATTGCTCTTTCGTGACTTTCCAGCGGTTAAATCGCCGCAAGAGCACCTCCTCCATACTCGCGAAATCATCCGGTCCCGTCACAGTGCGTATATTAAAATGCCGGTAGTGTTTCTTCTTGGGGATCCCCTGTTCAAATACCACCATACTGCCAACTGCTGCCGTGCCTTGTGTGTTCGATATATCGTAACATTCGATGCGGTTCAGAGGATTACTGAGCCCTAATGATTCTTTCAATTCTGCCAGGGCCTGTTCTTGTCGATGGCGATCGGCCTGCCATTGCGCCTGTAGGGCTTGCAGCGTTTCAACGGCGTTTTCTGCTGCCATCTGCACCAGCTCATGTTGCAGCCCTTCGTGCGGCACGAGTATCTCCATCAGCTCGTCCCCTCGCTTTTGTGTTAACCATGTGCGAATAATCTGAGCTTCCTCTACTTCGTGCGGCAATAAGACCTGTGGCGGAACAGTTGGCGCCTGGTCGTAAAACTGCTTGATGAACTCCGACAGCACATCCGCGTCCGTTGTCTCGTCCGCGCCTTCGAGCAGGAAATAATCACGACCGATCATCTTGCCGCCACGAATAAAGAATACCTGCACACAAGCGTCGCCATCTGAGCGTGCCATTGCGATCACATCCGAGTCAACGTAGTCGCTGGAGATCACTTTCTGACGTTCAACGACATTCTCGATGGCCTGGATCTGATCACGCAAGCTGGCGGCACGTTCATATTGCAGACCATCAGCGGCCTGCTCCATCTCTAATCGCATGCGAGAGACAATCGGATCCGTACGCCCCATCAGGAAGTTGCTCAGATCATCAATCATCTGCCGGTAGTTTGCTTGATCGATGGCTCCAATGCACGGAGCGCTGCATAATTTGATGTCGTGATAGAGGCAGGCGCGCTCATCTTCGCCCGTTATCTCGCGGTCGCAGGTCAGATAGGCAAATATTTTACGCAGCACATCCAGAGTCTGGTGCACAGCCCACACGCTGGTATAGGGTCCAAAATAGCGTGAACCATCCTGGACCATGCGGCGAGTGACCGTCACCTTGGGGAAATTAGCAGCCCAGTGAACTTTGATGTAAGGATAACGCTTATCATCCTTGAGGCGCACGTTATAGTGCGGCCGGTGCTTCTTGATCAGGTTCATCTCCAGGATGAGGGCTTCCAATTCCGAACCCACCACAATCCAGTCGATGTCCGCAATCTTGCTGACCATCTGCTTTGTGCGGCGATTCTTTTGCGCGCTGGTGTGGAAATACGAACGCACGCGATTGCGTAAATTGATCGCCTTGCCCACGTAGATCACCTTCTTATCAGCGTTTTTCATCAGATAACATCCAGGCTTGTTAGGCAGGTTATCCAGAATCGCTTTTAGATGTTCAGAAATGTTCATCGTCAATATTTTAACACGTCAGGCAACTTCAAAGTATAGAAACTGGCAAATCTATGTCACTCACTGCTGACTCTAGCATAGCCCACAAGTGATTCTCGATTGTGTAGGTTTTCTTGTGTAATTTTGTGTGTGCGTCTGCGACGCACACACAAAATTACACACATTTCACCACATAATCCGATTCTCTGCTATTTGAATATAAACCACCACAGAGATAAGCATATATATCGCGGTTTTCTTTGTGAGCCCGGCGGTAAATAACCAGTCGTCCTTGATTCAGCTTACAAGGTCTTAGTAAGAGATTCCCCTTAACTACGGATACAATCCCTTGTATAATATTTCCATGCCGGATGGAAATTTCGAATACCAAATTGGAGACATGCTGCGCTATGAAGGGCTAAAATTAGCGGTGGCAGAATCCTGCACTGGCGGTTTAATTGGTCATCTGATCACAAACGCACCCGGGTCATCGGATTATTTCATGGGCAGCGTGATCTCATACTCCGACAAAGTCAAGATTCACATCGTCGGAGTCCGCCCGGAGACTATAGAGAACTACGGCGCGGTGAGCAGGGAAACTGTCCTTGAAATGGCCCACGGTGTGCGCCTTGCGTTGAATGCAGACATAGGCCTGTCTGTCAGCGGTATCGCGGGACCGGGAGGTGGCACTACCGAAAAGCCCGTCGGTACCGTCTGGATCGGTTTGAATGCACAAGATATGAACAACGCGTGGTGTTATCATTGGGACGGAAATCGAATCGAGGTCAAAGAGCAAACTGCCCAACAAGCGTTGAAATTATTGATCAATTACGTATCCGAGATATGAACCTGGAACCAATCGAAGTCAGTGCTCGTTTTAATACAGATGGAGAGGTCATCCCGATCTGCTTCAATTGGCAAGACCACGAATATCCAGTGGTCTCCACCGGTCGCTGCTGGCAAGATGCGAAAGGGCACCACATGCTCGTCATGGTGCCCGACAACGAATTTAGCAAATCAATTACCCAGCCTGGATCTTTCTTCTTCTACTACAGATGAGTCAAGTTTAGCGAACAGCGGTTGAGGTTGCACCAATTTCTGGCCAGCCGGTAACCGGCTGGCTTCCCAACGCGCAGGGTTTTTCCCCGGACGGTAGCGCAGCACGGCGTGCTCTCCCAACTCGTCACTTACAGTTTCCGTAAACTGCTCACCAAAAAGAGGCTCCGAATAACCCAGGTAAGTGTGCAGACGTTCACAGGTAAAGGGCAAGAATGGCGCAAAAAAGATCTTGAGAGAGTCAATGGCTCGTAATGCCGTATAGACCGTCTTCGCCGCGGCGTTCTTATCCTGCTTGATCTCAAACCATGGTGCTGCTGTATCCAGGAAACGATTAACCTCGGTCGCAAGATGCATCGCTTCCCCTAGAGCAGCTCGCAGGTGCACAGATTTAAGGTGCTCGGAAACGCTCGTAAATCCCTGCTCAACCGTCGCCAGGATTTGTTCGTCCGTGGGACGCAGTTCACCGGGTTCAGGAACATGCCCGTCCCAATGTTTGTACGCAAAAGAAAGCACCCTGTTCACCAGGTTGCCCCAATTGGCCACCAGCTCATCGTTATTACGGCGCACGAAACCATCCCAGCTCCAATCCGTATCCTTGCTCTCTGGCATGTTGACGGTCAGGTAATACCGCAGTGGATCTGGATCGTAGCGTGTCAGGAAGTCAAGCCCCCAAACTGCCCAGTTGCGGCTGCCAGAAATCTTCTGACCTTCCAGGTTCATAAACTCGTTGGCTGGCACGTCAAACGGTAAAGTCAAACGCTCACCATCCCGTTCTGCATAGAATTTTACAAACCACTCTCCCGCCCCGATCAACTGTCCAGGCCAGATCACAGCATGAAAAGGGATGTTATCCTTGCCGATAAAGTAATAAGCGCGTGCTTCCGAGTTCGTCCACCACTTCTCCCAGAGATCGGATTGACCGCCCAGATCGGCCCACTCTATCGCGGCCGAAAGGTAGCCGATCACCGCTTCGAACCAGACGTACAAACACTTGTCGTCCCATCCATCCACAGGAACCGGGATACCCCAATCCAGGTCACGCGTGATGGCGCGGCCGTGTAATCCCTTCGCTGTAATCTGACCCAGCGATTGGCGCAAGACATTGGGACGCCAGTAGTGTTCCCGTTGGCGCAAGAATTCTATGATGGCTGGTTGAAGTCGGCCTAAATCGAGGTAGAAGTGTTCCGTTTCCTTCAATTCAGGAGTTGATCCATCAATCTTAGAGCGCGGATCGACCAACTGGGTAGCATCCAACAAACTACCGCAGTTATCACATTGATCGCCGCGCGCACCATCGTAACCACAGATGTAGCAGGTGCCTTCAATGTATCGATCCGGCAGGAAACGTTTCTGAGAGGGCGCATACCACTGCTTCTGACGTTCTGAGTGCAGATACCCATTCTTCTCGAGCGCTTGAAACACAGTCTGCGCAACCTTAAAATGGTTGGCCGTATGGGTACTGGTAAACAAATCGTAGGTCAAACCGAGTTTCTGGAACAATTCAATAAACTCGCTGTGAAATTCCTGGTAAACTTCCAGCGGTGTTTTGTGCTCACTATCGGCGCGCACCGTGACCGGAGTACCGTGTGCATCCGTACCGGAAACCATGATGACCTGGTTGCCAACCAGACGTTGGAATCGAGTAAAAATGTCAGCGGGTAGATAAGAACCGGTGATATTGCCAACGTGTATGTGAGAGTTTGCGTAAGGCCAGGCGACTGCGACTAATATATAATCTGACATAAGAAACCTCCATCAAACGCATAAGACAAAATAAAAGGGCTGCCCAGGTACGGACAGCCCGATAATTTCCTGATCCTAAGGCTTAGCGCCTTTTATTATCAGTTACAGCTGCCCAATCCCAGGCGCGACTGAACATGACCATTTTGGATATCAGTCCCAATCCGCACATGGCCATCAGGAAGAGGTACGCCTTAGATAAAAGAACAAAATCAGCCATCATGACACCTAAAAGAACTACTGATCCTTGCATTGAAGGCTAAACCCAATCAGCGATCAAACAACGCAAGAGACATTTATTGACGTTTACCAAAGTTGGTAAGGTTGAGCCGAGCATGACGAAAACATTCCAACAAAATATCGGGGTGCCGTTCTGCCATTTGCTCTCGAGTAAGGTTTTTGGTTTGCCATGTCATACCACTGTCCTACCTGATTTTCGTCTACGTCAATATTAACTTATGCAACGATCAGTAAGTCTAAATCCCCTGCATGGATTTGTCAAGAGATTGTGATCTATTCAGTTTTCCCTTTGGTTTCGAGAAGCTTTCCCCCCTCTTCTTTGTGGTCACGAGAAGTCATTGAAAGGTCACATATAATCCAGCAAAAGACGTGCTCGACCGGGATGGCGCAGTTGGCGCAGCGCTTTCCCTTCAATCTGGCGGATGCGCTCCCTTGTTAATCCGAACTTCCTGCCAACCTCTTCCAATGTATATGCCCGGTCTTGACCTAACCCGAAACGCAAGCGCAGGATGCGCGCCTCGCGCGGAGACAGCGTAGATAAAACCTCTTCCACCCGTTCTCGCAGCATATTTTGATAAGTCACCTGGGCAGGACTCGGAGAAGAGGCATCCGCAACGAGCATCCCAAATTCGGAGCCTTCATCATCTCCCACCGGGCTCTCTAAAGAGATTGGTTTCTGGGCTACCTGCAGCATCCAGCGTACTTTTCCAACTTCAAAGCCTGTATGTTCGGCCAGTTCTTCCGAGGTTGGTAAACGTCCGAACGCTTGCTCGTATTCGTGTGAGATTTTATAGATCATTCTTAAGCGATCGAACATGTGAACCGGCACCCGGATTGTGCGTCCCTGATATGCGATCGCGCGGGAGATACTCTGGCGAATCCACCAGGTGGCGTACGTCGAAAAACGAAAACCGCGCTGATATTCATACTTTTCAACCGCCCGCATCAATCCCATATTCCCCTCTTGAATGAGATCCAAAAACGGTACGCCCCGTCCCTTGTATCTTCGGGCCACACTAACCACTAGGCGGGTGTTAGCCTTGATTAATTTTTCACGCGCCTTGAACCCATCTTGGATCGATTTTTCCAATTCCCGGCGTCGTTCAGCATTCATACGGCCGTTAGATCCGGTAAACTCCCTTCTGGCTTGGGATGCCTTTTCAATACGCTTTGCGAGACTCACCTCTTCATCAACCGTAAGCAAGGGTACTACGGACATCTCCCTCAAATACAGGCTGATTGAGTCATCTGTAGATATATTTTCAAGGTTAAAAGGATAATCTGATGCTGCCAGGTGCTGCGCATCCTCAGCAGAGTTTGCCGGCTTATTTTCAGGGTTCACAATTTTAACCCCCAACGATTCCAAATACTCGACCAGGTCCGCTAACTCATCAATCTCGTGAATATCCCCAATATCGATTTCTGTCAGGTCATCCAGGTTGAGATACCCCTGCACTTCGGCTTTTTCAAACAGGGTAAACAGCATCTTACTTAATTGACTTTGATCAGGATTTGTCATGCAGGACCAATTCGATTGTAATGTCCAAAATCTATTTATGAACGTGTATAAAGAGTCAATCAGAAGAACTCGAGTCTTGATCTTCCTGCAGCAATACTTTTAAACCTGCTAAGCGTGGGTCAATTGGCGCTTCATCATGGTCACAATTAACTTCGTTCTTATTCTCTCCGCAAATTGAACAAAGACCATTACAATCCATCCGGCAGAGTGGCTTTATGGGGATTGATAGCAGCATTTCATCCCTGACTAACGGTTCCAAATCGATCTTCCCATCATCGGACAATAGGAGACCGGCGTCAGTGATATCGTCGGGGGAAAATGCATATAACTCTGTGAATTCAATTTCCACGGTTTGCGGATATTCTTCCAGGCAGCGCACACATTCAAGCGTCATTAAAGCTTCCATTTTTGCCTGAAGTAATAACCCCTGAGTTATTCGCGTAACACGTGCTGAACCGGTTAGCTCAAACAGATCCAAATCTGGTTGCAGTTGGATGTACGAGCTATCAAAATAAAAATACCGACTAAAGCCGACGTTTTGATGACTAATAAAACCGACATTCAGCCGGAGGAGGTCGTTGGTTGTAGTCACTTTTGTTTTATCTACGTGCAAGATAACAATTCGACCGACCTGCTCTCTTTGCAAAGCAAAATCAATCCAGCGCATCTCGAGTCTCAGGTAGTCGACAATGTCGATTATATCATAGCGTGATTTGTAATCCGGGATTAAAATAAAGGGGCATATCGCTGCGACCAACGAGCGGAATCAGGAGAAATGTTACTTCGAATCGCCAGAGACTTCAAACCTTCTTGAATCAGCTTGTCTGGTTAAAAATCGCGTTGGGCAACAAAAAGGATAAGATATGGGTAAACTTCTACTGGCAAGCAGCAATCCGGGTAAACTACTGGAGTTAGAGGCTTTGCTGGGTGATCTGAATGTAGAACTAATCGTCCCAAAAAACCTGGGCCTTGAATTACACGTAGTCGAAAACGGGCAAACTTACGCCGAAAACGCCGCTCGTAAAGCATCGGCTTTCGCCCAGGCGTCCGGCCTGGTGACCCTGGCTGATGATTCTGGCCTCGAAGTTGACGCATTAGATGGGAAACCGGGCTTGTTTTCGGCTCGCTATTCCCCAAAGCCGGGTGCTACAGATGCCGACCGGCGGGCGCAGTTAATCGAGCATCTGATGGGACACCCACGCCCATGGACTGCACGGTTCCGCTGCTGCGTCGCCCTGGCTGATCCAACCGGTGTCGCCCATTACAGCCAGGGCGTATGCCCCGGCGAGATTATTCCTGTTGAACGCGGTGATGGCGGCTTCGGCTACGATCCAATATTCCTGCTCACTGAAATTGGGCGCACCATGGCTGAACTAGACATGCCAGAGAAAAACCGCCTCAGCCATCGATCACGCGCTGTTCTGTCCGCCCGTCCCCTGATCGAGGAAATGCTCGGGGCCTCAGAATTTAATCCTTAGCGAAAACGGGCAATCTCTTGATAATTTCGAAAGAACAAATCAGAAAAGCTTTGCCAGGCATATCGCTGTCTGTTTTCATCTGGACTCTTTACCCTCGACAGAGCACTGGACACAAAAATCGGTTATGATTAAACCTGCCATTAAAACAGTCGCCCAGCGAAGGATCCGCATCCTGGCCCTGATCCTGGGAATCTTGATCTTCGTGTGGCTTCCTTTTGAAGATACAACCCTACGCTGGTTAATCTTGTTGGCGATTGCACTATGCGCATGGGGGGACGGCACGCTTACTAATCGGGTTTCCGAGCAGCACAAGGATCGGGGTGTGGATCTATCCGATTAGCGGCGCCCTGGCAGGTATAGCCGTTGCACCAACCGCCGTTGTCCTGATGATCATAAAAAGTGGTTCGCACGGTCACGGGACAGCGGATTTCACAATCGATCAAATGGTTACATTGATATTGCGCACCCCGGTATGGGTTTTCTCGGGAATCCTTATCGGGCTAGGCATTCTCTTGTGGCAAAAAACAAAATCCATCCAAGATTAGGCAGACAAAAAATATGCCCACCGCAGCAGATCTTCACTACTATTATTATGAGGGGAGCACGGAAGGCACAGTACCTCCCGTCATATTGATTCACGGGGCAGGTGGGAATCACCTGTATTGGCATCCTCACATCCGCCGCCTGCCGAATAACCGCGTTTACGCCCTGGATCTGCCAGGACACGGCAAGTCGAGCGGTCGTGGTCATCAGACCATAACCGGTTATTGCGATTCGATATTAGATTGGATGGAAGCCGTCAGTTTGTACAGCGCAATTTTCGTAGGTCACTCCATGGGGAGCGCTATTGCGCTTATGCTGGCACTCGATCACCCCAAACATGTATTAGGCCTGGGGTTGGTTGGTGCAGGCGCCCGGCTGCCGGTAAATGCCGAGCTTATAAAAGCCGCCGCCAGCCCAACCACCTATCACCAGGCCATCGATAACATCGTTAAATGGTCGTTTAGCCCCGATACCCCCTCACAATTAACCGATCAAGCCGCCAGGCGAATGGCTGAAATCCGCCCAAGCGTACTGCATGGAGACTTTTTGGCCTGTAATGCTTTTGATGAAACACAGCGCCTCAGCCGCATCTATAAACCCACCATAATTCTATGCGGGGCGTTAGATAAAATGACGCCGCCGCGCTTTTCCCAATACCTGGCGGACAATATATCCAATTCCCAACTGGAAATAATCCCGGATGCCGGGCATATGCTGATGCTCGAGCAGCCTGATAAAGTGGCTGACGCGCTGTTGGATTTTCTGCCGTCGATCCACTACTAAGCAATTCGCCGAAAGAAACTTTACAAACAGCTAGAACGCATGCGGCGAATTGCTAAAGTAATCGGCCATAATCAGGCTGGGATCTTGTTAAATTACTTTCAGCCGATTACATAACCACCCACGGGCTTTTTAATTAATGTGATGCAGCAGCATGATTTAATTATCTTTCAGATGTACTTTTTACTGCCAAATATGCGGGTTGTTTATGTCGACCTTGCTGATTTCTAACTGAGTGGGTATAATCCGGCTACACGTAATCGTTTGGGCGGGTAGCTCAGCTGGTAAGAGCGCTGCGTTGACATCGCAGAGGTCGTAGGTTCAAGTCCTATTCCGCCCACAACTCGAACCGCTCGATGATATCGGGCGGTTTTTGGCTTCACTACGCTTCGAGCAAAGAGGAAAGCTGGATCAGTTGGGGACCAAAATCGGTTCTTTTGAATGAAAATCAGGTGATAGCGGTTCGAGTCCGGTTACTAAATTTGAAGGTGTTTTCAATCAGAAGCATCAGCTAGCGAGTACGAAACCATTGAATTAGGTACAACAAAGCAAATTATCACAGTGCTATAATCCGGCAAGGCAGTAAAGGCTAGCTATCCAAAACATATCAAAGGAGAAAGGAACACAATGGCTAACAAACCAAATATCGTATTCATGCTGGCCGATAACGTCGGCTGGGGCGATCTGAGCTGCTATGGGGGATTGGTTCCGACACCGCACCTGGACAAGCTCGCCAGCGAAGGCATTCGGTTTACCAACTTCAACACCGAAGCGCAGTGCACCCCGACCCGCGGCGCCCTCCTGACAGGACGTATGCCGATAAGGACCGGCACGTTCAAGGTTCCGCTGCCGGGTGAACCCGGTCATTATGGGCTTTCACCGTGGGAGTATACGATAGCGGATCTGCTCTCAGAAGCCGGATACGCCACTGCGTGTTTCGGTAAATGGCACTTGGGTAACGTTCAGGGGCGGATCCCCACTGATCAAGGTTTCGACGAGTGGTGGGGCATCAGCGAGACCTCCGACGAGGCCGATTACACCTCCCACCCCATGTATCCCCCCGAGTTCCCGCGCCCGAAGATCAAGGCCTCCGTCAAGGGTCAACCCTTCGAGGAGGTTGATGACTTCAACCGGGAGACTCGGCCATTCATGGACGAAAAGATAACCGAGAAGACGATCGACTTCATCCGTCGTTGCGCTGCAGATAATAAACCGTTCTTAACTTACGTCCCTTTCACCAACGTTCACCCGCCGATGATCGCCCACCCGGACTTTGAGTCGGCAACCCAGAGCACCAAAGCAGCGCCGAAGAGCATCGCCGAGCTCGATTATCGAGCCGGTCAGATCCTGGATGTGCTCGACGAGTTGGGCCTGGCCGATGACACCATCGTGGTCTGGGCCAGCGATAACGCCAGTGGCTCGCTGCTGGGGGAAACGATGGGATCGGGTGGATACTGGCGCGGTTTCTTCGGCAGCGG
>Ga0209013_10001085_pt1 | contig 25102 bp, 27 predicted proteins | sample Cruoilmetagenom2_FD_187291 | JGI IMG/M metagenome (GOLD analysis project Ga0209013, IMG submission 187291) | Oil polluted marine microbial communities from Coal Oil Point, Santa Barbara, California, USA - Sample 2 (SPAdes) (version 2) | ecosystem: Environmental > Aquatic > Marine > Oil seeps ... | reverse complement strand
GGGAATTCATATAGTAGATCGAGCAGTGGCTGAACAAATCTTCAAAATTGTAGAAGCCTTAAGCCTAATAGGTGTACAACCAGAGCCAGGGCAGCAGGGGAGTAATCAGCCGCAGTAACTGCAGCATGCTCAAACTCCATGGCAAAAACAACAGCGATCACACCACTGCCTGTACAGAGGTCAAGAACGGTTAACTCAGGAATGTCCCGTTCAAGGCCCAGGGTGGAAATAGCATGTTCCAGCAGAAATTCTGTTTCCGGCCGTGGAATCAGGACAGCTGGGGCAACATAAAAGTCCAGGGACCAGAATTCACAACTGCCGAGAATGTACTGTAATGGTTCCCGACTGCATCTCCTGGATAACAGCTTCTGAAACCGTTGTTCCAGCACTGGGTCGATATGCTGATCCTTGAGGAGAAATAAACGACTTCTCGATATGTTGAGGCAACCACGCAGCAACAATTCAGCTTCCAGGTCACTCTCCTCAACGCCTGCCCCTGCAAGAGCTGCAGTGGCGGTTTTCAGCAGTTGTTGCACCAGCATATCGTTGACTCTCTCTGGAGGGGGGACAAAGTGTAAAAAAAATCTTTGAAACTAAATAACCAGCGACTTAAAGTCGGTGGTTTAACATCACGGGCTGAAAGTCAGGCAATACCGGCACGTGCCGGTTCCAAGGTTACATGAACCTCCATATTATGAACATCGAACGTCCAACATCGAATGATGAATAGAGGTAGGAAAGAGCAAATTCCTCTTTTCCGGTGCAGTCGTTCGCAGTTTAAGGATTTTTTTATTCGATGTTCAACGTTGGACGTTCGATGTTGGATGTTCAAAAAACGTAACAGTTCACCAGGGGCTACCTTGTTCGGTTAACCTCAGACTTGTAAGAGTTCAGCAGTGCCTTAGATTTGTTCATTTTTGACTGTGAAGCATACTTGTGCTACTCGAGCAGGCAAAAATGGACGAAGATGAGGTGCTGCTGAACTCTTACCAAAAAACAACCGCTGGCAAAAAGCTATTCGCCTAAAGGCGAAGGTTATAACCTTTAACAGAAACAATAAACTGATGAAAACCTCTAATGGAGTTCCTTCAGGGCCTCTGTCTGGAAATGGGTGATGAGTGGCAGGATAACCTCGTCCAGCGAACCGGTCAAAACCTGGTCCAGTTTGTAGACAGTCAGGTTTATCCTATGGTCGGTTACGCGTCCCTGCGGAAAATTATAAGTCCGGATTCGTTCACTGCGGTCACCGCTGCCGACCTGGCTTTTGCGGTCCTCGGAAATTTTATCGTGACGCTCCTGCTCAAGCTTATCAAGAAGGCGGGCACGCATAACCTGCATGGCCTTGGCCTTGTTCTTGTGCTGCGATTTTTCGTCCTGACAGGTGACGACAAGGCCTGTGGGCAGATGGGTGATACGAACAGCAGAATCCGTTGTGTTGACTGACTGACCTCCGGGTCCGGAGGAACGGAACACATCAAACTTCAGTTCGTTGGGCGCAATTTGAAGGTCAACCTCTTCTACTTCAGGAATAACCGCCACGGTTACGGCAGAGGTATGAATTCGACCCTGGGTTTCAGTTTCCGGCACCCGCTGAACACGGTGCACACCGGCCTCAAATTTCAAAAGTGAATAGACCTGGTCGCCGGTAATAAGGGCAATCATTTCCTTGAAGCCCCCAATTCCAATGGGATTGGAGCTCATAACCTCAATTTTCCATCCCTGCATTTCAGCATACCTGGTGTACATTCTGAACAGATCGGCTACAAAAAGAGCCGCCTCGTCACCACCGGTGCCGGCCCTGATCTCAAGAAAAATATTTTTTTCATCATTGGGATCCCGGGGAAGCAGCATAAGACGGATCTGCTGTTCCAAATCCTGCTCACGCTCTGTAAGTTCAGTAATTTCGGCCTTTGCCAGTTCAGCCAGTTCCGGATCCTCATCCTCATCCCGAATCAACTCACGGTTATCCTCCAGATCCTGCCTGACCCTGGCGTACTTTTCATACAGCTCATTGAGCTTGGACACCCGAAAATGATCACGAACGACCTCCTGATACTTTTTCTGGTTGTTCACCAGTTCAGGGTCTGACAGCTGTCGTTCCAGGGCTGACAGTTTTTCGTTAATATCGGCAAGATTTTCAAACATGGGCTTGAACTCAGGCTGTTAGGCTGTAGGCTTTAAGGCTGTCAGGTTATCCGGTACATCGTATCAGCCCTTCGGGACTTATCTGCTGTCTGATGTGGAAAAGTACAACTAGAAAACGATGCAAAAAAAATAGGCGAATACCCTTGCAACAACCTGCAGACTATAGTGTAAGCAGTCTGAGCAGTTACAAAAAGGCAAAAAAAAACCACATGACAGTGCAAGACTGTCATGTGATTAAAAAATAAAAACTACGCGTTTTTCTTCGCGAGATGCTTGGCGTATTTTTTCTTGAATTTCTCAATACGGCCTGCGGTATCGATGAGTTTCTGCTTACCTGTAAAAAAAGGATGGCAGGCGGAACAGATTTCAACTTCGATTGCCTCGTTTACAGAACCGAGCTCAACTTCATTACCACAAGCGCACTTGGCTTTAATCTTATGGTATGCGGGATGGATATCTGGTTTCATTACTCTCTAAGCCTCCAAAAAACATGTTCGCAGAGTGGCGATTATTAATTTTACAGTCAACAATTTTACATTATTACCTGTTTTACCCTTTTTTTAAAGGAAAAAGCGATATCAGCGGTTCATAGATGCAAAAAACTCATCATTGGTCTTGGTCTGCCCCATTTTATCGAGCAAAAACTCCATGGCATCAGCAGGGTTCATGGATGAAAGAATCTTACGGAGGATCCAGATCCGGTTCATATCTTCGGCTGGAATCAACAAGTCTTCCTTGCGGGTACCGGATTTCTGAATATCAATAGCCGGATAGATACGACGGTTGGCCATTTTTCGATCAAGGACGATCTCCATGTTACCGGTTCCCTTGAACTCCTCAAAAATAACATCGTCCATACGACTGCCTGTTTCTATGAGTGCGGTGGCAAGAATGGTCAAACTTCCTCCCTCTTCAATATTGCGGGCAGCCCCAAAAAACCGTTTCGGCCGGTGCAAGGCATTGGCCTCTACACCACCGGACAGGATCTTGCCGGAAGCAGGGGTTACCGTATTGTAGGCACGGGCAAGACGGGTAATTGAATCAAGTAGAATAACGACATCCTTTTTATGCTCCACCAGCCGTTTGGCCTTTTCAATAACCATTTCCGCTACCTGGATATGGCGCTGTGGCGGCTCGTCAAAGGTGGAACTGACCACCTCGGCATCAACACTGCGCTTCATATCCGTGACCTCTTCAGGCCGCTCATCGATGAGCAGGACAATCAGGATGATTTCCTTGTGATTATCAACAATAGCCCTGGCAATTTTCTGCATGAGCACTGTCTTACCGGTTCGTGGCGGTGCAACGATCAGGCCTCGCTGCCCCTTGCCCAGCGGTGAAACAATGTTCATTACCCGGGTCGAAAAATTATCCGACTCATCTTCCAGGTTGATCTGCTCTTCCGGGTAGAGCGGAGTCAGGTTGACAAACAGGGTTTTATTGCGCGAGGCCTCCGGAGGCTCAAAGTTAACCTTATCCACCTTAAGCAGAGCAAAGTAACGTTCATTATCCTTTGGCGATCTGACCTCTCCCTCAACCGTATCTCCGGTACGGAGATTGAGACGGCGAATCTGGGAAGGTGAAACATAAATATCATCAGGACCGGGCAGATAGTTATAATCCGGGGCCCTGAGAAAGCCGAAACCATCCTGCAACACCTCAAGGACACCACTGCCGCGAAGCTTGCCGTCCTCATCAGCCTGTGATTTCAGAATAGCAAAAATAAGTTCCTGCTTGCGCAGAGCACTGTATCCTTCAATCTTTAAATCTGCTGCCAGGGAAACAAGTTCGCTGATTTTCTTGTTCTTCAGTTCAGTCGGGTTCATCAACCGTTCCTTCCTCCTCAGGATGTTACAATAAATGGTTTGCGATAAATCAGGATATTCCAAACAATAGAGAACATTAAACTGATAACATTAGGCCCCGGCTAAAAGCTTACCAGGTGAAATATTGTGAGACCGCATCAATTAATGCGGATATATTTTACAGTATTCCTGCTGCTGTTATTCAGTCTATTGAATAAAAATGGAAGGATAAATCCTGAAAGATAAGATCTTATTAGTTGAAAGCTGTATAAAATTACCACAGACAAAGCAGAGACTGGGCAATATTTTTTATCTATGAAATATCAGAACGTGAAATCGACAGACAGTGTCGATACGTTGAAGGTTATTTGAAATTGTAATTATTGGTTTCCCGCGTTCCTGTCAAGGGTTTTCGTACAAATGACTAAAAAAACCATCCCTGCAGCCCAAACAATCAGCAAGATGACGCAACTGGAGGCAGGTATCCTGCCAACAGTTGGAATTATCTATCACATGGTGTGCCTGCATCGCCTTATCTACCAGAGGATACTGAGCTGCAACAGCCTGTCCGGCCTGCTCAAAGGTAACATGATCCCGGTCGATGATACGCTGACGACACACCGACGGATCAGCATAAACGACTACGATCTGCTGCACATCCCCATGCCAGCCAGACTCAAAAAGTAAAGGGATTTCCGCCAGCACAGGTCCACCGACCCCGGACACCTGCCTGGTCAGCTCAACTCGTGCCAGGGGGTGGACAAGGGCATCAACGCGGTTGCGCAGCCTCTCGTCAGCGAAGAGAGCAGTACGAAAGGCAGTTCGATCAAGATCACCTGCCGGACCGAAATAACTTTGATCAATGTTCTCTTTCAGTGCCAGCCAGCCCGCTGCACCCGGCTCCAGCAACTGCCTGCAGATCACGTCAAGATCAACAATCGGCAACCGACAGAGTTGCGCCAGGTAGCCGCAGACCCGACTCTTACCGGAGCCGATGCCGCCGGTTATGCCAATGCTCCGCGTCACGACTTATCCTGCAAGGTTGAATCCCTTTCGCAACTGTTCCAACACCCCAGCCATATCTGGCCACAGGGGAGCGGTAATGGTATGCTGCCGTCCGGTTTCCGGATGGACAAACGAGATGGTTGAAGCGTGCAGGAGTTGGCGATCTACCTGCACTCCCGCATTGTTTCCAACCCTGCCTCCATAGAGTACATCTCCGGCGACAGGTGCCCCCAGCGAAGACATATGGACCCTGATCTGATGGGTACGGCCGGTTTCAATTATTATCTCGGTAAAGCACAGACCATTGGCAAACGATTCCAGAACATGCCAGCTTGTGGCGGCATAACGTCCGCTGGAGTTGCGGATGGCCATTTTCTTGCGATTTACAGGATGTCGGCCAATGGGGGCGACAACTCTCCCCTTCATATCCGGGGGCCTTCGCAACAGCAGGGCATGGTAGGTTTTATGGACCTGCCGATTTTTAAAGGCCTCGGACAGCAGGCGCTGCACTTTCTCAGTCCTTGCAACCAGCATGATGCCGGAGGTATCTTTATCCAGCCGGTGCACGATCCCGGGCCGGTTATTATCAAGCCCTGGCAGGTCCCCAAACTTATGGAGGAGTCCGTTGACCAGGGTACCGGATGCATGTCCGGCAGCGGGATGGACAACCAAACCTGGAGGTTTACTTATAACCAACAGGCTCTCGTCCTCGTACAGCACCGCAAAATCAATCGGCTCGGCAACCAGCCTGCTCTCTTCTGGAGCGGGTAGCGCAACCCATATATCATCACCGGATTTGAGCCTGTAACCAGGCTTGACCTGACTGTTATTTACCAGGATATGACCGGCACGGATAACTCTACCAAGGGCGGAGCGGGACTGGTCGGGAAGCAGACGAACAAGAAAATGATCAAGGCGCATACCTCCCTCTTTCGGCAGGATCTGATAGCAGAGGGGGGGGTGAGTGACAGGCAAATTTATGCGCAGTCAAAGAAAAGACAATAGGGGAAAATTTGAATGTCAGCTGAACAATTTTTCAATCTGTATTTCTACCTTTTCTTCATCCACCTTCCTGGCAAGGGATAATTCTTTCACCAACAGACCCTTGGCAGTATCCATCATCTTCCTTTCGCCATAGGACAGATCTTTATCCACCTTAAGTAAAAAAAGGTCCCGCAGCACCACGGCAACCTCATAGACGGAACCTGTCTTGATCTTCTCCATGTAGTCCCGGTAGCGCCTGTTCCAGGTCTGGGAACTGATCTTGATATCTCGCTCCTTAAGGATCTCAATAACCTTTGTGACCTCTTCCTTGGAAATAATAGCCCGAAGCCCGACATTATCACTGGTTGCGGTCGGAATCATGATGGTCATGTCATTGTCCAGGATTTTCATCACATAAAATGCCTGATCAATTCCGCCAATGGTCTGCTTTTCAATGGCCTGGATCAGGCCGACACCATGTGCCGGATAAACAGCCATATCACCTTCTGCAAACATTATTTTTTCTTCATCACCACTCATAATACCCACCTGGCCACAATCAATAAAATTTTAAATACAGCAAAACCATTAAATATTAACTATAGCATATTTTTGAAAAATTAGCAAAACAAGGAGGAAGTGACAAAAGAAAGTTATCGCATTGACGCCGCTAACAACGGCCATTAATCCTGTTCATACAGGTAGCAATATCCAGCTCAACAAAGAGTTCAATGGCCTCTTCAACAAGGGACAACCGCTCTTTAAAAAGCGTGAATTCCAGATCATTGAATCCTGCCAGGACATAGCGATCAACAGGAATCCCCTGCCCCTGATCATTGCGCTCCGGCCGACCGATACCGATTTTAAGTCGTGCAAAATCCGGGGTGCCGAGCTGGCTGATAATAGAACGAATTCCGTTATGTCCCCCTGCCCCGCCCCGGGCAACAACCTTTATTCTACCGGCGGGAAGATCAAGGTCATCGTGGACGACAAGAATATTTGCCGGTTCTATCCTGTAAAAATCCGCAAAACGACCGACACACTCACCGGATTTGTTCATGAACGTCTGCGGTTTAACAAGGATGATACGGGTACCGGCCAGACGATCACGGCAATACATACCCTGCCACTTTTCGCTGTTCAAAGAAAAACCATGTTGATCAGCAAAAAAGTCCAGAGCCAGAAAGCCGGCATTATGCCTTGTCAGTTCGTATTTTGAACCGGGATTACCAAGCCCGACAATCAGATAACCGGTATCAGCCATTGCATACTCCTTTCACAGACTGCAGTCCCGGCCAGAAAAAAAGCCAAGAAAAAAAGCCGAAAGAAAGACCTGCTCTCTTCCGGCTCATTCTCTGAACATTGCCAGCCCAACATCGCCGACACAGGCAGGCAACTATATTGCCGCTACAATACTGATACGCAAACCTTTGCCTGATCATCAAGCATTTCAACCTTTGCCGGAATTTCAAGATCAGCACAACTTACTTTTGCTCCACGATCCAGCTCAGTGATATCGGCTACTATTTCATCAGGCACGTCCAACGGGCAACCACGCAGAGTGACCGTCTTCACGGGAACCAGCAGTTCACCACCCATGTCCACGCCTTTGGCAACGCCGGTCAAGCGCAGTGGAACAACAAAATCAACGGGTTTATCAAGTTCGATTTCCAGAAAATCAACATGAAGGACTCGCTCTACAACCGGATCCTTTTGGATTTCCTGGACAAGGACATGACGCTTTCCCTTGTCATCCCCATCAACATCAAGGGTGACAACAGCATTGCGGCCGTGAATAAAAAGCAGATTCTTGTATAACGTTCGTTCGTCAACCTGCAGAGCAACGGCATCTTCTCCCTTGCTGTATACTACTGCCGGGGTCTTCTCTTCCATCCGCAGTCGGCGGGATTCACCTTTTCCAAATACGGTACGAACCGCAGCCGGGATATCGACCTGTAACATGGTATTCCTCCTCCCTGTTTATCAGGGCACTGTCAAATAAGATAAAAATCTTGATTGGTTAAAAAATGTCTACACAAAAAGATAGCTGACCGAGTCTTCGGAATGGATGCGGCGGATCGCCTCACCAAGCAGTTCACCCACTGACAGCACTGTTATTTTTTCACACCTGTCCCCCTTGCCGGCAAGAGGAATAGAGTTGGTCACGACCAGTGATTTAATTTCAGAATCATTGAGTCGTTCAATGGCCGGTCCGGAGAGAACGGCATGGGAGCAACAGGCATGCACTTCTTTTGCTCCCCTTTCCTTGAGCTTGGATGCCGCACCACACAGGGTGCCGGCAGTATCCACCATATCATCCAGCAGGATCGCTGTTTTGCCTCTCACATCACCGATAACATGCATGGCCTCACACTCATTGGCACGCTCACGGCGTTTATCAATAATGGCAAGGTCTGCATTGAGACGTTTGGCAAAGGCACGGGTTCGCTCCACTCCACCCGCATCCGGTGACACCATGACTACATCTTCAAAATTAGCCCTGATATGCTTAAGCAGTACCGGAGCGGAATAGAGATGATCAACCGGGATATTAAAGAACCCCTGGATCTGGCCGGCATGAAGATCCATACAGAGCACCCTTCTGGTACCGACTGCCATCAGCATCTCGGCTACAGCCTTGGCGGTTATGGGCACCCTGGGCCGTACCTTACGGTCCTGACGTGCATATCCATAATAGGGAATAACGGCGGTAATACGTCTGGCCGATGCCCTGCGCAGGGCATCCACCATGATCAACAACTCCATAAGGTGATCGTTGACCGGGGTACAGGTCGGCTGGATGACAAAGACGTCGGCACCACGGACATTATCCCCGATCTCAACGGATATTTCACCGTCACTGAACTGTTTGACTTCAGCATCCGACAACGGCATGTCCAGGTAATTACAAATTTCCCGGGCTATATCAGGGTTGGCATTACCGGTGAAGACCTTCATTATGTTTGGCATTCTCAGCGCCTCATACCATCAAAATAAAAAGGGGGAGATAACGTTATTCGTAAAATATAGCTGGCTGGGGCGGAGGGATTCGAACCCCCGAATGCAAGGATCAAAACCTTGTGTCTTACCGCTTGACGACGCCCCAATCCGGTTCAGATAGACAAAAAAGTGACCAACTGCAGTTCCTCTCCTGGTCAAGCAAGGGGATCAACAAGGTACACCTTATCGTATTTATTTTTAAACTCATTACAGCAGTGCTCAGCTTGCCGGTGTGCATCAGCGGCAAACAGCCCAAAAACCGTTGGGCCTGACCCGGACATCATGGCTCCAGCAGCACCGGCCGTCAACAATTGTTGTTTTATTTCACCGATAACACTGAATTTATCAGCGGTGATCGTTTCAAGATCATTTACCAGTTCTTCCGGCTGAAAAGGCCGCTTGCAAAAAGCAGCACCCTGATCAATTTCACCATACTCTTTTTGCGAACTACTTAGGTTAAAAATATTTTGCCCTGATGTCAACGCAAAAGTCTCATACGCCCATTTCGTAGACACACTTAATCCCGGGTTTACAAGTAGCACCCGATATCCGGCAAGCGGAACAGCTGCTGCAAGCTTCTCCCCGATACCTGTCGCCCAGGCAGCTGCCATATCATAAATAAAAAACGGGACATCGGCACCAAGCATGAGCCCCATAGCTGCCAGTTCTTCCCTGGTACATTCTGCAGCCAGCAGCCTGTCAAGGCCAAGCAGTGTGGCGGCAGCATCACTCGACCCGCCTCCGAGACCGGCAGCTATCGGTATTTTTTTGGTGAGGACAATCTTTATACCCTGTCCGGATCTTCCGGTTCGGTCAAGAAAAAGCCGGACAGCACGATAAACAATATTATTTTTATCTACGGCCAGATCAGCGTTCGGACAGGTAAGAAAAATCCCGGGTTCAGCCGTCGGTTCTACTTCCAATTCATCAAACAGGGCCAGCTTCTGCATGAGTGTGTTCAACTCATGATAGCCGTCCGTTCTTTGACCGGTTATTTTTAAATACAAATTTATCTTGGCAGGAGCCGCCAGGCAGATTCGTTCAGCAACCATAACCGGGGGACCGATCTAATCCTGGGCTTCAGCTGCCTTTATAAAATGCATTTTCAGCTCATAGAGGACCTTGGTCATCAACTCGTTTTCCTGTCCGTCAAGATTGCCGCTGGTCTTATCAGCCAGCATGGAAAGGGTATCAATGGTATGCTTGGCAAGTTCAAGGTCCACGGCTTTCCGGCCTGATTCCGGGTGGGCCAGTTCGCCCATATGAAAAAGGGCCGTGGTGTTAAGCGACAAGACCAGGGAGACAAAAGAAACTTCCGGCATCACACATTTTCCAGCCTCATTTTTTACCCTGCCTTCCGGACACCCGCAGTCACTGGCTTGCTCAGTCATTATCTTACTCTGTTAAAAGAATTAAAGGTCCAAGGTTTCCGATTTGGGGCTCCCTCGATCCAACAATAGGATGATCCGGCTATATTCGGGATCATCCGTGGTCTAACACTGTTGTTCAGGCATCATAAGCCGGCAATTCCAGGGCCATGGCATCATCAATTTTATCCAGTTCCATTACCTTGACCAGCAGCTCTTTTGAAACTGTTGTATCAGTGTTGAGCAGGATAACATTTTGATTGGAGGCCTCTTCCCGGCCAACGGTCATACGTGAAATATTTACCCCGCCGCCTCCCAGGGTAACGCCCAGGGCACCAATCACACCGGGCTCATTCTTATTATAGACCAGCAACATGGGCCCTGCCGGCAGGGCCTCAAGCCGAAACGAATTGAGGCGTACCAGGCGTGGTTCTTTTTTGCCGAACACGGTACCGGCCAGCATATTCTCTCCCTCATTGGTCTTTACCGTAATCCGAACCAGGTTGGTGAAGTCCGAGGCCTGTTGAGTTTTGGACTCAACAACTCTGATACCGCGTTCCTTGGCAATAAGCGGTGCATTGACAAAGTTGACAGCATCCTGGAGAATGGGGGTAAACAACCCCTTTAAAAATGCCACAGTTACCGGTCCGGTATCCTGGTCGGAGAGATCACCGCTGTACTCAAGGTTGATCTCCTCTACCCCGCCGCGGGCGATCTGCATATGGAGAGAACCAAGCATTTCTCCCAGATTGATATAGGGACCGATCTTGGCCAGCACATCATCACTTACCGAGGGCACATTAACCGCATTACGGACAGCCCCCTTGAGCAGGTACTCCGCCATCTGCTCGGCAATGGCCGACGCGACGTTTTCCTGGGCTTCAGAGGTGGATGCGCCGAGATGCGGGGTGCAGATAAAATTGTTCAAGGCAAGCAGGGGTGTTGCTTCCAGGGTAGTGGGTTCTTTTTCAAATACGTCCAGGGCAGCACCTGCAATCCGCCCTTCCTTCAGAGCTTCATAAAGCGCCTCTTCATCAAGCACGCCGCCGCGGGCGCAGTCAACGAACATACCGTCTTTTTTCATATTGGCAAAAAACTCGGTGGACAACAGGTGATGGGTGTCCTTGGTAAGCGGCGTGTGAACAGAGATAAAGTCCGCCCTGCGGGCAAGTTCCAGCAGGTCAACCCGCTCAACACCAAGTTTCTGCACCAGTTCCTCAGGCATGAACGGGTCAAAGGCAATAACCTTCATATGCAGCCCCTGGGCACGGTTGGCGACAATAGAGCCGATACGGCCGATACCGACAATACCAAGGGTCTTACCGGTAACCTCACGGCCCATAAAACTCTTTTTCTCCCATTTGCCGGCCTTCATGGAGGCTGTTGCCTGGGGGATGTTTCTGGCCAGTGACATCATCATGGTGATGGCGTGCTCGGCAGCAGTGGTTGCATTGCCGTCCGGAGCATTCATAACCACAATACCCTTCTCGCTGGCAGCCGGGATATCCACATTGTCAAGTCCTATACCGGCCCGCCCAACCACCTTTAACTTTGTAGCCGCCTCAATAATATCCTGCCGCACCTTTGTCGCACTGCGAATCACCAGTCCATCGTAATCTGGAATGATCGCCTTGAGTTCTTCCGGTGGCAGACCCGTATCTACATCTACTTCAAGCCCGGACTCCCTGAGAATTTTTTCACCAATGGGTGCAAGATTATCACTGATCAGTACCTTCATTGTTCTCCCCTTATAACTAAATCCAAAAATAGAAAATATTGTAACCACTCAGGTGGAGCCACCAAATTGGCATAACCACCGTTCTGTAACTGTTCAGGAGTGCTCCATATTGGTTCATTTTGGACTTTGTGAAGCATACTTTTGTATTCAAGAAGGCCAAAATGGAACAAAATGGGGTGCTCCAGAATAGTTACAAAATATGTTGATTTTTAATTGCAAAGAAATAAGTATAACGAGATTAGAGTTTACAGACAATACAAAAGTCAAACCCCCGGCTTTTCTCCACTGTGCACAGAAACGAGTCATAATCTCTCCTGTGCACTTTGTGCTTTACAAACATGATAAACAACCATGGATCGTGCTGACGGCCTGCTGCCGTGACATACGATCCGAATATAAGAGGAGTACACCATGACAGAAGTACGTGTCCGTTTTCCACCCAGCCCTACCGGTTACCTGCATATCGGCGGTGCCCGCACCGCCCTGCTTAACTGGCTGTGGGCCAGGAAAAACAACGGCAAGCTAATCCTGCGTATTGAGGATACCGATGCCGAACGTTCCACCCAGGAATCCATTGAAGGAATAATTGACGGCATGAACTGGCTTGGCCTTGACTGGGACGAGGGACCTTATTTCCAGACCGAGTTTTCTGATGACCATAACGAAGCGGCGGAAAAGCTGCTTGCCTCCGGCCACGCCTATAAATGCTTCTGCACCAAGGAAGAACTGGACCGGAAACGGGAAGCGGCAATGGCGGCTAAAAAAAATGTCCGTTATGACGGCACCTGCCGCAATCTGACCCCGGAACAGGTCGCCGAAAAAGAAGCAGAGAAAATCCCTTACGTCATCCGCTTCAAAGTCCCGCAAAAGAATGGCAAGGTTGCCTATGAGGATAAGGTGCTGGGTACTATAGAGCGAGCCTATGATGACATTGAAGATTTTGTCATTGTCCGATCCAACGGCAAACCGCTCTACCTGCTCTGCAACGTGGTTGACGATATCCGGGACCGCATCTCCCATATCATCCGCGGCCAGGACCACATGAGTAATACTACGCGCCAGGTTTTATTATATCAGGCCCTGGATGCACCGATACCGGTTTTTGCCCACATGCCCCTGACCCTTGATCTGCAAAAACGAAAAATATCCAAACGCAGTCACGGCGAAATCGTGGCAGTTCAGTTTTACCGGGAAAAGGGGTTTATCCCCTGGGCCCTGTGCAACTTCATGGCCCTGCTTGGCTGGAATCCGGGCACGGACCAAGAGATCTTCAGCCGGCAAGAGCTGATCCAAGCCTTTACCCTGGAACGTATCGGCAAGGTCAATTCGGTGTTCAACTACCAGAAAGGTAATGCAAAATTCTTTACCGACCCCAAGCTGATCTCCATTAACGAGCAGTACCTGCGGACCATGGACATCAAAGAGCTTGCAGAGCTTGTCAAACAGGATTTCAAGGAGCAGGGCATCTGGGACGAGGCCTATGACAACACCAAAAGAGAATGGTTTCTATCCACCCTGGACCTTATCCGGGACCGGTTTCATACCACTCGTGATTTTGCCACCCTGGGCAGGGCATATTTTGCCGAAGATTATACGGTTGAAGCCAAGCCGCTGAAAAAAAACATCCTCAAGCATCCGGACCTGAAGGCCTGGCTGCCCATGCTCTCTGATCGATTTGCAGCCCTGAAGGACTTTAACAAGGAAACAACAGAGGCCGTTTCCCGGGAATTAGCAACTGAACTTGACATCAAGCCCGGTATCCTGATCAACGGCATGCGAACCGTGCTCACCGGTCAACTGGCCGGCCCCGGCATGTTCGACATCCTGATGGCCCTTGGCAAAGAGCGGGTTGTCAGCAGGTTGAAGGATATCGATCATCTGTACAACATGACGGATTAACATCCTGCAGGGGCTCTCACAAACAGTTTTTTTACCGCAAGACGCAGAGAGCGCAGAGAGGATAAAATATAAAAAATCCTCTGCGTTCTCTGCATCTCTGCGGTAAGCTTTATTATAGTGCTGATATAAGTGATGCTCACCGGAAACAAACCCGAAACCCAAACCCGGAACCCGGAACCCTTTTAAACATGACCACTGAAAACACTCCTGATAAGCCCCTTGATTTTATCCGGCAGATTGTTGCCCGGGACCTGAAGTCGGGTAAACATGCAAAGATCATCACCCGTTTCCCTCCGGAACCCAACGGTTTCCTCCACATCGGCCACGCCAAGTCCATCTGTTTGAACTTCGGCATTGCCAAAGAAAACAACTCGGTCTGTCACCTTCGTTTTGACGACACCAACCCGGGCAAGGAATCCACAGAGTATGTGGAAGCCATCAAAGAGGACGTCCACTGGCTGGGCTTTGACTGGGGGGATCATCTTTATTATGCTTCTGATTATTTTGACAAACTGCATGATTTTGCGGTCCAGCTTATCAAGCTGGGCAAGGCCTATGTCTGCCACTTAAATGCTGAAGAGATGCGCGAATACCGGGGAACCTTGACTGAACCGGGAAAAGAAAGCCCGTACCGCAATCGATCCTTGGAGGAAAACCTGCAACTCTTTGAGCAGATGAAAAATAATGAACTTGAAGAAGGGACCTGCGCCCTGCGGGCAAAAATCGATATGGTCTCGCCCAACATCCTGATGCGCGACCCGGTCATATACCGGATCATGAAGACCAGCCATCACCGGACCGGTGGTACCTGGTGCATCTATCCCATGTATGATTTCTGCCACTGCCTGTCAGACATGCTGGAAGGGATAACCCATTCTCTGTGTACCCTGGAATTTGAAAATAACCGACCGCTCTACGACTGGGTACTGGACACTTTGAACACCCCCTGCCATCCACGGCAGTATGAGTTTGCCCGCCTCAACATCAACTATACCGTGATGAGTAAACGCAAGCTGCTGCAGTTGGTGGAAGAAAACCATGTCCAGGGTTGGGACGATCCGCGAATGCTCACCATATCCGGCCTCCGCCGCCGGGGCTATACACCGGCCTCTATCCGCGACTTCAGCGACACCATAGGAGTGGGCAAACGCGACTCCTGGATCGATATGGGGGTACTGGAAAACGCCGTCCGTGATGACCTGAACCTGCATGCACCTCGGGTGCTGGGCGTACTTAAACCGCTCAAGGTTGTAATCACCAACTATCCGGAGAATAAAGAAGAAGAGCTTGAAGCGCAAAATCACCCGCAGAATCCGGATATGGGCACCCGCATACTGCCGTTCAGTCGGGAAATCTATGTAGAGGCCACTGATTTCATGGAAGATGCTCCTAAAAAATTCTTCCGCCTGTCTGTTGATCGCGAGGTCCGTCTGCGCTATGCCTACCTGGTCACCTGCCGGGAAGTTATCAAGGACGACAACGGTGAAGTCGTGGAACTGCGCTGTACCTATGACCCGGAAACCCGGGGCGGTTCAGCACCGGACGGCCGCAAGGTCAAGGGAACCATCCACTGGGTATCGGCACAACACGGGATCCGAACCCAGGTTCGCCTTTACGACCGTCTCTTTACAGAGGAACATCCCGACATGGACAAGGAAAAAGACTTTAAGGAATTTCTTAATCCTGACTCCCTGCAGATCCTGGACAACTGTATCATTGAGCCATCCCTTGCCACGGCAACAACTGATGATCGGTTCCAGTTTGAACGCCAGGGCTATTTCTGCCTGGACAGCCGGAAAGCCACACCAGGGAAACCGGTCTTTAACCGAATTGTTACCCTGCGCGACAGCTGGGCAAAAATGAATAAGAAAAAATAGTAAAAGTTCACCCGCACCCCATATTCGTCCTGAACGAATATGGAGCACTGGTAAACTTTTACAGTACGGTAATATAGCCTGCTTGGGATACCCTGGTGAGCTATTACAAAAAAGAAAAGGAGGGTTGCATGGGCAGTTTTCGGAGTACATTTTTTATCTATACCCTGGCAGCGGCATTGAGTATCAGCGCTACTCTGTTATCGGGGCCAGCTGTTGCAGCCGGCTGTGACACCGAATACGTTCAGGGCGATGAGCCAAGCGGAGGCCTTATGCTTGTCGATGCGGTCGTGGTCCGCCCCCTGACCTTTGTCGCATCGATTGCCGGGGCAGCGATATGGGTTGTAACCCTGCCGTTTACACTACTGGGCGGGAATACAGACGAAGCAGGGAACATACTGGTAGCCGATCCATGGTGCTACACCTTTGTCCGCCCCTTGGGCTACATGGAAAAAACTCCCTGACAAGACTTTAATACGGTTCAGGGTTCAGGGTTCAAGGTTACCTGCAACCTTGAACCCTGAACTACCTTTCTACATCCCCAGATCACGCAAAACCTGCTCATTACTGGTCCATTTCTTTTTGACCTTGATCCAGAGCTTGAGCTGCACCTTGCAACCCAGCAATTTTTCTATATCTTTGGTTGCTGCCTTACGGATATCACCCAGCATTTTCCCCTGCTTGCCGATGATGATCCCCTTCTGTGAACCGCGTTCCACCAGGATGGTGGCGTGGATGACTACCGGGCCGCCCTGTTCATCTTCCTTGAAGGAATCAATGAGCACCGCCGTTGAATAAGGAATTTCCTGGTGGGTGCGCAGGAAAATCTTTTCCCGAATTAGCTCTGCCACGATAAATCGTTCCGTGGAATCAGTCGGGATATCATCAGGATAATATTGCGGCCCCTCGGGCAGACGACTGACCAGTTCTTTGAGCAGGATATCCGTGCCGTCACCCTTAAGAGCTGAGACCGGCACCACTGCGGTAAAGGGATGCAGGGAACTGTACCAGTGAATAATCGGCAACAGCTGTTCCTTATCCAGCAGGTCAACCTTATTCAGGACCAAAATGGCCGGGCACTGGATCTTTTCAAGATATCCACTGTACTCAGATCGTCGTTTTTCCAGTTTTTTACCGGCCATGGCCGAGGCATCGGCTAAAAAAAGGACAATATCAGCCTCGGTCAACGTCTCCATGGCAATGCGGACCATCTCCCTGTTCAGCAACTCTCTGGCCTTGTGCAGACCGGGAGTATCCAGCATAATCATCTGATAATCAGGTCCGCTGACAATGCCCAGAATCCGGTTACGTGTGGTCTGGGGCAGAGGGGTAACAATGGCGATTTTCTGCTGCAGATACCTGTTAAGCAGGGTGGATTTACCGGCATTGGGGGGTCCGACAACGGCAACCACGCCGGAATGATACGAGGATGATTTCATATCTGTTTTTCCTTTACACAAGGTTTACACATCTAAAAAGATACCACGAAATACACGAAAAGGGTGCCCATAGGATTTATTCCGTTCTGAACAGCCTTAAATAACAGCTTACCATGAGTGCTTACTGATGCAAGAGTTTCCCCTGACAAGGGGTTTATCATGCAAAACCTTTGTGCCTTTGTCCCATTACGAGTATAGTTCGCTGATGTATTTTTGATGATTAATTATTGATATTTTACCCCTTATACCCGATGACATCTCCCGGAAGTATAGTTGAATACCTGGATGGCGGACGTTTTATCTGCGGCCTTGTCCTGCAGGATGCCGGTAACCGACTGCGCCTGCTCAACCAGAACGGGCGTGAAGTAAATCTGCCTGCATCGCGGGTGGTTACAAGCTCCAGAACCAGGCATCCGGTTGACATCAGCCGTGACGCCCGTATTGCCCTCCTGAAAGATGTAGCTGAAAAACGTGCAGCTCTGACTGAAGACATCCCGTTACAGGACATCTGGGAACTGGCCAGTGAAGAAGATCAGCCATCTTTTCCTCCGGACTTTCTTGCAGAACTTTATTTCGGCGGCGACCTGACAGATGACCAGTCCGCAGCCTTTCTGCGTGCTGTATTTACGGACCGGTTTTTCTTTAAATATAAAAACAACCTGGTCACCGTTCATACCCCGGAGCAGGTTGAACAGCTTCGCCACCAGCGCCGGAAAGAAAAAGAAAAAGAAGAAATTCTGGCAAACGGGGCCCGTAACCTGCAGACCATCATGAACGGCAGCAATGTCTCTGCACAGCAGTGGCCGGATCGTGACCGGATCCTTACCTGGATTGCTGACTATGTCCTGTTCGGCAGTGATGCAACGGAATGCGACCTGGTACGCCAGCTGCTGAAGAAAGCGGATTTGAACCGTCCGGGTGACGCGCACAAGCTGCTGGTCCAGGCCGGTGTCTGGTCAAAGGATGAAAACATTCCACTGCTCAAGGCAGAACAGCCGACAGCGTTTACACCGGAACTGATGGCCCATGCACTATCCATTGCCGAACCTACGGCCGAACTGTTGCTGGCAGAGCCCAGGCGTAAGGATTTCCGAGACCTGGACATTTTTACCATTGATGGTGCCGCCACCCGTGATTACGACGATGCCCTGCATGTGGAACGACTCGAGGACGGTGTACTGGTAGGCATCCACATCTCGGATGTCAGCTATTTTATCAAGCCCCGGGACCCCCTGTTTGCAGAGGGCACGGAACGGGCCACCTCGCTTTACTTTCCGGAAGGGCAGATTCCCATGCTGCCCAGGGAGCTCTCCCAGGGGGTATTCAGCCTGATCAAGGACCGGGTACGGCCGGCCATCAGTTTCCTGGTCAAGCTCTCCCCGGATGCAGAAATTATCAGCACAAAAATCGTACCCAGTGTTATCCGTGTAAAACGGCGACTCAGTTACTCTGAAGTCGACCGGATCATGGAAGATGACCAGGACCTGAGCCTGCTCAATACCATCCGTAAACAGCTGCGGTTAAAACGTGTAGAACGGGGCGCATTGCTCCTCTCATTTCCCGATGTCAACGTATACGTGGACAACCGTGGACAGGTCACTGTCCACCTGTCGCCGGTGGACAGTCCGTCTAGAAACCTGGTGTCGGAGTTCATGATCCTGGCAAACGGAGTAGCCGCAGATTATCTCAGTGCTCAGGAGGCACCCGGCCTGTTCCGCTCACAGCCGCCGCCTCGTAAACGGCTGATATCAGGAGTCCGGAACAGCCTGCAGGACATTGCCTGCCAGCGGCGTTTTCTTTCCAGGGGTGAGCTTACCGTACATCCCAAGCCCCATTCCGGCCTGGGCCTGAACAGTTACACTACAGTGACCTCACCCATCCGTCGTTTTCTGGACATGGCCATGCAACTGCAGATTTCCAACATAATCCACGGCAGGGGTATTTTATTTTCAGCAGATCAATGCAAGACCTTTGCCGGTACTATCCAGCAAAAGCTGGGCCGGGCCAACACGGTACGTCAGCAGCGTCACAGATACTGGATCCTGCGCTACCTGGAAAAAGAGGTGGGGAATATGGTCAGTGCACTGGTGGTCGGTCATGGTCCGAAAAGGGTCAACCTGATCCTGCTGGACTGCCTGTTTGATATTGACCTGCCGCCCAACTCCGCCTTTCCGGTTGAACCGGGAGACACGGTCAAGGTTCGCATTGTCCGGGCCAAAGCACTGGACAATACCTTTAGGGTGGAGTGGTGAGTAAGACACTAAACAACGAATGCGTACCCCTTCGCATCAGGGAAAGAGATCCGCATCCTTCAATAACTTCGCCTCCCTGTCCTTAGCAGACAGGCTGGGCTCTCCCTGCAGGGGCCAGTCAATATTCAGATCCGGATCATTCCAGATAATGGCCCGTTCATGTTCCGGGGCATAGTAATCGGTGGTCATGTAGAGAAATTCAGCAATCTCGGAAAGGACCACAAAACCATGGGCAAAGCCTTCCGGCACCCAGAACTGTTTTTTGTTGTCTGCGCTTAAATGTGCCCCCACCCATCGACCAAAGGTTGGTGAACTTCTCCGGATGTCCACTGCCACATCAAAGACCTCCCCGACAATGACCCGCACCAGCTTGGCCTGGGACTTCCGGATCTGATAATGGAGACCACGAAGGACATGCTTTGCAGAACAGGAATGATTTGCCTGGACAAAGCAGGTATTCAAGCCGGTCTGTTCCCGCCAGGCCTGCTGGTTGAAACTCTCAAAGAAAAAGCCGCGTTCGTCGCCAAAAACTTTTGGTTCAATAATCAGGACGTCGGGGATTATGGTAGTTTGGACTTTCATAAAGACAGGGGTTAGGGTTAGAGGTTAGAAAAATTAATAACTTCCACGGAAAGCAGAAAAGCGCCCGTTATTTTCCGTACATTTTCTCGTAGTATTGCTGGTAGGAACCATCCATGACCGACTCCATCCAGGTACGGTTGTTCAGGTACCAGTCAACTGTTTTATCAATGCCTGTTTCAAAGGTGAACTTTGGAATCCAGCTAAGTTCCTTATCAATCTTTTCGGCATCAATGGCGTAGCGACGGTCGTGACCGAGCCGGTCTTTGACAAAGGTGACGAGAGATCTTCTAGGCTCTCCGGATTCAAGCATCCCCACCTTTTTATCAAGCATGTCACAGAGCAATTCCACAACTTCCAGGTTCTTTTTCTCGTTATGGCCGCCTATATTATAGGCTTCGCCGACTGTTCCCTGCTCCACCACCCGGGCAATAGCCTCGCAATGATCCTGAACATACAGCCAGTCGCGCACATTACCACCATCTCCGTACACGGGTAGTGATTTACCCTGTAGAGCATTGTTAAGCACCAAGGGGACCAGTTTTTCCGGAAACTGATAGGGTCCGTAATTATTAGAACAGTTGGTAATCAGAATGGGCAGGCCGTAGGTGTGATAGTATGCCCGCACCAGATGATCAGAAGAAGACTTGGAGGCTGAATAGGGGGAACGGGGATCATAACACGTCTGTTCGGTAAAATAACCGGTATCTCCCAGGGACCCATACACCTCATCGGTACTGACATGGAGAAACCGGCAGTGCTCGCTGTTGACACTGCTCTCCAGCCACTGCTTCCTGGCCGCCTCCAGCAGGGTAAAGGTACCGATGATATTTGTCTGAATAAATTCAGCAGGGCCCGTGATGGAACGGTCCACGTGGGACTCTGCTGCAAAATGGACCACCGTATCAATGTTATATTTAGTGAACAGATCCTCAACAAGCCCGGCATTGCAGATATCACCCTTGACAAAATGATAGCCCGGGTGCTCACTCACATCCTGCAGGCTCTGCAGGTTACCGGCATAGGTCAGTTTATCCAGATTGACAACCTGCCAGTCCTCACGGGTCTCCAGCAACAACCGTACAAAATTAACACCGATAAAACCGCAACCACCGGTAACCAGGACCCTCTTTGCCATATCTTTATCCCCTTGATCCGTGAAACTAATTTAAAATATACTCCGCTTAACGTAAGAAGAAAGCACTATAGAAGAGAGTTATAACTCTGTCAAATAAGTTATAGCAGGCAACACTGCTGACATAATTAAAGATAGTGTATGTAGACACTTCAAGGGAAGAGACAGCGACGGCTGCTCAAAGACACCATTCTGCAGTAAAAAAAAGACGGCTGCACCAACAAAAATGCAACCGTCTTTGAGAACGTTTAAAGATGTATTCTTTTCTTATTCAGCCGGCAGCTTGATTGTGAGTACCGGTGCCGAACATTTCTGCACGACGCCCCGGGCAACCGAACCAAGCAGAAGCCCGTCAATCAAGCCATGGCCATGTTTACCCATGACCACCAAATCATAGTCACCTTCACCAGCTGCTGCGACAATCTCATGAACGGGATGTCCAGCCTTAATGATGATATGGTTGAGATCTACCCGACAGCTGGGGAGTTCATTTTTCATTTCCTCACTAACGCTTTTAATCCGCTCTTTCACGGATGCCACGGCCTGACTACGCCCTTCCTCGTTAAAACTGGCCAACTGGTCAGCACCAAAATGGGCACTCAAGTCATATCCCATGGAACCGGACATCTCTTCAACCAGGTCAGGCATGACATGGATAATAGTTACTGCGGCATCATACTGCTCTGCAAGGCTCAAGGCCCAGTACATTGCAGCCTTTGCACTTTCAGACAAATCAGTCGCATAGAGTATTTTTTTTATTTGTGGCAACATACATTCGCTCCATCAATAGAAGATACAAGCAACTGTCAATAGTCCTACCCTCTAACGTTTACACTTCAGTAACAGTAATAGCACCCTCCGGACAAACCTCTACACAGGTTTCACAACCCAGACATTCATCCATTTCAACCGGCTCGGATTTTCCGTCCACCAGCTCAAGAACAGAGGCCGGACAGTTATTTATACACTCTTCACAACCAGTACATGTGTCTTTATCTACGACTACCTCAAACATAACGATCTCCTTGTGTTGCGGGCCTTAATCAACCCATTTAAAAAGCAATATCACAACAATTGTGCATATGCTAAAATTTACTCCCAACAGGGATACTGTTAACGTATTTTTTATTTCCCTGCAAGCATGGCGTCCACTGTTTTGGTTAATTCCCTGATTGCCACCGATGCCGGAGCATCCGGGTACATGCTCACTGCCAACCCACCTTGGGCAAGAGCCTTGGGCAGCAACGGATCATAGGGTATTTCGACCAGTAGATCCAGCTCATTTTCCTTGAGATAGGACAGCACGGCATTCCTTGATTTCCCATGCAAACCGGCCCTGTTCAATACGACCCCGGCAGGTACCTTAAAGAATCGAGCAACTTCAACTACGCGTTTGAGATCACTGAGCGCAGACGGGGTAGGTTCTGTAACCAGAATAGCATAATCAACGCCTTTAAGAGATGCAATGACAGGGCAACCGATACCTGGAGGTCCATCGGTCAGCAACAAATCACTTCCCATCAGCTCCGCCTCTTCCCTGGCCCGTCGTTTGACGACATCTACCAGACGACCGGAACTGGATTCGCCGATCCCCAGCTCTCCGGCAACAACCCGTATCGAACCGGAATTTAAAATATTGAGTTTACCATTCTCGACGGGTTGAATAGAAATAGCCTCCAGGGGACAAACCAGGGTGCAGGCCCCACACCCTTCACAGGAGTAACTGACAATTACCGGTTCATCTTCACCTATAATCGAAGAAAACCTGCAGACATCCACGCACTCCATGCAGCGGCTGCAGAGATCATAGTCAATAAAGGCCTTGTCGGATGCTGTTATGCCATGGGTACTCTCGAGTTCTGCGCCAAGTACCAGATCCAGATTTGGTGCATCCACATCGGTATCGGCAAGAACTACCTTATATTTTTCAGCAAGCAGGTGTCCGACAGCAGCTGTAAGCGATGATTTGCCCACCCCTCCCTTGCCACTTAAGATGACGATCTCTTTCATGGCAGGTACTCCATAATGAGGTTATCAGCGAGAGCCATAAAGGTCTTTGCTGCCAGGGAATCAGGATAAGCATCCACAACGGGTACCCCGTTCACATAACTTGCCAGCAAGTCTTCGTCCAGTTTCAAACCGGTTTCGATCTGTGTCTCATGGGTAGCTGCAACGTCCTGGATCTCATTCATCCTGCCCGGTAGATCCGCTCGATTTATAAAAATACTCCTGCTGACCTTGAACATATCAAGCAGAGAGAGCATAAGATCAAGGTCATGCGCCCCAAGCGGGGTTGGTTCGGTAACGGCTAGTACATGAGTTGCACCCTTAAGCGCATCAATGACATTACAGTGTGTACCGGGTGAGGTGTCAATCAGAATACAGTCAAATTGATCCGCCTCGGCAAACACTCTTTTTTTGACTGCTGTAACCACCAGAGCACTTTCCTCAAGTCCCGGATGGAGCTCTCCTGTGTACAGTGTCAACTTACCGCTTGTATTCTTGTAGGTTGTTCCTACAGAACGCCGGCCACGGCTGATTGCATCTGACGGGCAGACAAGAAAACAGGCCTCACAACCGTTACACTCGCCCATAAGCAAGATTGTTTTTTCCTTAGGTCGAAACAGGCTGTTCAGACGACAGGCACTGATACAGAGTTTACAATCCGAGCATTTCTGATGATCAAAAACCGGCTGGGTAACCGGAACATCCACAGGATTATCAAGAGAAAGTCCCAACAAAATAGCGGCATTGGGAGCATCAACATCAGCATCTACCAGGGCTACCTTCCTGCCCCTGGCGGCAACTGCTGCAGCCAGGTTGACGGCCACGGTTGTCTTGCCAACCCCTCCCTTGCCACCGGTTACACCGATGACTGGTGTGGAAAATCCTGTTTTAAAAAAGGCCTGAATAATTTCAGGACGGAGTTCACTGTTCACATGCCACCTCGTCGTCCCTGGCCACGCCCCATGCCTCGACCGCCACTGCCCCGGCCTCCGCCTTTGCCCGAACCGCATCCGCTGCCATATTCAGCCGTCCCGGTTGATTCCTGATATTTCCCGGCATTAAACTGTTCCAGAGCTTCACGGACAGAGCAGCGGCCAATGTTCTCGTAAATTTTCACCCCGGCTGCCTGCAATGCAGCCTGGGCCTTTGGTCCGACTCTGCCTGTGAGCAGCCCCAGAGCACCTTTATCGGCAATGGTTTGAGCAGCTGCAATGCCGGCGCCCTGACTTGCGTTTACACCACTGTTTTCAATGGCTTCAACCACTGTATATTGTTCTGTATCAACAATAATCAGCCAAGGTGCCCGGCCAAATGAACTGTCTGTCAGGGATTCAATAGAATTTCCATCTGCCGTAATACATAGTTTCATAACTTACCTCTCGAGTTTACTATCATGTGTATATACACAAAATAAACATCAAAAAAAACCTCTTTACAGAGGAGATTGCAGTCCATTCAAATCAGCCGGTAACTGTCCCTGTTCAGGACAGTTACCGACCAAAACTCATGGTACACACCGTTCAGGTGGCCGAAACCTTTTCTTTTTCAGGTGGACCGAAAATCTTTGGTGCCAGTCGAACATACCAGGCCCCGGATTGTACCTGAAAAATATAAGCCATGGAAATAAGCAGGGCAATGGTTGCCCCTTCCTTGCCAAATGCAGTCATGGCAATGGCCAGGGCAATGGAGAGATCGCGCATAACGACTCCGTAGACCATGGCAATGGCATCACCGCGTTTGAAAAACATCTTACCAATGACCGTAAGCAGAATATAGGACACCAGATAAAAAACCACCAAGGGAATTGCAATGGTGACCAAATCCATCGGGTGGGCTAAAATGTTCTTTGCCTTCAACGACATGGCTACAAATA